>Ga0209717_1000903_pt1 | contig 34257 bp, 18 predicted proteins | sample AD_UKC048_MetaG_FD_184418 | JGI IMG/M metagenome (GOLD analysis project Ga0209717, IMG submission 184418) | Active sludge microbial communities of municipal wastewater-treating anaerobic digesters from USA - AD_UKC048_MetaG (SPAdes) (version 2) | ecosystem: Engineered > Bioreactor > Anaerobic >...
TGGTCGTTATACCCACGGGAAATGTGGTACCGCTGGCCAGGCCTGCTGTCTGGACGGTGACCTGGCCTGTGCAATTGTCGGTGCCTGCCGGCATAGTATAGTTCACCGGTGCGCCGCATAATCCTGTGGCGGTATTAACCGTGATATCAGATGGACAGCTGATGGATGGCGCTTCATTATCATGGATGGTGACGGTAAAACTGCAGGTGTTGGTGTTACCCGCAGCATCAGTCACAAGAAATGTATTCACCGTTGCACCCACCGGAAAGGCTGAGCCGCTGGGTAAACCAGCTGTTTGGGTGGTGACCTGACCAGGACAGTTATCGGTTCCTGTTGGAGCTGTAAAATAAACCAATGCACTGCACAATCCTGAAGTATTATAAACAGTGATATTTGTAGGACAAATTATGGCGGGTATCTGATTATCATTAACAGTAACAGTAAAACTGCAAGTACTTGTCTTACCGGTGGCATCAGTTACTCTGAACGTATTAATTGTTGTTCCAACAGGGTATGTGGCTCCGCTTGGTAATCCACCTGTTTGTACCGTTATGGCTCCCGTACAGTTGTCTGTTCCGGCCGGAGGGGTAAAGTATACCAGGGCGCTGCATAATCCCAGTGTATTATTCACTGTGATATTGGTAGGACATGTAATTGCAGGGTTCTGGTTATCATTAACGGTTACAGTAAAACTACAAGTACTGGAGTTACCTGCTGCATCAGTTACGGTGAACGTATTTGTGGTTATACCCACGGGGTAGACAACCCCGCTTGCCAACCCGGCAGTTTGTGTTGTAATGACAGCAGGGCAATTGTCAGTTCCTGTTGGTGTCGTGAAATTAACTATGGCGCCACATAATCCCAGGGTGTTATTCACCGTGATATTGGTCGGGCAGGTGATCGATGGATATACATTGTCGATAATGGTAACAGTAAATGAGCAGGTAACCGTTCCGCAAACAGACGTTGCCGTGACAGTCACGTTTGTTATTCCGGTATTGAACGCTGAACCGCTTCCTGTTCCGTTGCCAGCGCCGGAGGTAGCGCCAGTAAATGAATACGACATTGTTGGCGCCGGATCTCCTGTTGCTGTTACATTGTAATTAACAATGGCAATACAATTGTTTCCGGAGGAATTCTGCGTGATATTTGAAGGGCAAATAATAGTTGGAGGATCATCCACCACTAAATTCAATGATGCAGATTGGGTGCCATTGCAGCCACCTGTTATTGTGTAAACAATATTACAAGTGCCTGCTCCGGTGGCGGATACCATTCCTACGGCATTAACCGTGGCAACGTTTGTACTGCTGCTGCTCCATGCGCCTGTACCTCCACCCAGAACAATGCCTCCGGCTGAGTAGGTTGATGTTGCACCAATACATAATGGCGAAGTCCCGTTTACACTACTTATTGTTGCATTTGGAGTAACAATTAGAGTCTGCTGAGCTGTTTTTGTGCCACTGCAGCCACTAGTTATAGAATAAATAATATTGCATGATCCCGAACCAATTGCAGTTACCTGGCCTGAAGAATTCACTGTTGCAATGGCAGTGTTGGTGCTGCTCCATAAACCTGTGCCGCCGCCCAGAACAACACCACCGGTTGTGTAAGATGCTGTGCCCCCTATACATAGTGGGGTTGTTCCGCTTACAGAGCTTATAGCTGCATTTGGAGTAACAGTTAATGTTTGCTGAGCTGTTTTTGTTCCGCCACAGCCACCTGTTATCGTATAAATAATATTACAAGTGCCAGCTCCGTTGGCGGTTACCATTCCTGCTGCATTAACCGTGGCAACTGTCGTATTGCTGCTGCTCCATGCGCCTGTACCACTTCCAAGAACAACTCCTCCGGCTGAAAATGTGTTTGTTGAGCCAATGCATAATGGGGTAGTACCGCTTACAGTGCTTATTGCAGCATTCGGGATAACAGTTAGTGTCTGTTGAGCTGTTTTAGTACCATTACAACCACCGGTAATGGTGTAAATTATATTGCAGGATCCCGATCCTGTGGCGGTTACCAAACCTGAAGAATTTACTGTGGCAACAGCAGTGGTAGTGCTGCTCCATGCCCCTGTGCCACCACCGAGAACGACACCACTCGTTGTAAAAGTTGCTGTACCACCGATACATAATGGTGTTGTACCGCTTACAGAACTTATTGCGGCATTTGGAGTAACAGTTAATGTTTGCTGAGCTGATTTTGTTCCGCCACAGCCCCCTGTTATCGTATAAATAATATTACAAGTGCCAGCTCCGTTGGCTGTTACCATTCCGGATGCATTAACTGTAGCAACAGCAGTATTGCTGCTGCCCCATGCACCCATACCACCACCCAAAACAATCCCTCCGGTAGTGAAAGCCGCTGAACCACCGATACATAGTGATGCAGTTCCGTTCACTGAACTTATTGCAGCGTTTGGTATTATATTTACTGTTACACCTGTGCATCCTGTTGTATTACAAATGCCCGAATAACGTGCATAATAGGTCGTTGGAGAAGTAAGAGACTGGGTTACAGTTAACGGGTTACCTGATCCGATAAATGTTCCACCGCAATTACCGGAGTACCACTGAACAGCAGCGCCTGTACCGGAGGTTCCTCCTGATGCTGTCAGTGTAATGCTGGTGGCTGCCCCGGAACAGGCTGATGCTGGGCTTACGGTTGCACTTGAAGGTGCGACAGATAATGTATTTACAGTTACATAAAGGTCTGATACAGCACCATTACAAACACCGGCAGTGGCCTGACAATGGATGTTCCCGGATGTGGCTGATCCCCAATTGACCGTTATTGTATTGGTGTTTTGTCCGGATTGTACAGTGGCACCGGCTGGTACTGACCATATGAATCCGGTAGCATTTGCATTCATGGTGTAGGTTGAAGTACTTCCCGCACAAACGGATGCTGGTCCTGAAATTGAGCCATTCATTACACCTGACAATGTAGTTATTGTGTAATTGCATACATCACCGGCAAAACCGTCCACCATGATATAATAATTGTTCCCAACAGTAAGTCCGTTGGCTGTAATCACATGATTACCCAATCCCAGCGGGCTGGTACCAGAGGTCATTGCGGTATCTGTCAACAGTGCAAAGCCAGTGCAATTACTTCCTGAATAAATTCCCATCTGTATGCCGAGGCTCTGGGTACAGTTCGATACGTTGAAATTTAGTGAAGCTGAGGTTGCCATAGCGGTAAATGAAAGCCATGAGTTATTTTCAATACTGCCAACAAATAATGTACTTTCACCCACATAATTGCCTGCATTCTGCATATTGCCCGGTAAGTCCGGGGTATAATAAGAACTTGTAGAACCGCAATATCCGTCGACATCACAAATATGGGTAGCAGTCGAACATAAGTTGCTGGCCGGCGGATTTCCGTTGCATGCTGACGGTGCAGCCGGCGTAGGAACACATGACACAAACAGATCAAAACCATCATAGTAATATGATCCATCAGACGCGAAGCGTATAGTCATGGTATTAGAAGAAGATGTGAGTGTGCCATTTATGTAAGGGCCTCCCGTATATTTGTGAATCAGGGTGCTTGTAATACCGGGTCCGTCATAAAAGTAAATATAATCAAATCCATCTTCCAGGTACCAGTAATTCAGGTCTACCTGAACACGCTGACCGGCAGGAGCCTGATAGGTAACATAATAATCTTCGCTGTTTCCGTAAGTTCCGCTAAGTCCCCCACTGTCGAACATCCGGTTACAGCAGGCTGATATTGTCGTTCCGTTTAAACTCGCATTAAGTGTTCTGGTAGTAGCGCCGGCGCAAGGCACATACCTCAATAGTATATTTGGCCTGTTTGCGTTTACTGTGCCATTACCCGTGGGTGCCGAATTATCCTGCTGCCAGTATTCGTGCCTGCCCGTAGCAGCAGAATAATAGAAATATGGATATGAAGCTGCTCCTGTTCCTCCGTAATTTGTCTCACATAAAACCATAAGATTATTTGCACATGAAAAATTCAACAAATAATTGGGCATGCCAAAACCTAACCACCCGGTAGAACTGAAACCGTATGTTCCATTAATTACAGTGGTGGCTCCTGAGATCACATTTGCCCATGTGTCGGCAGTTAAAGTGTTTGCCGTTGTCGACTTAAGATAAAGTTTCAGGGGTATATAGGTTGTTGACGAGGTTGATGCATACCAGTATGCTTCTGTGATGGTCACTCCGGTTACACCTATCTCAGCGCTTGTATAGAGAGAAGCGCTTCTTCCATACCCCCAGTAAGCATTCCATGGATATATCTGACTGCTGGTTCCGGTACCAATGATAATATCGGGGTCAATAACCACAGGAAACTGCCTGCTGCTCTCTTTAAACCATTTAAGAGGCAGAAAAGTTGAAACCATTATACCTCCGGGTACGAAACGGATATTATATTTACCTTTAAGTACGTGTGCTTTAAGTGTTGCCATTTCTTCATCCGTCATTTTTTCAGCAGGTGCTGACAGCAGCTGAAAAGCCTGGTCTTTTGTAATGCCATTATCAAATACTATGACCGGTGCCAAGACAAAACCAAGTGAACCATTGGGCGATTTAATCATAAAGGATTCCGCTGAAAAATCAATGTTTGCTTCCTGATTATTATAAAATACCTGATAACCATCATTCAAAGGAATAAACTGTTCAAAAGATACATAGCTGTTTTCATCAGCTGAAATTAATGCTCCCTGTAATGAACTGATGATAATATTGTTTTCTAAACCGCCTTCTTTAATTACAAACTCATCGGTGATGCCGGGAAAATCATTATACTGAATGACATTGCCGGAAACTATACCCTTCGATGCACCAGCTGTGATGTTTACAATCGAGGATTGGTCTGTATTGCTGATTTTCATTTGAGGACTTTTCCAGAAGTTAAGCTGCATATTCTCAAATTCCATGATAATACCTGAATGTTCAGCTTTTTCGGGAAAGTAGGTTTTTATATCCTGTGTTATATTACAAAATGGATGTGAAATATAATTAACTGATTGGTTTTTCCGTATTGAGTAATCTATTTCCTGCCACAAATTGTTTTCATCTTTGTAGTGCAATAATCCTCCGATTATTGCAGCATAAGACCCATCGTCATTGCGAAAATGTTTAGCTACTCTGGTACGTTTCTCAATTATTTCCTGGGAGGGACTGTAATTATCGAATAATCCTCCTTTCTGCCATTCTTTATTAGTGGTCGCTCGTTCAACAGCATCTGAGGTAAATTGATCCGCTGCATGATTATAATGTTTTACCATTAGTTGCTGAGCTGAACGGCTATCGCTTTGCCCCGGAACGGTATCCAATGAAATAACAAATAACAATACTGAGCATAATAAAATTTTTTTCATGATAAATTGATATTGTTTTAAATTAAAATCATTTATACGAAGTTATTCAATAGTTGTTTACAAAAACACAATATTTATTTTATCTTACAAAACATGAGAAGTTAATTTCGTTAACTGTTATAATACGCTAAGAAATTGTTTTGATTTTATCTTTTCATATCTTTATGCGTCTTTTTTGCTGCAAATCGTTAGATTTTTCGACATAGGATAAACTATGTCTGCAAAATCTGCATCGTTTCGCTAAAAAATCCATCATAAATCTTATGTAACATAAAATCAAAACAGTTTCTAAAGGTGAGAAAAATATGGTGAACAGTATTTGGTCGGGCAGATATCTGATATCGTAATTATTCAACCCTCGGATCGGGATGTATCGGCAGTTTGGCCATTTTCTCCACTTCTATGCCTGGGAAGCCATAATCTTCCACTACTTTGCCCAGGATAAGATATACGCCTTTTCCACCAAAAGCATAGGTTTTAAGGCATTGTGGAAAGTGAGTGGTATCGAAAAAATTGCCTTCTTCATCAAGGAAAGTTCCGAAGGCCATTGTTTCGCCTTTTATGGTATAAACCCATTTATGGGTAACATAATTGCCCACCATCTTTACTTTTTTATTTACGTGATGCATCAGGTCTCTTGCCATACAATCGCCGCGATATGAGGTTTTAAGCAGGTCAAATGCCGAACAGCTTACAGGAAATTCAAGGAGCTCTATTTCATCGTATGTATCTTCTATATTGTTATGAACCAGTTCAGGCATTTCCCATTCGGGCAGTTTAACTGTGAAAAAAGCAGGTGGGTTATTGTGTTCTTTTGACTTACCCTTATCGAAGAGCAAAACGGCTTTCCAGAGCAGTTGCCTTTTGTTCATACCCGTAAACCTCAAAGCATCTGTCCGGATAAGTATGCGAATCGCTTCCATACTTATGGCTGTTCTGACAATAAAGTCTTCAAGATCCAGATATTGGCCATTACTTTCGCGCTCCCTGACAATAGTTTGTGCCAGGTTAGTTTCAAGGGATCTGATATGAACAAATCCGAGATAAACATCTTTATCGTAAAGTGTTGTATAATAAGTACTTTTGTTCACACACGGCAGCATGATCTTTCCGCCGGCTTTCCGCGCTTCATTGATGTATACCCATGTTGAATAGTATCCTCCGAAATTGTTGATAACGGCCACCATGAATTCAAGAGGGAAATATGTTTTGAGGTACAGGCTCTGAAAACTTTCCACGGCATAGCTTGCAGAGTGTGCTTTACTGAAACTGTACCCGGCAAAAGATTCAATCTGCCGCCAGACTTCTTTGCTGATTTTATCGGGATATTGCATAGTTCTGCAATGATCAAAGAATTTGTTTTCGATTTCCAGCAGATGTTTTTTATTCCGGGATTTACCACTCATCATCCGGCGCAGCACATCGGCATCAGCAAGATCAAGCCCGCCAAAATGATGTCCCACTTTCAGCACATCTTCCTGGTACACCATTACACCAAAAGTTTCTTTCAGCTGATCTTCCATCACCGGATGCAGGTATCTGAATTTTCCCGGGTTATGAAAGCGGTATACGAACTCTTTCATCATTCCGCTGCGTGCCACACCGGGCCGGATAATGGAACTTGCAGCCACCAGCGTAAGGTAAGTGTCACAGTGTAATTTTTTTAGCAAACCGCGCATGGCAGGACTTTCGATATAAAAACAACCGATAGTGTCACCTGATTTGAGTTGTCTGCGGACATTTTCATCCGCTTTGAATTTTTGTACTTCATGTACGTCCACCTTTATTCCTCGGTTTTGGTAAATAATTCCGGCGGCATCTTTGATATGCCCTATGCCTCGCTGGCTGAGAATATCCAGTTTCTCAAATCCTATTTCCTCAGCCAGGTACATATCAAATTGTGTGGTCGGGAAACCCTTGGGTGGCAGGTCGAGCGAGGTATAGCAGGTTAGAGGCTCTTCCGAGATCAGTATTCCGCCTGCATGAATGGTGCGAAGATTAGGAAAATCCTTTATGGAATTGTAATGGTTTAGAATATCCCGGCAAAGTTCATTTTTGTTCAGCGGAGAATCAGGAAATCTGATCAACCGGTCGATATCTTCCTTAGGCAATCCGTAAACTTTTCCCAGTTCCCTTATTATTGAAGAATCTTTAAATGTTGACATGGCGCCCAGCAACGCTGTATTTTTTTTCCCATACCGTTTAAATATATAATCTATCACGTCGTCGCGTTCTTTCCAGCAGTAATCAATGTCAAAGTCAGGAGGGGATTTCCGTTTGGGATTCAGAAAACGTTCAAAATACAGGTTCAGTTCTATCGGGCAGACATCAGTAATACGCAGGCAGTATGCCACAACGCTGTTGGCTCCGCTGCCTCTGCCCACATGATAATATCCCTGATGCATCGAATAACGTATAATGTCGGCCGCTATGAGGAAGTAGGCTGAAAAACCCAGTTTATCAATGATCTCAAGTTCTTTTTTAACACGTTCCGTAGCCGTGTTGTTTTTCGTTCCATACCGGTATGCAACTCCGTCAAAAGCAAGTTTTTCGAGAAGCAGTTTATCGTCATATATACTGCCGGTATAATTTTTTTTGTTTTTTATGCTTGCAAAATCAAAGTTGAAATTGCACTCATCCAGCAGCTTTTCTGTGTTTTTTACAAGTTGCGGGAAATCTTCGTATTTCTGTAACAGTTGCTTTTGCGGAATAAGGTATTCATCTGTCCCTGCTGTTTGCGACTGTTTGAGTTGGGATAATAAAATGTTATGATCTACGGCACGGAGTTTTTTATGCGTTTCGTATCCATTAAAATCAAGATAGGTTACAGGGTGCAGGATAACAAATTTCTGCGGAAACGTTTTTATTTCATGAGCCAGTCTTATGAGTTGTGATGACCGGACTCCAATAAATTCGTTTTCCCTGAGACCACCGGCACTGATATTACCACCGGGATAAATGACAAAGCAGTGGGCTAAAACAGGCCGTACCGACGGATTTCTTTTGTACAGGTTACACCCGGTCATCAGTTCATTGATTTCTCTGAATCCTTCATTATTTTGAGCCAGAATGATATATAACAATTCATTATCTATCCGGAATTCCATTCCTGCAATTGGTTTGATTTTATTTTCTGTACATATTTTAACAAATTCCAGTACGCCTGAAGAATTATTAATATCAGTTATAGCCAGCGCATCATAGCCGTTAGCTTTAGCTGATTTTACGAGGTCTTCGATGGGGATCACCCCGTAACGCAGGCTGTAATATGAATGTGCATTAATTATCATGCCGGTTGGTCATGTTTATACAGCGCATGATAGATTTAAATCCATAACGGTTGCGAATCCTGTCAAGCGACTGGTACAGGTTGATCATTTCTTCGGTGTCTTCGTACATGTTAATTTGCGAGAAACCAGGTACCAGGTTGCTCAGGCGGACTCCGATAAGCCTTATCAGTACGCGCCTTGAATAATTCTTTTTAAATAGCTCCAATACTTTCGTGAGAAGAACGCTATCGGAAGCGGTGTAGGGTATCCTGCATTGAAACGTATGAGTCTGAAAATCAGAATATCTTAATTTCAGCGTGATACAGCCGGTGACTTTTTTTGAACATCTCAATTCATAAGCCAGTTTCTCCACCATTTTTATCAGTATGCGCTTTAGTTGTTCAATATCTGTGGTATCCCTGTCAAAAGTAGTTTCATGGCTCATGCTTTTTTGTTCAGACCAGGGTACTACAGGGCTGTTGTCTATCCCGTTGGCCTTTTTCCATATGAGCTGCCCGTTTTCACCCAATACCCGCTGCATTATCAGAGGGGGCATCTGCTGTATTGTATTCACTTTTTCTATGCCCATGTTTCTAAGTACCGTGAATGTTTTTCCCCCGATACCCGGAATTTTTTTAATAGATAAAGGTGCGAGAAAAAGCTTTTCAATACCCGGATCCACCTGCTTTTCACCACTGGGTTTTGCTTCTCCGGTAGCTACTTTAGAAACTGTTTTGTTTATTGACAATCCGAAAGAAATGGGCAGGCCTGTTTCCCTGGTAATGGTTTCGCGTAATTCATGAGTCCATAACAAGCTGTTTTTTATATAACGGTCCATGCCGGTAATGTCAACATAGTGTTCGTCTATGGAGGCTTTTTCAAACAGCGGCGATTTGTCTCTGATAATATCGGTAACTATTTCAGAGTATCTGGAATAGTTTTCCATATCGCCTTTTACATAAAAAGCCTGTGGACAGATTTGTTTAGCCAGCTTTACGGGCATGGCCGAATGTACTCCGAAAGTCCGTGCTTCGTAGCTGCATGATGATACCACACTGCGGTCGGAAGAACCGGCAATGATGACGGGCTTACCCTTAAGCCTGCTGTCCATGAGCCGCTCCACCGATACGAAAAAGGTGTCCAGGTCAAGATGTACGATTCGCCGGTCCATAAAAAATTTTTTTATTATACTTGCAAAGTTACTACAAAATATAGTATATTTGTGCTATAAAATGTAGTAATGAGTAAAATTTCATTTAACATCAGGCATCTGAGGGAGTTAAAAAAACTCTCGCAGGAAAGTCTTGCCGAGGAACTGAAAATTACCCGTGCCCGTCTTGGCGCTTATGAAGAGGCACGGAATGAGCCACCCATCGAAATGCTTATCAGGCTGTCGGAGTATTTCCATATTTCTGTCGACGCCCTAATCAAAGCCGATTTACGAAAGACAGATATCGGTTCCATAATGAATATAGGGGAGAACCGTATGCTTTTTCCTGTTGTACTGGATAAGGATAACAATGACCGTATTGAAGTGGTGTCAGCAAAAGCCTCTGCAGGGTACCTGAATGGTTATGCCGATCCTGAATACATAGGGAAAATGCCCTTTATGGAATTACCCTTTAAAGTTACCGGCAAACACCGCGCATTTCCGGTCAGGGGCGATTCAATGCCCCCGCTGGCCACGGGTGATTTCGTGGTGGGGAAATATGTTGAATCATTAAAAGAGATTACCAATGGTAGAACGTATATTATACTTACGAAAGAAGATGGTGTAATTTATAAACGGGTTTATAAAACGAATGATAATACATTTGAATTACATTCAGATAATAAATTATATAATTCTTATAAAGTTGATGTTCAGGATATCTTGGAACTATGGGAATTTGTCTGTTGTCTGAAAGTTTCCGATAAAAAAGAAGACGAAATCAATATGGAGCATATGATGAAACTCCTGCTCAGCATGAAAGTAGAGCTGGAACAATTAAAGAAAAATCAACATAAATAATCCCGGCGATGTTTGCTATAATAGATATTGAAACTTGTGGCGGCACCTATGAATACCGTAAAGGCGCCATTACAGAGATATGTATTCTTGTACACGACGGGCTTCAGGTGGTGGATAAATTCACCACGCTGATCAACCCGCAATGTCATATAAGTCATTTTTACAGAAATATTTCAGGTATCACGGATGAAATGGTGGCTGCTGCACCCAAATTTTACGAAGTGGCTCCAAAAATTCTTGAAATGACCGAAAACAGGATTTTTGTAGCTCATAATGTTAGTTTTGACTATAATTTTATTAAAGCAGAGTTTGCATCGCTTGGATATAAGTTCAAGCGGGAAAAATTATGTACAGTTCGCCTGGCACGCAAACTTTTGCCCGGTAGGATATCGTATAGTCTGGGGCATTTATGTGCCTCTTTGGGTATTGATATTGAGAACCGCCACAGGGCCGAAGGTGATGCAGTGGCAACAGCCCGTTTATTCGATCTGTTGATGCAGATCAAGTCACAAGACCCGCAATACAGAAACACCGGTATCGAAGGTATTATGACACGTCGAATAGATAAAATTAAGGAATACATACTTAAAAAACTTCCCGAAGAATGTGGCGTATATTATTTTCTTGATAAAGATCAGAACATAATTTATATAGGTAAAAGCCTGAACATGTATAACCGTGCTATCAGTCATTTCAATACACAGGAAAAAAAAGGGAAGAACATGCTGAATAAACTTTATAATGTGGATTTTGTTCTGACCGGAAGCGAGGCCATCGCGCTTTTGCTTGAATCAGAGGAGATCAAAAAGCATAAGCCCAAATTCAATCGAAGCAGGGTTGCCGATACTTTTACCCATTCCATCGACTGGTTTGTTGATGATAAGGGTGCAATAAATTTTAAAATTGTGCCTTACCAGGAATCGGAAAACCCTTTGCAAGCCTTTACCAGCCTGGTTTCTGCCAGGGAAAGGCTCGAATACTGGATCGATGAATACACGCTCTGCATAAGTCATTGCGGGCTGGTGGCAAAGGATTCCGTTTGTTTTAATCATCAGATAAAAAAATGTAATGGCATCTGTGCCGGACGTGAAGAAGCCGATGTATATAACCTGCGTGCCAATGAAATATTAAAACAATATTTATCGGACGAAGAAAACTTTGCGATCATCGACAAGGGAAGAACTGAAGATGAACGGTCTGTGATCCTTGTTGAAAAACGCCGTTATTCCGGTTACGGCTACATCGACAATTCCTGTTCTGTGAGTAATACGGATGAACTTAAAAGTTATATTACCAAAGCCCGGTATTTTCCGGATGCTGATGTGTTGCTTCGCGGATGGGTGAAAAGAAGTCACGGGCTGAAGAAAATTGTATGGTAATTCTTTCGTGACGTGGAACAGCATAGTCAATTTCTAAAGAATAGTTTTTGCTGTTATGGCCGGGAAGCTAGTGGATAACGCTTAGCAAAGCCTCAAGCCTGTACAGGCAAAATCATGAAAGTAAATTATTGAAATACGGGATATTGGTATGTTTTCTCATACTGAATCCATTACCTTGTCACGATAATTTTTCTGCTGAATGCCTGATTTTCTGAATGATATTTAATAATATATATGCCCGGAGTGTATTTGCTGACATCCCATACCACCGACCTGTCGGTATTTCTCTTTTCCAGCAATTGGCCGCTGGCCGAAAAAATCTGTACCAAACCATCTTCATCAGGTAAATTGATAAAAGCATATTCCGAACAGGGATTGGGATAGACACTCCAGGAATAATCCTGAGTAAGTTTGTTGTTTTCATCTATGCCGGAAGGAATATAATCAAGGACAGGTAAAACGATATGGCTGGGATAAACAGTTGAAAAATAGATACTTTGAACGGCAATTCTCGGGCTCATCAGGTTCCCGGCATAGTTGTATTTCTTTCCATCACCCGGTTTGCGCCTGAAAAAATCATGGTCCATGATAGGCAAATCCGGGTTGGATTGGTAACGAGGATAATTTCCGCTGCTGATCAATATTTTTATCCGGTGATTTTTTCCCCATACATAACCTATAGGCATCATTTTGAGCTGATATTCATATATTGTTCCTGAATTAATGTTTGAATAGGGTACATTGATATTTTCATTATCGATATATAGCGACCTGACGTATTCCCGGGCTCTCGCATTTACACAACCTTCCACCACGAAAAATTCCCTTCCGTCGGGATAAACATCTAATATACGGATAAAAAAGTCAGCATCGGTGAGGTTGTTTCCTGATACATCCGATTTTGCATAAATAGTTGCTGTAGGGAATCCCAAAATACAGAGCGAGTCCTGTATCAGGCCGCCGGTAAACTTAAGTACGCCGGGATTATCCATGGTGTAATTTATAAATAATGGATTGGCCAGGTTCATCTGTCCCTGACTTTTCCGGGGCGGTCCCTGAGGTGTCTGTATCGTCATATTGGCGCCACCCACGGTCAATACAGGATGGTCGGGGTCGTGAAGGTAGGTCAGATATCCTTCATTTGCTGACGGAGGTTGTGTATTTATGGAACTGTCTGCATGCAGGTAGAAACTGATGTTGTGAATTCCGTTATGTATGGGAAAGCTGTCGCAGGATATCCAGTAGTTGCCACAGCTTGAATTTTCGGGAACGCCATCGTTTACAGGACCAACCATATATAAACGCACGGCAGGGACGTGCATAAAGTCCGTTACAGATGTACTTGTTATCGTATCACTGATGGGGAGTATTGGAGGATTGAGTGCAGGGAAGGAATACGTATAAGGTGTAGTGTCGGTGGCGGTTTTAATCTCGATCTTTACATTGTCCAGGGTTGTCTGACCGGCTAAATACTGAATAAAACTGGTGTATGGAATTATATAATTTTCGGAAGGCACTCTTATATCCAGATCCACACCAATATTTTGCCAGGCATGACTTTCAGGGATGATAAATTTGGGCAGTGAAGTAGCAGGCACCCCGTTTTTGTTTAATGTATATCTGAACCAATTAAATATTTCCGATTTCATGATATCATTCAGGATATTTGAATTACTCATTGAAAATGTAAAATTGGATATATCAAATCCCAGCACATCATCGGCATTGGAATAGTATGTGACATCGCCGGTTGTCAGGCTTCCGACGGTTTGATGTGCCCAGGGGCCAATGATCAACTTTTGCAGTTTTCTGGTATCCTGATCCAGGGATTCTTCCCTCATCTTATTAAAACTGTATATCTGTCCATCCACAAAAATGTCCCACCAGCCGCTCACATGATATGCCGGAACATCCATGTTCCTGTACCTTGAGTAAGTCCCGTTGCTGTCGGCATTTCCGTTTACATCAACAGGGGCATAACTTACGTCCATGCAGGCACGCAGCGGACTGTCGGGATAGTATCCGGGAATTGTGCCTTCATCAAGCAGGAAATCAATGGATTTGGTTGCTATCTCAGCTTTGTTGGAGCATCCATAATCGGTAGAACTATGCAAGTTGTTCATGATACTGTTATCAATGCCGTTAAGCGAGTCGTTTATTAATGAATTGAACTGCCCGCTTATCCAATTATCTACCAGCGCCTGCCTGTAAACTCCGTTATTCGTCAATGTATACAAATAATGGTCTGCTGATGAGACCAGCGGCATAATGGATTGCAATCCGGGTTGCGATGAATTTACGGGATGTACTGCTGCCAGTGTATACTGCGAATTTCCCAGTGCGCTGGCGCCAATCATCCCTATGGAACCATTTGATATAAGGAAGGTATCCTGCTGCATATCTCCGTTGAAATCATAAATTCTTTTTGTGTTGTTCAGCAGGCGTTGCAAGGTCTGATAACCATCCTCATGCCGGTTGGCGTTCTGCGCATCGCCGTGATCCGTTATGTCAACATTATAATGAATATTCGGAATGTAATCATTTTTTTTCCAGCTATCGCTGTACATTGGGAAATAAACTCCCGAAGATGAATAGGCACCCCGCATATCCTGGGCTCCATAAACATATCCCAAAAAAGCCATAACAGGACCCAGGTCATCACCGTTTTTATTGTAAGGCGTTCGGGTGAAAACCAGAGGTAATTGATACGGATTGGGATTTAAATGGTTGTCTGTGGAATCGTAGATCAGGTACTGGGTATTGCGCGGAATTATCTGAATAGGGATGTTACCCATCCCAGGAATAAAAACAACCGTAACCACGCAATCTTGTGTTACCGGCATGTAAAAATCCATCATCAGGATGGTGCTGTCGTCCATTTTAGTGGCATGAGTCTCGATCCTGCATAATTCATCAAAACTATCTATGGTTCCATTTAACTGGATTTGTGAAGACGCTGCCAGTGAAGATAAAATATAAAAAAAAGTGAGTAAAATCTTAAATTTATCCATGTCTTTGCTGATTTTCCCCAAAGGTACTCATTTACTCCGAAAACAGCCCTGAAAAACAGCATCCACACAGTAATAATTTTTGCATCATTAAGAAACAATTTCTAAACAAAAGAATTAATAATTGCGGATTATCTTGATGCTATTTATTTTTTTGACCGAGAGTTAAAATTTCATAATTCATTGTGTGTTATAAGCCCGTTCTATATGTGATATGAATAAATGTATTTATAAATATTTTATTCAAATTGCCGGAAATTCTTGTTATATTTGTCATAAGGTATCAAATATTGAAAATAAATAATTTAATAGCGTTTTGCGAGTAGCTTATTAAAACCAACCATGATCAGAAAGTCGATTTTGCTTTTTTTATATCTTTTGTTGGGCTGTTTTTATATTGCATTACATGCACAAACATGTAATTATTTATGCAATATGGATTTTGAAGATTCGATTGTTGCAACTCCCGGGCATATGGCTTTGGTTAATCAGTCATTTGTTCCCTGCTGGAGCACCACAGCCACCGACGGGCTTATTGAAGTTTGGGGTACCGGATTTAATGGTGTTCCGGCCTATTCCGGCAATCAGTTTATTGAATTAAATGCCAATATGGTAAGTACTCTTTATCAGAATTTCTATGCAGGAACAGGGGCCAATGTTATTGTTTCGTTTGCGCACCGGGGCAGGTCGGGAGTTGATTCCATGAGTGTTTCCATAGGACCTGTTGGAGGTACTTACACTACCTTAGGAACCTTTGGTGACGGGAATACAGCCTGGGGATATTATACCTTAAGTTATGTCATTCCCAGTATGGGAAATTACAGTCTGCGGTTCAATTCGGTTTATGCCACAGGAGGAGTGCAGTCCGTGGGGAATTTTCTCGATTTTATTAATATATCCTTGCCGACAGTAACTGCCACTATATCATCCGGTAATGTATCATGCAACAGCGGGAGCAATGGAAGTGCCACGGTCGTTGTTACCACAGGGCTTCCCCCGTATTCGTATTCTTGGGCTCCGACGGGTGACAGCACTTCAGCGATAAATAACCTTGCCGCAGGCTATTATTCCTGTACTGTTACCGATGCCAACGGATGTACAACCGTGGTCGGCACTTCGGTCACCGAGCCTTCATCACTGTCTGTTTCGGTACAGGCATCGAACGCGATCTGCAATGGTGACAGTAGCGGTTATGCAATGGCCAGTGCTTCAGGCGGTACCCCGCCATACACTTATTTTTGGAGCAATAATCAGACGACACCCACGGCTATCTGGCTTTTGCCCGGAACATATACTGTAACGATAACAGACAGTGCTGGTTGCAGCACCACAGCTCAGGCGTTGGTTTCGGTAAACGGCAACCCCAGTACCACGGCTTCGGTTAATTCGCCTGTTTGTGCCGGGCAGGATATCAATTTAACCACTACTGGAGGTTTGTCAGATAGCTATCATTGGAGCGGGCCCGATGGTTTTAGCAGTTCTTTGCAGCATCCTTCCATTACCGGTGCTATGCCGTTGGCATCGGGTATGTATTCTGTGACGGTAACCGATGCATCGGGCTGTGTATGTTCTGCCCAGGTATACGTAACAGTTAATGAGAACCCTGTTGCTGCTGCTTCAGCTAACACACCGGTTTGTACCGGGCAGAATATTAATTTGACTTCGGTTAACGGAAATACATATTCTTATTTATGGAGCGGGCCCGATGGCTTCAGCAGTTCATTGCCTGATCCCTCAATAACAGGCGTCACCGATGCTGCTGCAGGTGCCTATTTTGTGACCGTAACTGATATCAAAGGTTGTAGCGATTCAGCATCGGTCAACATTACTGTCCTGGAAAGAGATTCAGGCTTGGTTGTTCCCAATGTAATTACCCCAAACGGCGATGGATACAATGATATTTTTAAAGTAGAGTTGTCTTCCAGGTCCGAAATAGAAGGTCTTATCTATAACCGCTGGGGAAATCTGATATGCCGCTGGGAAGATCCATCTGCAGGATGGGATGGTACATACAACGGGAAATCAGTCCCGTCGGGAGTTTATATGTATGTTATTGTGTCCACGGATGAATGTGGATATAAATTTAATAAATCCGGAACAGTAACCGTTATTAAATAGTTGCAGCATCATGCTTACCTTATTTTGTTATATCACATTTATATAATGCAATATGGTATATAATTACGACGCATTATTTCTGTCACATTGCTCAATTTGCAGGGTATCTGTTTATATTTTTTTGAGTACAATGATTAACACGTTCCAACCATTATGACTTTTTCATCTTTCTTCTGAACAAAATTTAAGGATTTTGATGTCCGGTTTTGCTGATACAAAACTGAACTGAGAAATGATGATCCAGGCTGCTATAAACTCACGTTATCTTATTACAGTGACGATTCCGGAACGGAGTTTCCGGTTTGAAACCGTTTTTGCATAGTATGTTTCAAACTCCATATGCCAGGTGAACGGTCCAGGGGTGACATATTTGCCGTTATGTTTCCCATCCCAGGCATCGGCGAGATTATCCGAGTAAAAAACGAGTTCTCCCCAGCGATTATATATCCATATTTTGATGGACAGAATATTTTCCCCAATAATGGTAAAGAAATCATTCATACCGTCACCGTTGGGTGTGAAAGCATTGGGTATAAACATCGTACTCTGGCAGTCCTCATCAACATAAATGGTATCATAGGAATTACAGTTGTTCGTGTCCCATACCTGTACTGTGAAATACCCTCCGTAATCCACGAAGATATCCGGAAGATCCATTCCATTGCTCCACCTGTATGATTCAAAACCCTCAGTGGCATGAATTCCGTAAAGATGACCCGGACATATTGTTGAAGTATCCGAAGTCAGGTTCACAACGGGCAAAGGCCAGACCACGATCTGGAAGCCCAGGGCCGCACTGCAGGAATTCACATCATTTCCGATAACAGTATAATTTGTTGTTGTTGTCGGATAGGCAAGTACCTCAGGACCAATAGTGTTGCTTAATCCGATGCCGGGAGACCATATATAGGTTACTGCGCCATGGGCTGTTATTGAAATCGAATCCCACAGACAAACCGAGGGGGGGGCCGGTTCAATAGAGATATTTGGCAAAGGATTCACGGTAAGTTGTGTAACTATCACCGAATCACAGCCCAGAATGGTTGAAAGCGTATCTAAGTATGTTCCCTGGGCAGAATAGTTGTGCGAATTGAACGTGTATATTTCACCGTCACATATTATCTGCGGGTTGTTGGTACTGAACACCGGATTTACAGTGATGTTTTGTGTGGCCGTATTAACGCAGCTGTTGCTGTCAGTATATGTGTAGGTGATCATATGCGTTCCCACTCCGGCAGTTGATGGATTGAAATTGTCACTGCCTGTAATGCCGGCGCCTGTATAAAATCCTCCGGCCGGGACACCCTGTGTCATAGTCAGGATATCATCATTGAAACAAACATCACTGAAAGGATTTAATGTGACTACCGGCAAAGGATTAACGGTCACAATTATTGTGGCATTTCCTGTACACCCCAGCGAATTGCCTGTTATGGTATATGTAGTTATTGATACAGGGTCGGCAAAAACCGTGCTGCCTGAAGATGAAGAAAGCCCGGCGCCGGGTGCCCAGATATAGGATGCAGCTCCGCTTGCAGTCAGGGTATCACTGTTTCCAATACAGATACTTGTTACCGGGGGTGAAATGACAACTATGGGATTGGGATTTACGGTAATGGTGATCTGTGCCGCTGCCGTGCAGGTATATTGATCGGTGCCCGTAACCGTATAAGTAGTTGTATTCAAGGGTGTTGCAGTCACAGTCGGCCCGCTGGTTGAAGATAGTCCTGCCGCTGGCGACCAGCTATAAGTTAAAGTACCGGTTGCAGTTAAAACGGCTGAAAATGTTTCACAGACCACAGTGGTATCAGCCGAAACAGAAACAACGGGCAGAGGATCAACTGTGATTAAAACGGCATCGGTGGCTGTGCATCCATAAGTATCTGTGATGGTAAGCGTATAATTGGTGGTATTGGCAGGATCGGCTGTGGGGTTTGCAGTATTTGGAATGTTCAAGCCAGTCACAGGAAGCCAGGAGTATGCAAGAGTCGCAGTACCGGTACCCGTACCGCTTAAATTGGCGTTGGTAGCCCATAAACAAGCTCCGATATGCTGATCTGCACCGGCATTGGCAGTTGGCAGGGGATCAACGGTGATGGTTACGGCATCCGTTGCCGTACATCCATACTTATCTGTAAGGGTGAGGGTATAGGTTGTTGTTGTGGCAGGGTTAGCCACAGGGTCGGCAATGTCAGCATTATTAAGGCCGGTAAGAGGCAGCCAGTGATAGGTGAGTGGCGCTGTACCTGTTCCGGTGGCCGCCAGGTTGGCATTGGCTGCATTAGTGCATGCGCCGATATGCTGGTCAGTACCGGCATTGGCACCAGGCAGCGGATCCACCGTTATCAGAATATCATCCATAGCGGTACAACCATAAGTATCTGTAACTGTTACGGTATAGGTAGTCGTGACTGCGGGATCAGCAACCGGATTGGCAATATTGGGGTTGGTCAATCCGATTACAGGTGTCCAGGAATAAGTAAGCGGAGCGGTACCTGATGCAACAGCAGTAATATTGGCATTGGCTGCGTTGGTGCAAGATCCGATATTCTGGTCAGCGCCTGCATTTACAAAAGGCAAAGGATCAACCGTGATAATGACGGCATCCGTAGCCGTACATCCATATAAATCGGTGACAGTCAGTGTATAGGTAGTGGTATTCGAAGGATCGGCAACAGGATTTGAAATACCGGTGTTGCTGAGTCCTGTGGCGGGCAGCCATGAATAGGTGAGGGGTGGTGTTCCGGATCCGGTTCCGGTTAGATTTGCATTTGCTGCATTGGCACATGTACCGATATGCTGGTCCGCACCTGCATTGGCGGTGGGCATCGGGTCAACGGAGATGTTCACCGCATCGGTGGCAGTGCATCCATAGATGTCTGTAACAGTCAGTGTATAAGCAGTCGTAGTGACGGGATCAGCAACAGGGTTCGATATATTTGAGTTATTTAGTCCTGTAACAGGCGTCCACGAATAGGTCAGGGGAGATGTACCTGTACCTGAGCCATTCATATTCGCGTTTAAAGCATAAGAACAGGCCCCGATGTGTTGGTCTGCTCCTGCACTAGCTGTTGGCAGGGGGTCAACGGTGATGGTTACGGTATCAGTGGCTGTGCAGCCGTATTTATCCGTAGCGGTGAGCGTATAGGTTGTTGTTCCAGCCGGATCGGCTACCGGATTAACAATAAAGGCATTATTAAGACCTGTTGCAGGCAGCCATGAGTAGGTGAGGGGTGCCGTACCTGTTCCCATTCCGGTCAGGTTGGCATTGGCTGCATTACTGCATGCCCCGATGTGCTGGTCATTACCTGCATTTGAGGTAGGCAGCGGATCTATGGTTATAAGAACATTATCCGTAGCGGTACAACCGTGGGTATCTGTAACCATAATCGTATACGTGGTTGTTATCGTTGGATCAGCAACGGGGTTTGCTATATTTGTATTGCTTAATCCATTGGCCGGGGTCCACGCATATATGAATGGAGCTGTCCCTGTTGCAATAGCATTCATATTGGCATTGGCAGCGTTGGGGCAGGCTCCGATGTTCTGATCGGCTCCGGCATTAATCACCGGTAACGGATCAACTGTGATGGTTACGGCATCCGTGGCTGTGCAACCGTAGGTATCTGTGACCATAAGAGTGTATGTGGTGGTAACCGCAGGATCAGCCACGGGGTTGGATATGCCTGAATTACTTAATCCTGTTACGGGTGACCAGGAATACGTCAATGGTGAGGTGCCTGTACCCAAACCATTCATATTGGCATTTGGTGCATTCAAACATGTTCCTATGTGCTGATCTGCTCCTGCATCAGCTGTTAGCATGGGATCAACGGTGATGATAACAGCATCGGTTGCCGTACAGCCATAGTTATCCGTTATGGTCAGGGTATAGGTAATAGTGGCGGTAGGATCTGCTATTGGGTTGGGAATGTTTGGATTGTTCAAACCGGTTACAGGCAGCCATGAATACGTAAGTGGCGCTGTACCTGTTCCGGTACCGGTCAGGTTGGCATTGGCTGCATTACTGCAGGCTCCGATATGCTGGTCAGTGCCAGCATTAGAAGTAGGAAGCGGATCCACTGTGATCAGAATATCATCGGTTGCCGTACAGCCATATGTATCAGTAACCATAATGGTATACGTGGTTGTTGCCGTTGGATCAGCAACAGGACTTGCACTATTCGGATTGCTTAATCCATTGACAGGGGCCCACGTATAGGTAAATGGAGAGGTGCCTGTTGCAACAGCGTTAATATTGGCATTTGCAGCGTTTGAGCAGGCTCCTATGTTCTGATCGGCGCCTGCATTAATCACCGGCAGCGGATCAATAGTGATTATAACTGCATCGGAAGCTGTGCAACCATAGGTATCCGTGACCATCAGTGTATATGTGGTGGTAACCGCAGGATAGGCAATGGGGTTAGCAATACCTGAATTGCTTAAGCCTGTTACAGGCAACCAGGAATAGGTTAATGGTGATGTTCCTGTACCTGAGCCATTTATGTTTGCGTTTGGTGCATTGGAACATGTACCGATGTGATGGTCTGCCCCGGCATTGGCTGTTGGCAATGGGTCGACTGTGATGGTAACGGCATCCGTTGCAGTACAGCCATAGTTATCCGTAACGGTAAGTGTATAGGTTGTTGTTGCCGCCGGATCAGCCACCGGGTTGGAACTATTCGCATTGTTCAGTCCTGCAACGGGCAACCATGAATAGGTTAGTGGCGCTGTACCGGTTCCTGTGCCTGTCAGGTTGGCATTGGCTGCATTAGTGCATGTGCCGATATGCTGGTCATTGCCGGCATTTGCACCAGGCAGGGGATTTACAGTGATCAGGGTACTATCAGTGTTGGAACATCCGTAATTATCCGTCACTGTAAGTGTATATGCGGTGGTTGCCGCGGGGTCTGCCACCGGATTGGCTATGCCGGCATTATTCAGTCCGGAAGCCGGTGACCACGAATAAGTGAACGGTCCGGTCCCGGTTGCACTGCCGTTAAGGTTGGCATTTAACGCTGTCGGGCAGGCTCCGATGTCCTGATCGGTTCCTGCATCAGGGATGGGAAGAGGGAAAACAATAATTTCGATAGTATCTTTTGTCGTACAGTTAATCCGGTTTGTGGTGAGAATATAAGTCAGTGTATCCGGCGAAGAACCGTTATTGACAAGAGTTAATAGTGGTCTGGATGACGATGGATTGCTTAACCCTGTGCCTGGCTGCCACTGATAAGAATATCCGTTGGCGGCCGGCATCCCGATATAAATAGATTGTCCGGAACATATAGAGGTATCATCTCCTGCATTCAAAAGACCTGCACTGGCAAATTGCTGGTTCATCTCGCAAATACAGGGATTGATTGTTGTATCGAGCACAAAGATCAGCCTGCACGAAGTGCCGACGGGTGCATTGAAATGTGATGTGAAGGGATTGACGGAATTGGTATCAATAAATACATTTATTGAGTCAGCGCCTAAAAAAACATCTGCCGGCGAAAGTATATGATTTCCTTCGGCGTCGAAGAAATAGCTCAGGTATACCGTATGGTTTGCTATTATGGATTCCCCGTTATTCGAGATCGTATAGGCTGTATATACTGTTTCATCTGCAGGGCTGTTGGGAATAGCATAAGCATAAGCATCCGACAGGGTAAGGTAGGATTTATAAATATAGAGGGGTATCTCTGCACTTCCTGTTCCCACCATGATATCACAATTAAGTCCTGTAAGCTGGCACAGTAAGTTCCTGGAGCTGTAAGTCAGGGCATCAATATAATAAATTCCGCACTTTACCACATCAGGATTACAATAATAACTTATATCGAAAACGACACTATCGCCCATTTGGGTATTTGGTGGAAGTTTCCATACTACATATTGCTGGCCATTGAGCATATACGTATGCGGTAAGGGATTAACGGGAGCATTATATACTGATCCAAAAGAATTGGGAGTATAAAAGATGCCGTCAGGCATTTTAAGGCGGATAGAATCGGTTAAACCGAAGGATAAAAGTCCGTCATTAATGATTTTGACTCTTAAATGGGTGTTATTGTATGCACAGGGTGAAACATAAGAAGTATTGATGAATATTTCGGTCAGGTATGGGGCTGTAGCGCCGGTTATGCCGAGTTGTGAAGACATCGTAATTTCTTGTCCTGTCAGATTACCGCAATGGCTTTGTCCGTGAAAGTTGAATCCTATCGTGCTTCCTGATGTATAGGCACAGGTAGTGATAACTTTGAAGGATATTTTGACCGAATTATGCAGTGTGTCGAGTATGCCTGGTAATCCGTCGGCGCCTATCATTGCATTGAGTGCAGAAATATCCCACTTCCATTGTGTGCCTGAAATAAATGCAGGATCCGGTATGCCCGCATAAGGCGCCCCGGCCGGATAACTTATCATGCAGGAGCCCGGTATTATTGAGACGCCAATGGGCAGGATCACTTTGAGTTCCAGGTCATAGGCAGTGCCCAGTTGCACATTGATACCTTCAACAATATAGGTAGCAGTGTCACACAAGTCGACAGTGCCGCCGGGGCTGGTGACGTTTGCAATAAGGTTGGGAACCTGAGGTTCAAGGGACAGCACGATCACATCGGGGGTGCATGGATATGCGTCGATGGTTGCCGGGTATCCGGCGTTGCAGTTCCAGCCGGCATACAGATTCATTTGAGTAGGGAAGCAGGATACATAAGTTGCTGTGATCCTGAAATGTCTGATGGTGTTGGCCGGTAAAACACCTATTTGAAATATGGTGCCTACCGGTGGAATGATAACATAGTTGTCGAGATCCAGTACCTGAAGGATAGTCACCCCTGTCGTCTGATCTCCTGCAAACCAGGTATTCATGGCATTGAAGGCAGTAGTGTTAGACAAGGAGATATCCCAGCTAACTTCATCGTTGTATGCGAGAACAGTGGGCAGGTTCGATTGGAGGAAAATATCGGGTCCCTGATAGGTAATAATATCCTGTCCATACGTGTTGGAAGTATTGGGTGTATTGGAATTGAGCAGATAACCTGATGGCCCGAAGGTCCATAAATGATTTATATTGGAGGCAATATTGGACACTACATTGCAGGTAGGTGCAACAGTAATCTGAAGTGTCCCATAATAACCGTCATCACTAAGCGGCAGCGTGCCGCCGAATGTTTCAAAGTAAGGTTCCACATTGAACTCCAGGGTATCCGAATTGGGATTCGCCGGAGTTATGGATATCCATGGTGAGGTAGACCCTGCATTGGTGCCCGAAGTGCGTGTCTGGTTAAACCGGGCAGAAATAAACTGGTAACCGTGCGGAAGCACCGTCTTAAGATTTGAAATATGAGACCAGTAACGGTACTCGTAAGGGAACAAATTTCCGCCGGCATAATTCTGGCAGCAAGGCCCGATACTGAGGTAGTAATTCTGGCTTATCGTAACACTCTGACAGGTGTTCAGGTTAAAATTGTCCGGGCCCCAATTAGTATAATAATAGCCGACAATTGAAAAACGCCCTTCGAAGTTGTTGCAACTGAACTTATGGGCAGACGAAGTTGGATTGGGAATGTCGCTGAGATAGATTTTGTTTTTGACAAAACAGTCAATAACTGTGCCGCCGGGATTATTAGTGACTTTAAATCTCACCCTGAACGCAATGGAATCGTCGTTATTAAAAGTGAATCCGGCAGGCAATAGTCCCTGTGCAATTAATGTAACCGGGCTGAGATCGAAAGTGAATTTTCTTGTACTGCCGGCTGTAGTTATCGAAGAAGTATTTACATTACAGGTTAAAGTGTTTCCTGTTGAATTTTGGAAGATTTCAAGATACCCATCTACAAAACCCAGCTGGTTGCCGTTAATAATGGAATCTATGGCATATAAATAACTCCAGCTTGGATGAGCGGCACTTGTTCTAACCGTACTTTCAAAGCATGTGGTGATGGTATCCCCAAACATGGCCCTGTCCCTGCGGATCGCATTAAAGTTCAGTGTGGCAGGAGGAGCATCGGCCAGTCCGTCATTATTATTATCAGGTAGTCCGTAACTGCTTCTGTACGTTGTAAAACCCTTGTTATTTAATCCGTCACAGACAATAGGGCAGATAATGCCAACAGTCAGGTTCAGGCATGAGGCAACCACTTCGCAGGAACAACTTCCGCTGGGAATAAAGTACGATCTGATGGATAACGTATTGGAACCTTCAACACATCCGGCATTGGCGCAACTGGCCACCAGGTCGAATTTTACAACAGCCTGGAACAGGTTCCATGGCGGGGTGCTGCTGAATGTTGCTGTAAGTATGTTCCCGACAACGTTTACTGTGGCAGGGTACCAGAATTGTGTGCCATTATAACGCTGGATGACAAAATTTCCGGCATAACTTAAGCAGGGTGGCAGTGTTACAACAAATTTCCAGTGTGCACCCGTTGTAGAGGGATAGGAATTGCCGTAGCTTGAAAACAGAAAACTGAAATTTTTTGTTTCCCCGCTGGTAATGATAGATGGGGACAGGTCGTTAACCAGGTCTCCATAAAGTTCCTTATAAGAATAACCCCACGCATTGGGAATCACATAACTATTATTGCAAATACTTTTATACGTTCCCTGGTACCGCCAGCCTGAGATTACCCGGGTGCCGCCGCAGGCATCGGAGCAACAGTTATAATAGTTCCATCGTATGATGACGGTGTCGTGGGCATTGATCGTCGGAATATTCAGATAAACTCTGCCTTTAGGGCTGGCGCTTAAGCAATAATGTGCCGAATTGGCAAAAGTTTGAGTTGGTACAATGCTGACGGGTGCAGTGGAATTGACCTGCATCGTGAAACTTGCCGGGTCAATATTAGATCGTAAACCGCTGTTGTATGTTGTTTGTGTTGATTGAAATATATCGAGGAAAACATCGTAGGCATTACCAAGACCCGTATTAATGATCCTCAGGGATGGCGTATTGGCATTGCCGGTTCCCAGACAGTAGTTAATGCCGGCAGTTGGCGTAATAATCAGGTTGGGGGTAAAATTCGGAAAAATTACATTCGCTGTGGATATGGAGTTCTGACATTCCTGACTGTCGCAACCCCAGCTCACCTCATAATCCGAAAAAACAGATACGCAATTCATCACCTGGATCGTTTCGCATATTGTGATGACTTCCGCATTTTCGAAAATATTGTTGTTATTTCCTATGCCGGAGATATTGTTTCCCGCTATGTATACAGTTTCGGTATTGCCCGATGAATTCCATGTGCCTATGGAAACACTGTTGACTTGTATGCCATTTCCGTGAGTATGCGTGAAAGTAAACTGTCCTAACTCACCCAAACCGCCATTGGTTATGGTGATACAGCGTGTAAAAACATCGCCGATATTGCCTGAATAGGTTTGATTTGTAATGGATACAATAGATAAATTTGGCTGTTTGACATTAAACAAATATGCTGAATTGACGTCGTAGGTAGTTATATTGTTGCTTGTTGTATAATCGACCCTCGATACTATGGAAACTAAATTGCCCTGAGCGATATAATCCATGAGAAGGCAATTTGCAGTGACTTTAAAGAATATCTTTGAAACACCCTGTGTCGGGATATTGGCCAGCGTAAATACCGGTGTGTTTAAAGTCGTGATGTTCAGTTCTGTAGCGCCGTTGACCGTTCCCGCAAGGTAATTTAATCCCACAGGCATGGTGACATGTAATACCACGTTGCTCAGATTAAACGGCGATGGATTTAAAATTTCAACCTCTACTGTTTTTTCCGAACCGCAAATGGTTATCTCTGAAGGTAATACCGAACTCACTGTGATCATGTAACCCTGTCCGAAAGTGAATGTCGAGTACACAGCAAATGAAATAATAAATAATAAAAATTTATTCATATATATTGATTATGTATCACATTTAGAGGAAGTTGAAATAATTTCTCAGTAAGCATGCTGATTTGTAAAAGTAATAAAATCATTTATATGGTTTGAAAAAAAATATATCTGTACACAAAATTTAAACAAATTTAAACTAAAATTCTTAATTAACAAACACATATCTATAAATGTTATTGACTTAATTGTTGTTAATCATAGATGACCAATAAAACTGATTTTATTTATTTCCCTGACAATCGTTACTTTTTATATCTAAAGATATCAAACTTTACTTTATTATATAGTAATATAACGTAAAATATAAAAGAAACTTTGGTCACTTCTTTTAATTATTCCTATATCAATAATTTATAGAAAAACAATGAGTTATATATAAAATTGTATAAAATTATGCGGGGTTTTGACCAGAAACTCTAAAAGTACTAAGAATCCATGATTTTTATCTATATTTTTCTTTTTCCTGTCTTGGTGAGGGTTTAAAGTTGTTGTTAAAAACTTTATTATTATTTTAACTACGACACACCTTGTCGTACTCTCTTCTTTATTTTGTTTCCAAAAGAAAAAATATTATGGAAACAAAAACTAAAAACGAATTGTCTTTCAATGTGCTGAGCGCCATCAGCAAAGTTTATAGATCATCAAAAAAAAGCGGTCTGAAAAAAGAGCTGTTCAGAAAAATAGATGATAAGCTTGAATTGCTGACAGCATATTTCCATGTAAGCAAAGAACAGGCCTTTCTGCTGGCAAACATTTATGCCCTTGCATGCAGCAACAGACGCATTGAATTATCTGACCTCGGGCATCATTTTGACTGTGATCAGATAGACCTGCTCCGATATCAGGAGGATCTGGATATTTTGAATAAAAAAGGATTTCTTTTAAAGAAAAGAGATGTTAACATGATGTCCGGATCAAAGTATTATAATTATGAATTTGATGAATCAGTAAGTCATTCCATTGTTAAGAACTTGCCGGTTCCGGAGTTAAAACCATTGGTTTGTAAAGATATTTTTGAAGTATTAGAAAAAATATATGATTTAGGCCGGAATCGCATGAACCATTGTATTGACACCAGTGTCCTGCTTGATGAAACGAAAACTATAACAGACATCAACATGCATATCCCGTTTCTGCAGAAAGTGAGGAATCTGGGTTTCCCACCGATTGACAACTATCTTTTTTTGTATTTATGCTGGAAGACAATTGCCGGAAATGAAAATACAGACCTTAGCAACGCTTTGGAAGACATATTCGTTTTGAGTCATGAAAAGGCAAGATATGCGCAAAAAATCATGTCGGGTGATAACACACTGATAAAACAAAAATTCATTGAATTGGTTGAACATACGTTTTTCGATTATACGGACATAAAACTGGGCAGCAAAAGCATAGAACTGCTGAAGTCGGAAAACATTACGTTGTTTTCGAAGAATATCAGGCGTGAAAACATTATGGAACCGGATAAAATCGGTATAAAGGAACTTTTTTTCGGTGAAAAAGAAAACAGTCAGCTTGGCATGATTTCAAATATGCTTCAAGACGAAAACCTCAATGCTTTAAAAGAACGCCTGGTTAAAAAATCCATGCCTTCAGGCATCGCTATCCTGTTATACGGGGCTCCGGGCACAGGAAAGACAGAATCGGTGTTTCAGCTTGCACGCAGAACCGGAAGGGAAATCATGCATGTGGACATCAGCCAGTCAAAATCTATGTGGTTTGGAGAAAGCGAGAAAAAAATCAAACAGATCTTTTCTGACTATAACGATTTTGTGGAACAGAGTGAGCGCTGCCCTATACTTTTGTTCAACGAAGCCGACGCCATCTTTTCGAAACGTAAGGATAGTAATTTTTCGAATGTGGCGCAAACCGAAAATGCCATGCAAAACATTATTCTGGAAGAAATGGAAAAGCTGAAGGGCATCATGATCGCCACAACCAATCTGACGAACAACCTCGACAGCGCTTTTGAAAGAAGGTTCTTGTATAAAGTGGAATTTTTCATGCCGGATAGTAAGGTCAGGCAGAAAATATGGCAGTATAAGGTCAGTTACCTTGCCGGAAAAGATTGCTGCATGCTGGCAGATCAATTTGATTTTTCGGGCGGTCAGATTGATAACATAACCCGCAAATGCGAGATGTTCGAACTATTGAACGGGAATTTCCCTGACATCGACAAAATTATGGAGTTCTGCAGGGAGGAACTGATAAGCAAAGCATACTGCAACACTATCGGATTTAAAATAAATTAGCCACTACGACATGTTTTGTCGTAGTATATTGTTATTTTTGATCAAAAATTTCAATCATGTCAAAACAGGAATCATTAACCAGGTACAGTCTTATCATACAAAAGCTCAGGAAAAAACCTTCCACTTATGACGAGATCAGCAATTATCTCTCCTTGCAATCCGAGTTGCAGTCGTATGATTTCAACATTTCAAAGCGGACATTTCAGCGTGACCTGGACGACATCCGATTGCTTTACAACATTGACATACGGTATGATTTTTCGCAGAAAGCATACTTTATCTGCCAGGAAACCGAGCCGGAGATCAATGAACGTATCCTGGAAGCATTCGACACGTTTAACCTGATGAACATGTCGGACCGGCTCTCAGCCTTCATGCATTTCGAAAGACGCCGGCCACAGGGTACAGAACACCTGTATGGGCTGCTGCACGCCATTAAAAACTCCTTCCAGATCTATTTTTTATACCAGAAATTCTGGGATGAAGTGGCTGAAAAGAGATATGTGGAGCCGCTGGCGCTTAAGGAATTTAAAAACCGCTGGTATCTGGTCTCCCATGACCTGAAAGACGGTAAAATAAAAACCTTCGGCTTAGACCGTATGAAAGACCTTGATATAACCAAAAGGAAATGCCAGCACAACAGGGATTTTAGTGTTGAAGATTATTTCAGGTATTGTTTTGGTGTGATAAGCCCCGGCGACGAAACCATTCAGGACATCGTCCTTTCGTTCGACCCATTCCAGGGAAAGTATATCAAAACCCTTCCGCTGCACCATACACAGGAAGTGCTGGTGGATGATGAAAATGAACTGAGGATCAAGCTCAGTCTCTATCCAACCTACGACCTGATGATGGAGATTTTATCTTTTGGCGCTAATGTGGAAGTTATCAGGCCAAAAGTTCTGCGTACCCATATTATCAGGATGTTGCGCGAAAATTTGAATCAATACAAAAATTAATCTATGAAAAAAATATATCTTTTAGTGCGGAACGATGCCGCCAAAGAAACACTTCAACTTCCCGACGTGATGGATGTTGAGCAATTTGCTGTGCAACACCAAATGAAGATATACGAATCTTATGAAATGGAAACCATAGCGGGGCTGGAAAAAATCATTGCAGACAAGAGACGATGTATCGGCAATTGCAATTATGAGGATGCTGTTGTATTCAGGGACAGGGAGTGGGATACAGTGTTGTCGCTTTTCGGGATAAAAGCACACTATAACAATAAGGCATCATCATACATGGATGAAACTTATATTTATGCTGTTTACAACGCTGTTTAGTTAACAAGTAAAATTTAATATATATGCTATCAAAATCAAGATTTACCCGGGGGATCAACTGTCCCAGGTCGTTATGGCTATTCCTTAACAAAAGAGATGAACAGGTAATCCCTGAAGCCACACAGGCCATTTTTGCACGAGGCACCAGCGCCGGAGAACTGGCCCGGCAGTATTTTCCGGGAGGTGTGCTGGCTTTGGGCGAAGATGAACTGCCCGGATATAACGCTGCTAAAAGAACGCGGGAGCTTATCCAGCAAGGTGTTGAAACTATTTATGAAGCCACATTTATTTATGATAATACTTTGGTGGCCGTGGATATTCTTCATAAGCATCATGGCAAATGGCAGTTGTATGAGGTGAAAAGCACCAACAGCGTAAAACCAGAACACATCAAAGATGTGGCCATACAGTATTATGTGGCCAAAGGCAGCGGGCTTGAGGTGGAAGATGTGTTTCTGATGCACTTCAACCGCGATTATGTGCGCAGGGGCGATATTGTGGTACGCGACCTGTTCCTGCCCGAAAGCATACGGTCTGGCGTTTTAGATTTTCAGGAGGAAATAAAAACAAAAATACCGGAACTGCTCGACATGATTAAAGGCGCCGAACCTGATACAGCCATGGGACTGCAATGCACCAAACCTTATTATTGCGATTTTTATGAATATTGTTCCGGACTGTTGCCTGTTGCCGGTGAAGCGTCTGAGGAACTGAGCAGTATACCTGAAGTGATGGCAGACGACCTGAAAGCTTTCATGGAGGGCCTTCAGTATCCCTTGTATTACCTCGACTTTGAGACCATTATGCCGGGTGTTCCGCTTTTCGACGAGTCAAGGCCATATCAGCAACTTACATTTCAGTATTCATTGCACCACCAGGATGTACAGGGCGGGGAACTGAAACATGATTTTTATTTGGCTGAAAACGATTTTTCGCTTGATCCCCGCAAGGCGCTTATTGAACAACTGATCGAACAAACCAAACCGGCAAAAACTATTCTGGTTTATCATATTGTATTTGAACGTACACGGCTAAGCGAGATGCAGCGTGATTTTCCGCAATATGAAAAAGAATTACAGCACATCATCGACCGCCTCGAAGACCTGATCATCCCGTTCAAACGCGATTTTTACCGTACCGGGACCATGAACGGATCCTCCTCCCTAAAGCAGGTGCTGCCGGCACTCTGCCCGGAATTGTCTTACGATGACCTGGAAATAGGCGATGGCATGGCAGCCAGCAATGCTTTCCTTGATCTTTACTACACCGATGATGATGAATTGAAAAGGCAGATGCGTGAAAACCTCCTGAAATATTGTCACCGGGATACGCTGGCGATGGTGAAAATACTCGAAATATTGTACCGCTGCGTAAACAAAAAATAAACCTATGAGCAAAACAGAATATGTATTGGAAGATGCTGCATCCTTTGTCGGAGAAGCAATTTCAGATCAGTTGGCAGAACGCTTGTCGTATGCGGATATCTGCGTGATACTGGAAACGGAATTTGAATGGCAGCGGGAAAACGGGCATTTATCTGATGAAATGACTTCTGATTCAGATATGGATTTAGAGATGCTGCGGATGATCAGCGATCAGGAAAAAATGGAGTATTATATTATCCAAAAATGTGTACAGAAAGGTATTATTCTAACCTATGACGATCTTATGGAGATACTCGGCGCCGAAACAGATTACCTGGAGTCGCTGGGTCTGATAGAGGAAACGGATGAATCGCCGGAGCAGTGGTTGAATTGATGGAGTAGTGAACTGCCAAAGTCTTACATATTAATAGTTTAACTTAATAATTGGTGGTGGTGTTTCAATTCACGATACAAAAATCCATGTGAATTATCTAAGAATATTACTGCTAAAGCGGTAATAATATCAATATATTTATATTAATTATAGATTTTGTCGTTACAATTGTGATTGGCAAATATAGCATTAATTCTTGCCCGATGGGACTCAAAAAGATATTTTATAAATGGGAAGCCTGTGCTTTCAAATGTCGGGGTGACTGCCTCCGGTGTCTGGCCCCGCGCAGTCACCCCGACATTAACACATTGTCTTGTCCCGTCAGGGACGACATTTCTTTTCCCGTCCAGAGCATGTGTTCGAAAGAAATCCGGCTGATTTTGTTTTGCATATAGAATAAAAAGTATTTTTATTATTCTGTAAACTAAACAAAATGACTAAAGAAATCATGTAAATTGTATGAAATAATTACTGCTAAAGCGGTAAAATATCAATAAATTTAATTTAATTATAGATTTTGTGCAAAATATACTGATATATCGGTAATAATTTAAATATTTCTTAACTTGTTTAGTAAATTGTTTTATCTTTGCCGCTAAAACGGTAATTATGCTCAACCCGGAGATTTTATCAAAAGTAATTAAGAAACACAGAAAAGCAGCCGGACTTAGCCAACTCCGACTGGCGGAGATGGCAGGTGTCGGCAAAACGGTGGTCTTTGATGTTGAAAAAGGCAAGGAGACCATACAACTGGATACCTTGAGGAAGATACTCATGGTATTGAATATAAAGGTTGTCCTGCAAAGTCATCTTATGAACCAAATATTGAATACAGATGAGAACGGCTAAAGTTTATGTATGCGGAAAAGAAGCAGGGCTGCTTTCTGAAATTATTTTCGGTAAAGAGTATCACTTCAAATATAATGACGGATACTCCGGATGGCCCGTCTCACTTACCATGCCGGTTAGCAGTAAATCTTTTACATACGATCATTTTCCGCCATTTTTTGATGGACTTTTACCGGAAGGACATCAGTTGGAAGGCTTGTTAAAACAGGGAAAAGTGGACAGAAATGATTTTTTTTCACAATTATTGATGGTTGGGAATGATACTGTAGGATCTGTTACGGTAAAGGAGGCATCTATATGAAGCGATGCCCCATCACTTACGAATCCTGCGGAAAATCTTTGTACAGCGAAAAAGGATTAAAACTTTTATCGCAGAATCTCGAAAGACTTGAATTACTTGGATATACTGCTGCCGAATAAAGATCGGAAGCAATGGTCAGGGCAACAAAATTATCTATACAGGGTTTACAACCCAAACTCAGTGCTATCCTTAATATTAAAGAATCCCGGTTTGAACTTGTTGATACAGGAGGGAAATATATTCTTAAACCGCAGCATCATATTTATCCGCAACTTCCGGAAAATGAAGATGTGACTATGCGGATGGCAAAGGCCGCCGGAATAAATGTTCTGCTGCATGGCATGATCCGGTCTAAAGATATGACACTGACTTATTTTATTAAACGCTTCGACAGGGCAGGGCATAAGGATAAAATTCCGCTTGAAGATTTTGCTCAATTAGCAGGGCTTTCAAGAGATACAAAGTACAATTATACGATGGAGAAACTTGTTTTGCTTATTGACGAGTTTTGTACTTTCCCTGTGATTGAGAAGGCTAAATTGTTCCGGCTTGTGCTTTTTAATTTTCTTACCGGAAACGAAGATATGCACCTCAAAAATTTTTCACTGATAAGGAATGGCGATAAAATAGAGTTGTCTCCTGCTTATGACCTGCTAAATTCAACCATTGTATTAAACCCTAACTTGGAAAAAATTACGTATTATATTAACTTAATGAAAGTCCGATTTTTTCAATAAGCTTGGTAGTTTTGGCAGTAATTTCATTAGGATACCAAGTACCATTAATGAAAATCCTCTTAACAT
>Ga0209717_1000905_pt1 | contig 34241 bp, 21 predicted proteins | sample AD_UKC048_MetaG_FD_184418 | JGI IMG/M metagenome (GOLD analysis project Ga0209717, IMG submission 184418) | Active sludge microbial communities of municipal wastewater-treating anaerobic digesters from USA - AD_UKC048_MetaG (SPAdes) (version 2) | ecosystem: Engineered > Bioreactor > Anaerobic >...
GAATTTTCTATTTATCTCGGATTGGTTTTACTGGTTTTTGGTAACGGATTTTTCAAACCGAATATGGTTTCTATCATATCCGAAATGTACAAAGATCGTCCCGACAAAAAAGATGGAGCTTACACTTTGTTTTATATGGGAGTCAATGCCGGAGCGTTCTTCGGAATATTGCTTTGTGGGTATTTAGGTGAAAAAGTAGGCTGGAGTTATGGTTTCGGCTTGGCAGGAATTTTTATGTTCTTCGGAATGTTGCAATTTTGGTTGTCACAAAATATCTTTGGAGAAATTGGCTTAAAGCCAAATGCAGCAAGTAGGGCAAAAATTGAAGTATCGGATTCCGACAAAAGAAATCCATTTACACCAATTCAATTAGGATTAATTGGCATAATGGCTACTTTGGGATTGCTTTGGATTTTGAATGCTCCGGTTTCAAAAATCTCTGGTGGCAAAATAGATGTTTTTAGTTTCTTAGGCGAAAACGGAAATTCAATTGCGATTCTTACCGCTTTGATTTTATTTATACTATTACTGATTTACAGATTTACCCAATATTCCCAAATCACAAGAGAGAAATTAATGGCGGTTACGTTTTTTGCTTTTCTAACCATTTTCTTTTGGGCTATTTTCGAACAATCACCCAACAGTTTAACCATTTTCGCTTCGGATTATACCAATCGAGTTTTGGAAGGCAATTGGAGTGTAGCTTTTTTGATAATAAATTCCTTAATGACTATTTTGCCATTGGCCATTATAACTTGGGTTTTAACCTTACTCTTTAAGCAAACCTTCAAAACATACACCTTGGCTTCGGTGATTTTAAGTAGTAGTTTTGTTATTATTTGGACCATCGCCTTGTGGATGTTGGCCAAAGATTATTATACCGCAGGTTATTTGACTTTGTCTGACGAAACTTTATCATTTTTAAAAATTGACAAAGTAACCGAACCGTTGACGGAAGTTGCAGCAACCTGGTTTTCTACCTTGAATTCGTTGTTCATCATTACACTTGCTCCATTATTTTCGAAATGGTGGGAAAGTAAATACAATCCTTCAGCAAATTACAAATACGGAATTGGAATGACATTGCTCGCTTTGGGAATGGCTTGTATCGCTTTTGGAGCTAACGGAATTGAGCCCGGAGCCAAAACTGCTTCGGTAAGTATGATTTGGCTGATTTTAGTGTATCTTTTACATACCATGGCTGAGTTGTGTATTTCGCCAGTGGGATTGTCCTACGTGAGTAAATTGGTTCCCGCCAGAATGATTGCATTTATGTTTGGAGTTTGGTATCTTGCGGTCGCAATTGGGATGAAAGGAGCTGGAATGTTTGGCGAAAACATCGATAAGATCGCCGATGAACACGGACTGAGTTACTTTTTTTGGATACTGACACTGATTTCTGTTGTGGTGGGTATCTTTGCTGCTGTAATGGCACCAGTCATCAAAAAATTGATGCACGGCGTGAGATAATGGCATTATTTTTGAAAAGAGAAATGAATTAAATTATATAAAAAATGAAGAAAGTATTTATAGCATTAGTACTAGTGATGGGTTCATTTGCAATGCAAGCACAAGAGCTAAAATGGGAAACCGACATCAACAAAGCGATATCGGCATCCAATAAAACTAAAAAACCCATGTTGCTGTTTTTCACAGGAAGTGATTGGTGCGGTTGGTGTATTCGTTTGCAAAAAGAGGTTTTGAAAACACCAGAATTTAAAACTTGGGCTGCAAAAAATGTAGTTTTAGTTGAATTGGATTATCCAAGAAGTAAACCACAATCGGAGGCAATTAAAAACCAAAATAATGGGTTGCAGCAAATATTTGGAATTCAAGGATTTCCAACCGTTTATTTTGCTACTGCCAAGGTAAAAGGAGGAAAACCAAGTTACACCGGAATTGGAAGTACTGGTTATGTTGCCGGTGGACCAAGTGCTTGGCTGGAAGTTGCCAACGGAATCTTGAAAACAAAATAATATCACTCCAATCTATAAAATCCCTTATCGCCAGTAGCGTGAAAAGGGATTTTTGCTTTTAGGCAAGTCGCTTTCCACAGTTTTTGAATGTTTCTGTAATTCGATGCATCAGCCACAACAATTTTGGGTTTTGTAGCTGTTAGAAAACGTTCCAAATTGATCTTCGGAGATTGCGTAAATACCACAACATCAGGACGAATGTCTTTTGGATAAACCCCTAAACTGTCCAAAATCAGGATTTTGTTTCCGTTAAAATACATCAGGTTTTTCAAATTTTTCTTAGTAGTCAAACGACTAAAATTTCCCATCAAATACCCCGAAAGTGTTTTGTTTTTTGAAGCTATTTCCAATAGACTGTCATTAGCATACAAAGAGACATTTTCACCGTTTCGCTCAGCAATCATTGAATTTTTCTTCGAGTTGAAAACCACCATTTCTCTTTGGTTTTGAATGTTCCAATGGGTTTCGAAATACGAAATTTGTAAAACAATTACTGTAACTAATACCAAAGCCAGTCTGTTGAAGCTTGGTTTTTTGAACCAAACAATCGTGACAATAATCAACAAATACAAACTCAACAGCAACTGCCAATTGAACGGAATATCCCGAAAGATGAATTGCTCTAAAGAAGCAATCGTATTGATGATTTTATTCAAAATAGAGATGCTCCACTCCAATGACTTGACTAGAAAAACGGGAACAAAATCGAATGCCGCCAAAAGCATTACCAAAACGCCCAAAGCCATAATCACACTCAAAAATGGAATAATTACCAAATTGGTCACAAAAAACAAGCCCGGAAATTGATGAAAATAATAAATACTCAACGGCAAAGTGCCAATTTGTGCCGCAAAAGAAACGGTCAATATTTCCCAAAAATAATTTGCTATTCTATTTTTTGGTTTCCAAAGTTGAGCCAATAAAGGTTGCAACCAAAGGATAAAAAACAAGGCAATATAACTCAATTGGAAACCCACATCAAACAAAAACGACGGCTGAACCAACAAAATGAGTAACATCGACACTAATAAAGTGTGAAAAATATTGGTGCTTCTTCGCAGATACATTCCGATAGCGACAAACGAAAACATCGTCACTGACCGAAGCACTGAGGGAGCCAATCCTGCAATTAATCCAAAGGAAAATAGTGAAAACAAAATTATGATGAGCTTGATAAAAGAACCACGTCTTGTATTGGGGAAAGGCTTCAAAAGAAAAGTCACAAACAACAAAATAAACCCAATATGCAATCCCGAAACCGACAAAATATGCACGGCACCAGCAAATTGATAATCCCTAATAATCTCGGGCGAAATGTCCTGTTGTTGTCCTAAAATCAGGGCAATGGCAACATTCAATTCTGTTTTGTTGAAGTTGCTTTTCTCCAAGTTCCGAATGATTTTGCTTCGCAGTTTTGAAGTGTAATACCAAATATCTTTTTCAATTACAGAACCGATTTTAATATCCGAAACATCCGCATACATTTGGGCATAAATTTGTTTGCCTTCAAGGTATTTGCCGTAATCAAATTGGTTCGGATTTTTGGCAGGACCGCTTTTGTATAAATTTCCGTTGATTTGCAAATGAGAACCAATTTCTAAAGGAGTTGTAAGGCTGTCTTTTCGAATATTCAGTAGCATTCGTCCCGTATTTGCTGAATCGTCAATCTGGTTTACAAGGACAATATAACGGTCGTTATAAGCCGAACTTCTCAGTTTTTCCCGAATAGTAACCGAGACCAAATGTGATTTTTCGAAAATCGATTCCCGATGAATATAGTTGCTTTCCTGATAAGAATCCGTGTGGATGATTTGGGTGCTTGTGCCAACAGTAAAAGCAAGAAAATAAGTGGCAAGACCAAAATAGAGTGCATGTACTGCATTGTTTTTTGACCAGAAATAAGTAAAAACAAAAACACAAGTAGCGATAAAAAGAGTCGAAAACACAAAGGCAACATCGGGTTTGAAGTAATACCCAACAAGGATTCCACTCAAAAAACCAATCGTGATTCTCGCTAAAGGAAACTGTAACACTTTCATATTGATAAAAGTAATATTTTTATTAACAAAAAAAAACATTCATTTGCATTGGATGGGCAGAAAATGGAAAGAGCCTCTTTTTGTGATAAATGTTTTTAAAATACTTTTTCATTTCGTATGTTATAATTGTATTGTATCCATTTTAACAATCTGTGAAAGGGTACTTACTTAGGATTCCATTTCAGTGTCGTTTTAGCTTCACATTGTTATAAATTAGTGACTTATCTACATAAATTGTTAATAATTTAGTAATCTTAAAATTTTTAAATCAGGTACTTTAGCCGTAAGTTTGAATCCCCCAACCTCTACTAATGAATATCTTAATTTTTATGGTAAAAATAATGTACATTATTAAGCTATAGAATATCACTTTATGAGATTAAAATTACTATTGATTGCTGTTGCGTTGTTTGTGGGTTTTGGTAGTTATGGGCAGGTAACTATTTTTTCAGAAAATATTGGAACGCCAACAGCTAATACAATAATTGCAACTTACGCAATAGGAACAGCACCAGCCACATTTCAAAATAAAGGAATTTTAACATACACTGGAGTGACAGCAGATGTTAGAATTTCGACGGCTTCTTCTGGTTATATTGGCTCCTCAGGAAACGGGAATGTTTTTATTACAAATACAATTGGTACTGATTTTATAATTTCTGGAATTAACACTTCATCTTATACAAGTTTATCTCTATCTTTTGGGCACTACAAAAGCACAACAGCAAGCAACGGGTCAGAGTTAATTGTTGAGGTAAGTTCAGATGGTACAACCTATAGTCCATTAACTTATTCGAGAGCTACCGGAACGGGAACTGCTTCTTGGGTTTTAATTACTCCAACAGGCACAATCCCTTCTACAGCCAATTTAAGAATACGTTTTAGACAAACCTCTTCAACACCACAATTTAGAATTGATGATATTATTTTAAAAGGCACTCTAGCAGGAATAATTTCAGCTCAAACTGGAAATTGGTCAGACACTACAACTTGGGTTGGAGGTGTTGTGCCAACATCAGCAGATAATGCAATTATTGCAAATACTCACGTGGTTATTATGGATACTGCATCGGGAGGAATTAACACCAGAAATTCTGGGACTACTACAACTGTAAATGTTGGAGGAACTTTAGCGACATCGGTCCAATACATCAATAACGGGACAACCACCATCAACGGTTCGTTTCAACTCAATGCTGGAGGTTATATCAACAGTGGAAATAATTTTATATATGGTGCAGCAGGCACTTTAAATTTCAACAATACTTCATCTTATGGGGTTAATAATAGCGACCAATATTGGCCCACAACTTCAGGTCCTTTTAATGTAAATGTACTTCAAGGTGGCGTTACTTTAAATTCTGCCAATAGAACTGTTGCCGGAACTTTTGCCACGGCTGCAGCAGTGACTTTAACATCTTCGGCATTAACATTAAACGGTATTGCCCAAATAAATGCAAACGGTTTTTTTCTTCAATCACCAATATATGGTAATGCATCTACTTTAAAATATAATACTGGAGGAACTTTTGACAGAGGTTTAGAATGGAGTGCTTTGGGCGTAGGAACTATTGGCACGACAGTAGGATATCCTAATAATGTTCAATTAAGTGGCAATACAACTTTGAATTATAATAATGGAACACCTTTGGCAAAAGCCATAAATGGAAACTTAACCATAGATTTGGGGTCAAGTTTTTATATGGATTACGGAGGAGGGGCTTCGGGAGGAACTTTGACTGTAGCGGGTAATTTGATAAACAATGGAAATTTCACGTTAGGAAATACAAGTGGAGATGATTTGAAATTAGGAGGAGATTTTACCAATAATGGAACTTTTAACGGAAAAGACAGAGCTATATTCTTTACAAAAAATGGTACACAAACAATTTCTTCGGTATTAGCTTTAACCATTCCTTATATCGTTTTTCAACCGGTAAGCGGAAGTACAACAGTACAATTATTATGTGATTTGATTGTTTCGGCACCAAATACCGGAAATGCTATTTCGTTTAGTAGTGCAACCGATGTTTTTGATTTGAATAGTAAAACATTAACTATTGGTTCTGCCGGAGTTGTTAATGTAATTAATGGTTCTGGAACTTTCAAAGGGAGCACAACTTCAAACCTTACTTTGCTGGGAACAGGAAGTATTGGGACTTTAAATTTCACAACTGGCTCACAGGTTTTAGGTAATCTAACTTTAGACCGACAATCCTCAAATATTGGATTTGATTTAGGAACAGGATTAACTATTAATGGAACACTTACATTAACGAATGGAATTGCAAATTTGAGCAATCAAACAATGATAATTACACTTGCAGGATTAATTTCAGGAGCATCTTCATCAAATTACATCATTGCTGATTTCACAGCTGGTGGTGTATTGAGAAAAAACTTTAATGCAAACGGTTCTTTTACTTTCCCAATTGGCGACAGGGTTGCATCAGCAGATGGGACACAATATTCTCCTGCGACAATAAATTTCACAACAGCTAATTATAGTTCTGGTTGGGTAGCGCTGTCGATTGAAGATAACTTTGAACCTAATATTGATGCACCAACAGATTTTATTACAAGGTATTGGAATTTAACATCTTCTGGAATTACTGTTGCAACGTATGATTTTACAGGAACTTATCTTCCTGCAGATATTTCTGGAACAGAAACTAATAGTAAATCAGGCAGATATAGCACTTCTAATTCTGCTTGGACAGATGGGAATAATTTAGTTTCAGGTGCCAATACCATATCACTTACTGGACTAACCTCAGCAACTGGAGCACTTTCAAGCCCAAATCATTTTACAGCAAGTTATAGAAATCGAGAAATTAACATCAAAGGTTTAACGGGAGGGACAAATAATATTGTTAGCGGAAGTACAACAGCAGATAGTTTGAATAACACTTTATTTGCAGAGACAAACATTGGTTCAACAGCAACAAAAGGTTATGAAATCCAGAATTTGGGAATTGCAGCTTTGAATTTGACAGGAACACCTATTGTAACTATTGGCGGAGCAAATCCTGGAGATTTTACAGTAACAACAGCTCCTTCATTAACCACAATAACAGGTGGTTCGAGTACTTCCTTTATCATTACGTTTTCGCCGACTTATGCGGGAATCCGGACTGCTGTAGTTTCTATTGCTAATAATGACTCTACTATTTCAGAAAGCCCATATACTTTTTTAATTCAAGGCACAGCAATTTGTTCTACGACTACAAACACCGTAACGCCAACATCTGGGCCAGTTGGTACGGAAGTAACCATTACAGCTACTGCAAATAATTTGACTGGAGCAACAGTATCTTTTAATGGGGTTGCAGCAACTTCTATAACGTATGTGTCAGCAACACAAATAAAAGTCGTTGTCCCAAGCGGAGCAACCTCTGGAAATATAGTTGTTACAAATGCCCTAGGATGTACAGCAACTAATTATTTTATCGTAGTTAATAATTTTGTTACATCATGTCAAGGTGGTAGTGGTTCTTCAGATTTGTTTATTAGTGAAGTTACAGATGCAACCACTGGTGGTTTAACTTATGTTGAAATTTACAATGGAACTGGAAGTACAATCAACCTTTCTAATTACGCATTACAGACATTCTCTAATGGTAGTCCAACAATTTCCTCAGTTATTAATTTGAATAATGTGAATCTAACATCTGGAAGTATTTATGTTGTAGCTTTGGGAATATCGGCATCTCCAGACATCACAGATACTTGCACATTAATTACAGGAGGAAATGGTGAACTGGCAAATCAAGTTTCTATAAATGGAGGGATTAATTTTATCACCAATGAAAATGATCATATAGCTCTTATTAATTCATCAACAAATATTAAAGTGGACTCTTTTGGATCTTATGAAAATAACGCTTGGGCTAGTTCATTGGGTATTGGAGATAGAGGAGTGGTTTTTAGACGTAAAAATATAGCTACACTTCCTTCAGCAACTTATAGTAATTCAGATTGGATTATAATCAATTGGGCAGGAACTGGTTCGGGATCTTGTCCTACAAATGACTATACTAATATTGGTGCATATTCTTTTACTGTTTCAACACCACCAACAGTTACATCGCACCCATCTTATACATCAACTTGTAAAGCAACTTCATTAACTGTGTCAGGTACTGAAGGGTATATTGGAACCTCTCCCGCTGACACAAAAGAATTAGCTTATCAATGGTTAGTTTCCGCCCCAAATGCATTAGGTTGGACAGAACTTTCCAATGCAGGAATTTATACAGGAGCTACAACCGCAACATTATCAATATCTGATATTTCAGAAGTGATTGATTATCAATATTATTGTCAAATTAGAGAGAATACAAACACTTGTTATTCTGCCTCTAATTCAGTAAAAATTACTAATGGAGCTGTTGCAACTTGGAATGGCTCTTGGACTAATGGTCCGCCAACAATAGATAAATTAGTAATAATTAATGCAGATTATAATACTTCAACAGCAGGGCTAGATAGTTTTTCTGCCTGTAGCGTTGTTGTAAATTCTGGAAAAACTTTGACAATTACGGCCAATGAATATGTTAAAATTCAAAATGACTTAACAAATAATGGAACGGTAAACATTCTAACGGACGGTAGCTTAGTACAAGTAGACGATAATGGAGTTAATACCGGAAATATCACTTACGAAAGAATAGTTCCCGTAATTCATAGTACAGATTATACCTATTGGTCATCTCCTGTGTTAAGTCAAAATCTTCAAATTTTTTCTCCTGACACGCCTTCAAATAAGTTTTATTCGTTTAATGCTGCTGTAGTTCCAGAAGATTGGAAGAATGAGATACCATCCTCAGTTTCGATGGATAAAGGGGTAGGGTATTGTATTTATGGGCCACAATTGGCTACTCCACCAGCTTTTTTTGTTGCTTCTTTTATAGGCAAACCAAATAATGGTAAAATTGATGTTCCAATTATTTGGAATAATGATCCTTTAGGAACCTCAAATCTAATAGGGAATCCATATCCGTCAGCAATAGATGCAGATAAATTTTTGTTTATTAATCAAGATATAATTGAAGGTACCATTTATTTTTGGACTCACAACACCGATTTACAGTTACGTGCAGATATTATTGCAAGTGGTGCCACTCCGGGAACAGGAGCTCTTGCCTATACTTCGGATGATTACGCTTCTTATAATTCAACAGGAGGAACTGCCGGTTCTGGAGTTTCAGCTATAAGTGACCCTAACCATCCCATTGTTGGGCCGGATCTTGGTAAAATACCAAATGGCAAAATTGCTGCTGGACAAGCTTTTTTTACAACTAGTAAACTAGTTAGTGGTAATGCAATATTCAACAACAGTATGCGAATAGATAATCTTGGAAAAGTAATGGACAACTCCCAATTTTTCAAAACTAAAATTCCTAAAACAAAAACTACCAAAACTATCGAAAAGCACCGTATTTGGCTTGATTTGACCAATACTCAAGGTGTTTTCAAACAAACACTAGTGGGTTACATTACGGATGCTACAAATGAATACGATACCCGTTTTGATGGTGAAAGTTTTGATGGGAATGAATTCGTTGATTTTTACAGCATCAACCAAGAAAAGAATTTAGTGATTCAAGGACGCGCCTTACCATTTGATGAAAATGACCAAGTTCCACTAGGTTTCCGAACCACAATCGAAGGAGCTTTCACCATAAAGATTGATCAGGCAGACGGTGTACTCACCAATCAAGCAGTTTTTATAGAAGACAAATTGACCAACACAATCTTTGATTTAAGAAGTGGCCCTTATACTTTTAATACAGTTGCGGGAACTTTCAACGACCGTTTTGTGTTGCGATACACCAACAAAACTTTGGGAACTATTGATTTAGAAACACTCGAAAATCAAGTTTTGGTTTCCAATAAAAACAAGCAAATAAAGATTAATTCAAAAGCAATAACAATTGATAAAGTAATGGTTTACGATCTTTTGGGAAGACTACTATTCAAAAAAGACAAAGTGAACAGCACCGAATTTTCAGTACTCAATTTAATTTCCAACTCGGAAACTTTATTGGTAAAAGTGACGTTACAAAACGGAGAAACAGTTACAAGAAAAATTTTGTATTAATCCCAATCAAGAGTTACTTATGGGGTAGTCTTATATTTCATAGACCTATGAGGTTTCAAAAACGGCATAGGTCTCTTTTTTTACCCCGAAACAGATTTGATTAAAATAATATAACTGCATAGAATTGCAGCTTTAATACTTCTTGGGTTGAGGTGAGCAATACCCCTCATCAAGTCTATTAATGGAAAGCGTCAGTACTAATTGTGTAATCAACCGCGGTCAAACAATCAATCGACCGCGGTAATATTACCAATCAACCGCGGCCAATTGTTTAGCTGTGCCTTATGAAAATTTGATTTTGAAAAGGGGGAAATGTGATTAAAAACCGTGGGTAATTTTTCTATTTCGAGATTATCCCTATCAATAGGAATCTTTACAAACTCTCTACAATCAATCGGGCAGTTTTCTCACTAGCACCGATGCCTCCCAATTTTTCTTCTAATACCTCATATTTTTCCAGAAGGTTTTGGCGGTATTTGGTGTCTAAAATCTTCTTCAATTCTTCGCGAATGCGTTTTGTGTTGCAATTTTCTTGAATCAATTCGGTTACCACTTCCTCATCCATAATCAGGTTAACAAGCGAAATGTATTTTAGGGTAATGATGCGTTTGGCTATTTGGTAAGATATCGAACTCCCTTTATAACAAACCACTTCGGGCACTTTAAAAAGCGCTGTTTCAAGAGTTGCCGTTCCTGAAGTAACGAGTGCTGCTGTGGCATTGCTTAACAAATCATAGGTTTTGTTCGAAATAAATTTGATGTTTTCATTGGTGATAAAACCTTCATAAAAAGAAAATTCCTGACTTGGAGCACCAGCAATCACGAATTGATAATCCGGAAAATCATGGACCACACTCAGCATTACCGATAGCATTTTGGTAATTTCCTGCTTACGACTTCCGGGTAAAATAGCAATAATAGGTTTGTCATTCAACTGATTTTCTTTTCTGAAAACTCCAGAATCCATTACGGGATGATTGTGAATGGCATCAATCAAAGGATGTCCTACAAATTCAACGGGATAATGATGTTTCTTTTCATAGAAATCTTTCTCGAATGGGAGAATCACGTACATTTTATCTACATCGCGTTTGATTTCGGTAATTCTGCTTTCTTTCCAAGCCCAAATTTGAGGCGAAATATAATAATGTGTTTTAAAACCTTCTGTTTTTGCCCATTTGGCGATACGCAAATTAAAACCCGGATAATCAATAAAAACAATCACATCGGGTTGAAAATCACTAATGTCTTTTTTGCAAATTTTGATGTTATTCAAAATGGTTTTCAAATGAAACAAGACTTCTACAAAACCCATAAAAGCCAAATCACGGTAATGTTTGACCAAAACGCCGCCGACATTTTGCATCAAATCACCACCCCAAAACCGAATATCGGCAGAGGAATCTTCTTTGTACAATGCTTTCATCAAATTGGCTCCGTGTAAATCGCCCGAAGCTTCTCCTGCTATAATGTAGTATTTCATCTGTTTATTTATATTGATTTTTATGGGTCAGATGGAACTCGCCAAAAATCATTTCTTTGATGTTTAAAATTATAAGTGCTCTTTTCATTTTTCTGGAAGTTTAGGCAAATATCGTAAAAATCGCAATGCAAATGACCGCCAAAACCACACCACGAGCCATAAATTCTTTATTTATTTTTAGCAAAATACCAAAAGCAACCAAATCAAGAATGGCTCCCAAAGTAATTAATTTGCCCAATTTCCCCTCTGATTTCATGCTTCGAATACCAGACATAAAATCGAAATCCGTAAAAAAAGTGATGAAGAGAAAAATCCCTAAAACACAAGCTAAAATACCTATAAAAAAACCTATCAATATGTCTGTTTTATTCATTCCATTTCCAGGTGTTAAGTTGTTGTATAGCGTGATGTGCAGTCAAATCAAATTGTACCGGGACTACTGAAATATAGCCATTGGCAAGCGCCCATTCATCGGTGTCTTCGCCTTTATCTTCGTTGATAAATTCGCCAGTGAGCCAATAATAATCTCTGCCTTGAGGTGTTTTTCTCTTGTCGAATTTTTCTATCCAAAGTGCTTTTGCCTGACGACAAATTTTAATTCCCTTAATATCTTTTTCTTCTAATTTTGGAAAATTTACATTCAAAACTACACTTTCGGGCAGCCCTTTTTCTAATACTTCCAAAGTAATTGTCTTGATAAAGGATTTTATAGGTTCAAAATTGGCATTCCAACCATAATCTAAAAGAGAAAAACCTATAGCCGGAACACCTTCGATTCCTGCTTCGACAGCGGCACTCATTGTTCCAGAATAAATGACATTTATCGAGGAATTCGAACCGTGATTGATTCCTGAAACGCACAAATCTGGTTTTCTTTTTAGTATTTCATTCGTGGCTAATTTGACACAATCAACCGGAGTTCCAGAAGTACTGTATTCTTGAATGATATCATTATCTTTAGAAATTTTATTGATAAACAAAGTGTTGTTTATGGTAATTGAATGTCCTGTGGCACTCTGAGGACTGTCGGGAGCGACAACAACAACGGTTCCAATTTCGGACATAACGGAAATCAACGCTCGAATTCCTGGTGCCGAAATGCCATCATCATTGGTAACTAAAATTAAAGGTTTGTCTTTTTTCACGGTTGATTTTTTAATTTTTGTCTTTAATTTTGGGATAGGTTATGAAATAATTTTCTGTAAACAAAGAAACAAAATTAATCTAGTTAGAAGATTAAACCCGAAAAAATTATACAATTTTATATCTTTAACAAAAATTTATAGGAGGTTATACTAATGTTGGCACAGTTTTTACCGTAATTTGAATTTTAAATATTTTATGGATACAATTATTAACTTTATGAAAAGAAATTATAAAATCCTCATAGCCGTAGTGTTGCTTTCAGTGACATTATTTGCATTTAAGATTAATTCTGACAGAAGCGATGATCCTGAAAAGGATAAAATGCTATTGGAATTATTGACATTTGTAATCGAAAAAGGGCACTATGATCCAGCTAAAATTGACGATACCTTTTCTAAAGGAATTTACAAGGATTATATTGAAGCTTTAGATCCATCTAAACGATTTTTCTTGCAATCGGACATCGATGAGTTTTCGAAATATGAAACACTTCTCGACGATCAATTGTTGAACAAAGAACTGACATTTTTTAACCTCACCTACAACCGTTTGATGAAAAGAATGTTGGAAGGAAAAGGGTTTTACAAAGATATTTTGAGCACACCTTTCGATTATTCTGTAGACGAGACATTCAATACAGATTATGAAAAAGCACCTTATGCTAAAAACGTATCGGAATTAAAGGAAAGATGGCGCAAACAAATCAAGTTGTCCACACTTTCATCATTGACAGATCGCTTGAAAATTCAGGAAAATAAAGAAAAAGGAATTGTTGACAAGGAGGACAAAACCACTTCGGAGGTTTTAAAACCTGGCGAATCTGTTGATGGCTTATCCAATTCAGAGAATGACAAATCCTCTAATGACAAACCAAAAACTTTCGAAGAACTAGAGAAAATCACTCGCGAAAGTTCGTTGAAATCATTGGACGAATATTTTGGATTTATGGAAGATTTAACCAGAGACGAATGGTTTTCTGTTTATGTAAATTCTATAACTGCGAGATTCGATCCACATACTAATTATTTTCCACCAGAGGAAAAAGAGCGTTTTGATGTAAGTATTAGTGGGAAATTCGAAGGAATTGGAGCGCGTCTTCAAAAGAAAAATGACTTTACTGAAATCACCGAACTTATTTCCGGAGGCCCAGCTTGGAGAGGAAAACTACTTGAAGCAGGCGATGTTATTATGAAAGTCGCTCAAGGAGACAAAGAACCTGTAGATATTGTCGGGATGCGATTGGATGATGTTGTCAAAAAAATAAAAGGGACAAAAGGTTCCGAAGTTCGTTTGACTGTAAAAAAAGTGGATGGTTCCATTAAAACCATTTCTATTATTAGAGATATTGTCGAAATTGAAGAAACTTATGCCAAATCGAGTGTTGTTGAAAGAAATGGATTAAAATATGGCGTGATTTATTTGCCTAAATTTTATATCGATTTTGAAAACAAAGACGGTCGTGATGCCGGAAAAGATGTTGCCGCTGAAGTAGAATCTTTGAAAAAAGCGGGTGTCAACGGAATTGTATTAGACGTTCGTGATGATGGTGGAGGTTCGCTTTCGACTGTGGTAGACATTGCTGGATTATTTATTGAACAAGGTCCAATAGTTCAGGTAAAATCGGCTGGAAGACAAAAAGAAGTTTTGTACGATAGAGATAAAAAAATCGAATGGGACGGCCCATTGGTTATTATGGTGAATAGTTTCTCGGCCTCGGCTTCTGAGATTTTGGCAGCAGCCATTCAGGATTACAAAAGAGGAATTATCATTGGTAGCAAACAAACTTATGGCAAAGGAACAGTTCAAAATGTGATCGATTTGAATCAGTTTGTACGCAGCAGCGACAAAGGCGATTTGGGAGCATTGAAAACGACGACTCAAAAATTTTATAGAATTAATGGAGGTTCTACTCAGCTCGAAGGTGTAAGTAGCGATGTGGTTATGCCAGACCGTTACGCCTATTTGAAAATGGGAGAACGCGATGTAGATAACGCCATGCCTTGGGATAAAATAGATCCTGCACAATATACTGTTTGGACAAACAACGCGAAATTTAACAAAGCTATTGCAGATAGTAAAAACAGAATTGCTCAAAACCAACAGTTCAAATTGATTGAAGAAAATGCCAAATGGATTGATGAAAGAAGCAATGAAAATGATTACAGTTTAAAATTGGAGGAATTCAAAAAAAATCAGAAAGCCATTGAGGAAACCAATAAAAAATTCAAATCGATAGCAGATTATGACTATCATTTAAAGTTTGCGTCTTTGCCTCAGGAAGTTGAAGCGATGAAAACAGATGCTTCTCTTAAAGAAAAAAGAGAAAGATGGCACGAAAGTTTATCCAAAGATATTTATGTTGAAGAAGCCTTAAATGTTTTAGATGATTTGCAGTCAAAACCTGTCGTGAAAAAAAGCGTTCCGATGGCTATGAAGAAACAAAAAGTAGTTAAATCATAACCTAATTACTTTTGATGAATACATTGATAAAGTCATTTGCTGATAAAACGCTCTGGAAATTTTTCTTGAATTTCCAGAGCGTTTTTGGTTTTGGAGTCCTTTTAATTTTGCTTTTGGGATTGTTTTCTGCCTTTGTTTTGTCGAAGGAGGAAACGAAGATAGTAAGTCAAAATCACAAACAATCTTTTGATTATTTGCCAACATCAACTACCAACCAAATTGTAAAACACGATTATTTTAGCTTGTCCTATAATGAAAAGTACGAACAGGCAGAATGGGTTGCTTATGAATTGAAAAAAAGTTATGTGAGAAGCAGCAATTTTGACCGCCCTTATTTTATTGAAGACCCAAAAGTAAAAACAGGCTCAGCCGATTGGCGAAATTATAAAAAATCAGGCTATGACAAAGGGCATCTTTGTCCAGCAGGTGATATGGAATTTGCTATTAATGCTTATAATGATACTTTTTTTACGTCGAATATTTCGCCGCAATTACACGATTTCAATGGAGGAGTTTGGAACCGTTTAGAACAAAAAGTACGCTATTGGGCTACTAAATATGATGGTGTTTATGTAATTACGGCGGGAGTTTTGCAGCCTAATCTAAAAACAATTGGTCAAGAGCAAGTTTTGGTTCCCAACTATTTTTATAAAATTTTGTTGGACAATTCTAATGGACAGTATAAAATGATTGCTTTTTTGGTTCCAAATGCTAAAAGTAATAAACCATTGTATGAATTTGTAGTTTCTGTGGACAGCATCGAAAAAATGACAGGAATTGATTTCTTTCCAAAACTAGACGATAAAACCGAAAACAGGTTAGAGAAAAACAGCGATTATAAGGCTTGGAGTTTTTAATCTCTTTAGGTTTTATTCTTGAAAAACTGCATCTTTTTTTGCCACAGATTCACAGATTATACCAAATGAAAATATAAATTATTCTAATAAAGTTCAGTTATAATCTGTGAATCTGTGGCTATTATTTCATTAATATCCTGAGTAGTTTATTTGAATTTCATTGAACTTTAAGAAAGTTAGGTGAAACTACCACTCATTCACTTTATTTGCATCCATTTTTATAAAAATAAAGAGCAAAATAGTGAAACCCCAAAGTCCCGAACCTCCGTACGAAAAGAAAGGCAATGGCACTCCAATAGTTGGAAAAACGCCCAAAACCATAGCGATATTTACAAAAAAGTGAATGAATAAAATGGCTGCTACACAATAGCCATACACTCGGCTAAATTTTGTTTTTTGTCTTTCTGCGAGGTAAATTATCCGAAGTAATAATCCAACAAATAGTCCAACTACCAATATTGAACCTACGAAACCCCATTCTTCGCCAACTGTTGTAAAGATATAATCTGTATGTTGTTCGGGTACGAAACCACCTTTGGTTTGTGTGCCTTCCAGAAATCCTTTTCCAATCCAACCGCCAGATCCAATAGCAATTTCAGATTGATTGGTATTGTATCCAATGCCTTTCATATCCACTGCTTTTCCAAGTAAAATATTAAAACGATCCCGGTGATGTTGCTTAAAGACATTGGTGAAAACATAATTTACTGACAAGACAAAACCAGAAATTAATGCAAATAGAATGCTGCTCATCACGATATTTCTATCGCCTAATCGAGACTTAAAATGGATAAATAGAATTACAGCCAACGCCAATAGAATAACATATTGTGGTTCTAAAACAAGCGTTAGTACAAATAATAATATCGCACAAAATCCAGTCCATAAATACCAAGCAGGCAAACCTTCACGGTATAAAACAATTAAAAATATGCTGTAAATCAATGCGCTTCCAGGGTCAGGTTGAGGTAAAATGAGCATTACAGGCAAAAACACGATAGCCAATGCTTGAATTTGGCGATTGACTTCTTTCAAATTGATTTGTGAATCGCTCAAATATTTTGCCAATGCTAGTGCTGTTGCAGCTTTGGCGAACTCTGAAGGTTGAAGCGTAAAACTTCCAATACCATACCAGCAGCGTTGTCCAGCGATGGTTTTACCAAAGGCAAATAAACCTAATAATGATAATAGTGCAATTCCATAAATGATACTCGCGTACTTTTCGTAGAATTTTCCATCAACATAAAGAACAATAAAAATTAATGGAATAGTAAATAGTATGAAAAAAAATTGCTTTTCGGCGGTTCCTTCCATTGAAGAAAGAGAGGAGGAATAAATGTTCAACCAACCCATTAGCACTAATACTATGTAAATAGCAATGCATACCCAGTCGATGTTGTTGGTCAAACTTTGGTTTTTCATTTGGTACTAATTAATTTTTTTAGTAGTGTCAATTTTTACTTTTGGAACTATTATTTTGCTTTTCGCTATAGAATCCTTTCTTCTCATTTCTTTTTTAACCACCTCTGAAAGTCCGCCCAACTTGGCGTATCGGTCTTGCAAACTTCTTTCCAAAGTTCTTTTTTCTAAATCAGTTCTCGTAATTTTTCCTCTAAGGTATTTCTCAATCATTAAACTGGCAATTGGTCCAGCTATTGTAGATCCAAAACCTCCATTTTCGACTAAAATAGCAATCGCAATCTTTGGATTGTCTTTTGGCGCAAAGGCAACAAATATGGAGTGGTCTTCCAGCTGAGTTCTTTTGCCATTTATTTTTGCAAAATTCTCGGCGGTTCCAGTTTTTCCACAAATATCAATCCCTTCCACTCGCAAACCAGCGGCTGTACCAAAATTATACACATCGAACAAACCTTGAATCATTGGCTTGAAATGGCTTTTGTCTATGGTTGTAACGTGTTTGGTAGTGTATTTTTTATCGATTTTCTGACCTTCAATTTTCTTGATGATATGAGGCGTATAATAATAGCCTTCATTAGCAACTGTAGCCATCATATTGGCCAATTGAATTGGTGTCAATAATACTTCTCCTTGTCCAATGGCATTGGATATTATGGTTTTTCCACTGTAACCCCAACCTGGATATATTTTTTTATACGTTTTTGAATTGGGAATATTTCCTTTTTTACCTGTTGGTAAATCATAACCCATAAATTGACCCAGACCAAAACTTTTTATGTGATCACTCCAAACATCTACTGCATATGGGGTATTATTGTATTTACCAATTGTTCTCAAATAAACATTCGAAAAATAAGCATTACAGGATTTGTATATTCCAACATTAAGATCACGTGCACCGCCACCACAATGGCATCTTTGGAATCGTCCTGGAGCATAGGCAAATCCGTGATTACACATAAAAGTAGTATGAGTATCAATCACATTTTCCTGAAGTCCCACAAGTCCTGTCAATATTTTAAATGGTGAGCCAGGAGGGTATTGGGCCAGTAATCCTCTATCAAAAAGTGGATTTGCGATAGAATCACGATACAACATAGTATAGTTTTTCGAACGTTGGCGTCCCACTAAAATGGCAGGATCATAATTTGGTGCCGTAACTAAGGCTAGAATTTCACCAGTTTTTGGCTCAATGGCAACAATTCCACCTCGTTTATTAATCATTAATTCCTCACCATATTTTTGAAGTTCCATGTCAATGGTCAAATTGACATCTTCTCCTTGAACAGCAATCGTATCGTATTTTCCTTCTTTGAACGAGCCAATTTCACGATTGTATTTGTCCTTTTGGATGTATTTTACGCCTTTAATTCCTCGTAAAATTTCTTCATAACTTTCTTCAACTCCTTGTTTCCCAATTAAATCGCCACTGTTGTAGTAAGGGTTTTTCTCAATTAATTTTTCGTTGACTTGAGTGATAAAACCAAAAATATTGGCTCCAAAATTTACTTGATAATCTCTCAAAGAACGTTTTTGGAAATAAAAGCCTTCAAATTTTCGAATTTTTTCTTGAAATGCAGCGAACTCACTCTTGTTTAATTGTGCTAAAAAAACAGAAGGCAAACGTGGACTATATACTTTGGCTTTTTCTATTTTCTTGATAAATTCCTCTTTTGTAATTGCCAATAAAAGACAAAATTCCAATGTATCCAATTTTTTTATATCTCGTGGGATAACCATGATGTCGTAGGATGGCTGGTTTGCTACCAATAATTTGCCATTTCTGTCATATATATAACCTCTTTCCGGATAGTCATATTGTATTTTTATGGCATTATTATCCGACTTTAATTTGAAAGAATCATTGATAACTTGCAAATAGAAAAGGCGTAATACCAGTAAAGACGCTGCAATAATAATCATCGAAGGGAGCAACACTTTTCTCATCGTCTATTCGGCTTAGTAAGATATATTATAATGATGCAAATGATTAAAGTGAAGATTGAACTTAACAAAGTTCTAAGTAAAATGTCTAAGATTAAAGTAAATTTAAACGCTTCTAAAGTGAACAGAATTAAATGGTGAATTAATACCGATAACAATAAAAAGGAAAATCTTTCGGGAGTAAGAACATCATTCAATTTGATGGTTTGATATTCGTAACTTAACCCAAAAGCAAACTTAAAAAGATAAGGTCGATAATAAGCAAGAATTACACAAGCCGCCGTATGAAATCCACCTGAATTACTGAACATATCCATACAAAGACCAAGAAAAAAACTCGCTGCTAAAAGCCCAGATTTGTTGCTATTTACAGGATATAATATTATAAAAAGGATATAGGGATAGGGACTGATAAAGCCTAAAAAGTTCATATTATTGAAAATAATAATTTGAACGGCTAAAAGCAGTATAAAACGAAAAATATTTACGAATAAAGCACTATTCATCTTTTTCTTCCTTTTTTTCTAAATTTATAATTTCGTCGCGATTTTTACTTTTAAGAATATAGACATGACCTAAATTGGTCATATCATTGAAAAGTTTTACATCTAATGTATAGTAATTGTTTTGGTTATTAATATAAATTCTATCAATGGTTCCAATGTTGATATTTTCAGGAAAAATGACTGATTGTCCACCTGTTACGATGGTGTCTCCTTTTCTTATGGAAGCTAACCTTGGAACATCTGTTAATTGCACATAGCCAGTGCTTTTGCCATTCCAAGTCAAAGAACCAAAATGATCTGATTTTTTTAGTTTTGCGTTTATTTGAGATTTAACATTCAAAATACTGATAACAGTAGCGTAGTTGTTGGAAGTGTTATCAATTATCCCTACAATTCCCATACTATTAATGACACCCATATCGGGTTTCACTCCTTGAAGACTCCCGGAATTAATTGTTAGATAATTTTCGTGGGTGTTAAAAGTATTGTGAATTACTTTCGAAACTATGATTTCATTTGGGTTTACACCTTTCAAGCTGTCTAATTTAGTAATAAACGTTGTGTCTTTTGCCATGAATAGCAAGCTTCTCAATCTTGCATTTTCTTGAGCAAGCGCATCATTTTGAGTTCTCAAATTCAAATATTCGCTAACATTATTGATTCTTTCATAAACACCGCCACTCAAAAAATTAGCTGAACTTATAATTTTACTACGATGATAAGAATGGGATTGAATGGAAAGAAATAGCGAGATGCCTAAAAGCAGCAAAAACAGCAATCTATTACTGTTTTTATATATAAAATTAAATATTTGCTGCATTTCTTAGCTGTAAATTATATGTTGAAAATGTACACTCGTCACTCTAATTAAACATTTATTATTTTATTAAAACACTTTTAAATCTACTTAGATTTTTGAGTGCCATTCCAGTTCCTCGAACAACTGCTCTCAAAGGATCTTCGGCGATATAAACAGGTAAGTCTGTTTTTTGTGAAATTCTTTTATCAAGACCTCTCAACATCGAACCTCCACCAGCAAGGTAAATTCCAGTGTTATAAATATCCGCCGCCAATTCGGGTGGGGTTTGAGACAAAGTTTCCATAACAGCATCTTCAACTCTTTGAATTGATTTGTCTAATGCTTTGGCAATTTCGCGGTAAGAAACCGATACTTGTTTTGGTTTTCCAGTAAGTAAATCTCTACCTTGAACAGACATATCTTCTGGAGGAGTTTCTAAATCTTCGATAGCAGCTCCCACTTGAATTTTTATTTTTTCGGCAGTACTTTCTCCAACAAAAAGGTTGTGTTGAGTACGCATATAATATACAATGTCATTGGTGAAAACGTCACCTGCAATTTTAACCGATTTGTCGCAAACAATTCCGCCCAAAGCGATTACGGCAATTTCTGTAGTTCCACCTCCGATATCCACAATCATATTCCCTTTAGGTTGCATGATGTCAATTCCAATACCAATTGCCGCAGCCATTGGCTCGTGAATCAAATATACTTCTTTGCCATTTACTCTTTCGCAGGATTCTTTTACCGCTCTCATCTCCACTTCAGTAATTCCAGAAGGAATACAAACTACCATTCTTAAAGCTGGAGTAAACATTCTTTTTTTCAAAGCTGGAATGCTTTTGATAAGCATGCTAATCATTTTTTCTGAAGCATCAAAATCAGCAATTACACCATCTTTCAACGGCCTTATCGTTTTAATGTTTTCATGGGTTTTCCCTTGCATCATATTGGCTTCTTTACCAACGGCAATGATTTTTCCTGAAACTCGATCACGAGCAACAATCGAAGGGCTATCAATAACAACTTTATCATTGTGAATGATTAAAGTGTTTGCGGTACCAAGGTCTATCGCGATATCCTCGGTCATGAAATCAAAAAATCCCATAAGTCTAATAGGGTATAAAAATTTATAAAAAAATAATGTACAAAGCTAAACAAATTAATGTTTGAAATGACGTGTTCCTGTAAATACCATTGCAACTTTATTTTCGTTGCAATAATTAATGCTTAATTCGTCTTTTATAGAACCTCCTGGCTGAATTACCGCTGTTATACCAGCGTTTTTTGCTATCTCTACACAATCCGGAAAAGGGAAAAAAGCGTCACTCGCCATCGAAGCGCCATTCAAATCAAATCCAAATATACGTGCTTTTTCAATTGCTTGCAACAAGGCATCCACTCTTGAGGTTTGCCCAGTTCCTGATGAAATTAAAGTGCCATTTTTGGCAAAAACAATCGTATTCGATTTGGTGTTTTTACAAACTTTCGAAGCAAAAATCAAATCTTCTATTTCCTGATCTGTTGGTGTTGTTGTAGTAACGGTTTTTAGGTCGGCTTTAGTATCTGTGATGTTGTTTCTTTCTTGTACTAAAATTCCGTTCAAACAGGTTCTCACTTGTTTTTGTGGTAAAGCAACTTCATTTTGAATCAAGATAATTCTGTTTTTCTTTTCTTGTAAAATGGCAATCGCAGCAGCATCATAACTTGGAGCAATGACAACTTCACAAAATAATTTGTTGATTTCGGTTGCAGTGGCTACGTCAATTTTGGTATTGGCAATCAAAACACCTCCAAAAGCAGAAGTTGGATCGCAAGCCAAAGCTACATTATAAGCTTCGCTAATGGTTGGTCTTGTCGCCAATCCGCAAGCGTTATTGTGTTTCAAAATAGCAAACGTTGGTCCGTCGTTTTTAAATTCATTTATCAAATTTACGGCTGCATCTACGTCTAATAAATTGTTATAAGACAATTCTTTTCCGTGAACTTTATTAAACATGGCATCGAAATCGCCAAAGAAAAATCCTTTTTGATGTGGGTTTTCGCCATATCTCAAGATTTGTCCTTTTTCAATACTGGTTTTAAAAATAGTTTCGTCTGTATTGAAATAATTGAAAATCGCTGTATCATAATGAGAAGAAACATGGAATGCTTTTGTAGCAAACATTTTTCTGTCTTCTAATGTTGTGGCACCATTTTGTGTGCTAATCAAATCCAAAAGCAAACTATATTCAGCAACCGATGGAATAATTACGGTGTCTTTAAAATTTTTGGCCGCAGCACGAATCAATGAAATACCACCAATATCAATTTTTTCGATAATATCGCTTTCACTAGCTCCAGAAGCAACCGTTTTTTCAAAAGGATATAAGTCAACAATTACCAAATCAATTTGAGGGATGTCGTATTCCTTCATTTGTTGCACATCGCTTTCGTTGTCTTGACGATTTAAGATTCCTCCAAAAACTTTTGGATGCAAAGTTTTAACTCTTCCACCAAGAATGGATGGATATGATGTTACATCTTCTACAGGAACAACCGGAATACCTAGGTTTTTGATAAATTCTTCGGTTCCTCCAGTGGAATAAAAAGTTACATTTTGCTCGTGTAATTTCTTAATTATTGGTTCCAAACCGTCTTTTGAAAAGACAGAAATTAATGCTGATTGGATTTTTTTTGTTGTGCTCATCGTGTAGTTAGAATTTTGTGGTGCAAAAGTAGTTTTTTTGATGATAAAATTCAAATCTATTTCTGTAACAATATTTTAAAAATCACTACCAATGGTGTAGTAAATTTTCATTAGGATTATGAATAAAATTTTTGGAATTTTACAATAACACAAAACCTTGTTTTATGCTAGTTTATTTTCGACTATTATCTGAGAGTTTCCGATTTGCAATGAATGCTTTGCGAAACAATAAACTGCGTACACTTTTGTCGTTGTTGGGAGTTACCATTGGGATTTTCTCTATTATTGCAGTGCTTGCTGCCGTCGATTCATTGGATAGAAAAATCACTAAGGATTTAAGCTCATTAGATAAAAACACCATTTATGTGATGAAAATGTCTTTTGGACCATCGGAAATTCCGCAGTGGAAAAGAGAACAATTTCCGAATGTAAAATACGATGAATATCTCTATTTGAAAGGTGCAATGACCAACACAGATCAAATGGGTTACCAAATATTTACCAAAAGTGAATCGATAAAATACGGCTCGAATACAGTAACCGATGTCAATGTAGTTCCCGTTTCGCACGAGTTTATTGATATACAAGGTCTGGAATTCGATGAGGGAAGATTTTATACCGAGTCTGAGGCCAATTCAGCAGCCCCAGTTGTGGTAATTGGAAATGATATTGCAAAATCTTTGTTTGAAGATGCTGAACCCATTGGAAAAAAAATCCGAATGTATGGACAACGGTTTACGGTTATTGGAGTTTTGAAAAAACAAGGGTCAGGAATGTTTGGCGATGATGACAGTTCGGCTTTTATTCCAGTAAATTTTGTCCGACAACGTTTTGGTGATAATAATAAAGGCTTAATTAATGTCATCATTTTCAAACCTGAAAAAGGAGTAGATATGGATGCTTATAAAGCTGAAATCTCTCAAAAACTAAGAGCCTTTCGCGGTGTTAAAGCTGGTGAAATTGACAATTTTTTCATTAATGTGTTTTCTGGATTCACCGATTTTATCGACGGAATTATTTCTCAAATGAATGTTGTGGGTTGGATTATTAGCGGATTTTCCTTGCTTGTGGGTGGTTTTGGTATTGCCAATATAATGTTTGTTTCTGTAAAGGAAAGAACCAATCTTATCGGAATTCAGAAATCTCTAGGAGCTAAAAATCGTTTTATTTTGTTTCAATTTTTGTTTGAAGCCATTATTCTTTCGGTTATTGGAGGTATTATTGGATTGTTGTTGGTTTGGATTATTGCTATGATATTGACTAAAGCTTTGGAATTTGAATTTGTTTTAGGACTTGGAAATATTCTTTTAGGAACTGGGCTTGCTGCAATAATTGGTTTGATTTCAGGAATTCTTCCTGCAATCGCCGCTTCAAAATTAGATCCTGTTGAAGCGATTAGAACAGGAATGTAGTTTTCATTCTTTAGTTGTAACGAATAAAAAAACACATAAAGCAATAAATAGTTCGTTTAAATCTGCAAAATTTTCAATTTGTGAAAGGTTTTGGTATGACTTTTTTACCGTCGATATGACATTTGATAATTAAAAGTATATATGTTAATTCATATATGTTTTCTCCTCTTCTCCTGAATTTTAAACAAGATATAATGTGAAGATAAGCGGTATTAAATATTATACTTCAAAGAAAAAATAATGTATCGTGGTTGAACGGTATATTGTGAAGTTCTGGTTGAAAATTGGGTAAAACTATCGTCGTTAATAGACTTTGTATTCAAGATATTGGTTCCACTTACTTTATATTCGAATTTGCTGTCTTTCTTTTGATAAATTAAACTTGCACTTAGAAAATCATACTTATTGTCAACGGTTTTACCCGTGTTGTAATAATGATAAAACTCATATTCTGCAACGAATGAAAAACTATTTAGAAAATAATAATCCAATTTAGCAAAGGGTTTGTCGGTGTAAAAAACATTGTCAACATAATTATTAATAACAATATTATAACCCAATTCTAAATTAGGTAAATTTTTATAATTGGTAGAGGTTCTCAGTGTATAGCTTTGCGTAAAACTTTCGTTGGTTGTCAAAACATTATTCTGAATATTATTAAAAAGCGACCAATTGATATTTGCAGAAAAAGAAGCTTTATAATTTTTCAAGAAAGAACGTCCATAAGAGCCACTTCCAGAAAAAGTTTCATCGGCAAAGTCAGAATTATAAGGTACCGACGACTGATTTACGCCATCAAAAAAGGCTCTCGTTTTTATAGCGTCTATTCTTTTTGAATAGTTCAAAAATGCCGAGATGTTTTCTAAATTAAACATATTGTATTTGAAGTAACGCAATGAATGTTGTCGCGAAGTTGCATTTTCGAGAGTTCGGCTTCCTTTTCGCAAACTATTGTAATTAGAGAATACAAAACCTTCGGATAATTGATTGATGTCGGTAAAATTGTTGGTAAAGGAAAAATTATACGTCAAAGATTCTGCTTTTTTGATTTGATATACAGCCAATAAATCGGGTAAAACTCTAGTGAAATTTTGATTAAAATCGGTATCTAATTGTGTATTGGTCATATTATAACTATGTAAACTAACACCTGGTGTAAAAGTAAATTTCCCAGTTAAAAACTTATAATGCAAGCCCAAAAAGGCATCATTGAATTTGTAATTTACCTCATTTGTATTGACTTTGTTGTCTAATTCATTGACGTCATTATTGTCAAGAATTTGATACATATTGGAATTAAAATTTTGATTTGAGTTTGTATTTCCTAATGTAACATTGATGTTACTTTTGGCGGTAAGCATATAATAATAATCAATTTTTGCGTCGAGTTTGCTGGTTTTTACAAAACGATTTTGACTGATGTCGTTTCTATTTTGACCAGGAATATAACCAACTAAATTAAAAGGTTGCGTTTTTAGATTGGCATTATAAAAAGGGTCTTCTTCTTGATATAAATGTTGCATTTCGACTGCGAAAATATTTTTTTCGTTCATTGTATAGAACAAACTTAGGTTTTGATTGACCGAAATGGGTTCTTGATTTTTAGTGGTGTTGATTACTTCGGTTGTCGATGTATTATTTACAATCGATTCTCTGAATAATGGCGCCTCTTCCTCTTGTTTGGATAATTTTGTTAAAATGTCATAATCGAATTGAAAGTTTGTAGAAGGTTTGTACAACGAACTGATTTTGAACATTCCTAAATTGCTTTTTTGATGAGCCACCTCTTTGCGATTTTCTGTAGATTGTATTCCCGAAGAATTAGGGTCTAAAAAATTAGTCTGCGAAAGCGTTTCAACATCTGTAATCGATGAGGATACTATTCCAAAACCGCTCAAATTCCAAGCTTTATTGACATTATAGGAAAAATTAGCTGCTCCAAATTGGGTTTCTATTTCTTTGGCTCTATTGTTTCTTAAAAGTGAAATTCCAAGGTCATTGGAGGAAACATCAAAGCTGGATCCTCCTTTTCGCATCATTCCTCTAAAACCACCGGTGAGTTTAAAATAATCTTGAACCGTCATGGGCAACTCTCCAATATTATTGAAATTGGTAATCAGATTGATGCTGTATTTGGGGCTGTAATAAAACAATTTTGGGTTAATAACATACCGAAAATCAGTATGACCTACGCCAATTCCGCCGGTAATATCTCCAAACCAGAAATTCTTTTTTCCTGATTTTAATTTGATATTCATCGCCACGTTTTCATCATTATTCTCGACCCCTTTTAGAATCGAATTTTCATTAAAATTTCGGAGCACTTGAATCTTGTCTATTGCGTCAGCGGGAATATTTTTTACGCCTAATTTTGTATCTCCATCAAAAAAGTCTTTGCCTTCCACCATCAATTTGGTCACCTTTTTACCTTCTACCTCAATTTCTCCATCTGCGTTGACTTCGACTCCCGGCAATTTTTTGAGAACATCTTCTAGTTTTCTTTCTGTACCCGATTTGAAAGAATCGGCATTGTAAACAATCGTGTCGCCTTTGATAGAAACTGGCATTTCGCGGATAATTTCTACACCATCGAGTTCGACAGCGCCATCCTCTAAAACAACATTCTTACTGATATTTAAAGTAGTTGTTACAACATCAATCTCTTTGCTTTGCATGCCTAAAAAACTGATTTTGATACTGTAACTCGTGTTGGGTTTTAAACTCAGCGCATATTTTCCTTTATCATTAGTTATGGCATAAGAATCCATCGCTTTTGTTGTCTTGTTTACAGCCATTACATTGACCATTTCAAGAGCCACATTTTTGTTGTCAGATATTATTCCTTCTAACTTAATAGATTGAGAAAATGAAAGGAAACTTATAAAGAAGAGAAAGGCTGAGAGTGCGTATTTCATTAGGATGGCAAAGTAAAGTTAGAATGGTTTAAAATAATTTCTTCTTAATTTGGACCTCCCATTCGAATTTGTGTTCCTCCATTTCCTCCACGTCCCTGATTCATATCGCGAAATTCTTCCATTTTTTTCACCACTATTTCATCATATTCAGTTTGGGTGACTACTTTTCCTTTGGTTGAAGCTTTTATATCCGCTTTTTCCTTTGGATTTAACACTACTTTAGAACATAAAATCACCGTTTTGCCATCGTTAATTTCTAAAATTAATCCAGGAAGACCCCAATAATTTTCTGGACCTTGGTTTACCGGGACTTCAGGTGTGTACCAAGCAGTAACGACAACTTCTTTTGGAATATTCATTTCATCCATAAAGTTTGTTTTTTTCGTTTCATCGGCTGGTTTTGCTGTTGCATCTGTAGTTTTTTTGGTGTCTTCTGGTCTAGGTCTAAAATTTCTAATATCAGTTTTACTTACTGGGCGAATGGCTGTGGCTTTGAAACAATTGTAACCACCAATTACGCGGGTTTCGGCTTCCATCTTCCATTTTAAATTGGGTAAAGAATCTTTTATTAGAAACTCTTTGCCCATAAATTCTTTGTCAACTGTATATGATTTTTCTTTGATGTTTTTATAGAACGTTCCGCCGCCTCCCATCATAGAGCCCATCATTCGCATTCCACCACCAGCGCCACCTTGTGTTGGAGCGTCCAATTTTTCTTCTTCTTTGTAAATAGAGGCAGATTTATTGAAATTTAAAACAAATGTTTTTTCGAACATTTTTTTCATTCGCTCCTCGATGGTTTTTTGCATATCAGGAGTGATATTTTTGTTGCCTTCAATACGAGCTTTGAAATCGGATGTGCTTGTTTTTGTCTCATAAACTGCCATTCCCTGAAATTCCTGAGCTCGAAGACCTAAATACGAAGTAATCAAAAACACGAGTGCAAAAATAATTTTAGACATAAATTTTGATTTAAATTTTTTACTAACAAATAGGACTATTTAAGTGCAATATTGTTACATTAAAAATGTTAAGAATATTGTAATAAGACTATAGAAATTTAAAATGGTTTAATGTAATTTAGCTTTAGTTTAAAACAATTTTGTTAATGACCAACTCAGTGATAAATAGTACAATTAATGTATAAAAAAATAATACTTCTTTTTTTTGTTTTTCAATTCACTTTAGTGATTGCCCAAGAGCAGAATATTGTTGCAAAACAAACAGCAATGCTGCAAATGGACATTGACAGTTTTGTGGGTTTTGATGGAATGGGTAATATTTATTTCATTAAGAATAATATTTTTTATAAAAAAAATGAGAAGGAATTATGGCAGTATAAAAATGTTTCATTAGGTAAAATCACAAAAATTGACTTCCAAAATCAATTGAAAATCATGTTGTTTTATCAAAATTTCAATACGGTTATTCTTTTGGACAATCAATTGAATGAAACACAAAAGATTAATTTTTCTGAAAATGAGATTCCAATATTAGTTGAAGCAACTGGAATTGCCTCTCAAAACCAGCTTTGGATTTATAATAGTTTGACACAAGAAATTGGGCTTTTTGATTATTTAAAAAATACTTTTAAATCGATAACGCCCTCTTTTCAAGGCAATTTAAAACACTATGAATCTGATTTTAATAGTTTTCAATGGGTTGATGATAAATGGAATTGGTTCGCTGTAGATATTTTTGGAAAAATCACAACAAAGGGTAAAACATCCGATTTTGATCAAATCCAATTTGTTGCCAACCAAGAAATCCTTTTTTCGAAAGAAGAAAAATTATTTCTACAAGATTTAAGTAAGAATAGTATTTACGCCATCGAAAATGTGGATAAATCATTTAAAAATTTTTTCTACAAAGACCAAATTTTGTCTATTTTTACCAACCAAGGAATTACGAATTATAAAATCTCAATACCATAATGCACATAGCAGTAGCAGGAAACATAGGAGCTGGAAAAACGACATTGACCCGTTTATTAGCCAAACATTTTAAATGGGAACCACATTTTGAAGACGTTGTTGACAATCCTTACTTGGATGATTTTTATCACCAAATGGAGCGTTGGTCATTTAATTTGCAAATTTATTTCCTGAATAGTCGTTTTCGTCAAGTTATGCAAATTCGCGAAAGCGGTAAAAAAATCATTCAAGACAGAACCATTTATGAAGATGCACATATTTTTGCGCCCAACCTTCATGCGATGGGATTGATGACCAATCGTGATTTTCAAAACTATTCTTCCTTGTTTGAATTGATGGAATCTATGGTAGAAGCTCCCGATATGTTGATTTATTTGAGAAGTTCTATCCCTAATTTGGTCGCTCAAATTCACAAACGTGGTCGCGAATACGAAAACACCATTTCTATAGATTACCTCAACCGATTGAACGAACGCTACGAGGCCTGGATTCAAACGTACACCAAAGGAAAATTATTAATTATTGATGTGGACAACATAAATTTTGTCGATAATCCCGAAGATTTAGGAATGATTATCAATAAAATTGATGCGGAATTGAATGGGTTGTTTTAAGATACTTAACTTAGGAATATAATAAAAATGCCTCACGAAAGTGAGGCATTTTTATTATGACATGTTGAAAATTACTATTCCAAAGCTTCTACTTTAGATTTTACTTCATCCAATGAACCTTCAAAAACTTGAATATTTTCAGTTCCATTTTCGGAGTTGGTAACAGTGGCTTTTGCTTTTCCATCTTTGTTAATCATTTCAACTTTAATTTTTTTGTTTGTTATTACTTTTTTAGCGCAACAATTTTTTACTGCTGCATTTCCAATAAACTTGCCATTAACATCATACATAGACAAACATTTAGCGGTACATTCTTCGGAACAACCATTTTCTTTGCACATCACCGCACATTCGTCTTTAGTCATATTCGCCATTTTTGCTGGGTCACACTTCCCTTGTCCGCAAACCATTTCTGTAGTACTCATTTTAGCACAACACGGCGCAGCAGCAGTTTCAGAATGACCATTACCTAAAATCGGAGCAATTACTAATCCAATCAAGCAAGTTAATTTAATTAAAATATTCATAGATGGTCCAGAAGTATCTTTGAAAGGATCTCCAACAGTATCACCAGTTACCGCTGCTTTGTGTGCATCAGAACCTTTGAAACTCATTAAACCATCTACTAAAACGCCCGCTTCAAAAGATTTTTTGGCATTGTCCCAAGCTCCACCAGCATTATTTTGGAAAATAGCCCAAACCACACCTGAAACTGTAACACCAGCCATATAACCACCAAGCATTTCGGCTACCATAGAATTGGCATTGGCATCGCTCATATAAACAAGTTTGCCTAACAATACAATTCCGATAGGGAAACCAATAGTCAAAACTCCTGGCAACATCATTTCGTGCAAAGCTGCTTTTGTAGAAATATCAACACATTTTGCATATTCAGGTTTTCCAGTTCCTTCCATAATTCCTGGAATTTCTCTGAACTGACGACGCACTTCTTGAACCATATCCATAGCGGCTTTCCCTACAGAATTCATTACCAAAGCGGAGAAAACTACCGGAATCATTGCACCCACAAATAACATGGATAAAACCGGTGCTTTGAAAATATTGATTCCATCGATTCCAGTGAAAGTCACATACGCAGCAAACAACCCTAAAGACGTCATTGCCGCCGATGCGATTGCAAAACCTTTTCCTGTTGCAGCTGTTGTGTTACCAACTGAATCCAAAATATCTGTTCTTGTTCGGACTTCTTTTGGTAATTCACTCATTTCAGCAATTCCACCAGCGTTGTCTGATATTGGACCAAAAGCATCGATAGCTAATTGCATTGCTGTTGTAGCCATCATTGCAGAAGCAGCAAGTGCCACTCCGTAAAAACCAGCAAATGAATAAGAAATCCAAATCGCTGCAGCCAAAACAATAACTTTTGGAAAGGTTGATATCATTCCTGTTGATAAACCCGCAATAATATTAGTTCCTGCTCCAGTAGAAGATTTTGCAACAATGGCTAATACTGGTTTTGTACCCAAACCTGTATAGTATTCGGTAACGGATGATATTATTGCTCCAACCACTAATCCGACCATCGAAGCATAAAAAACGCGCATCGAAGAAATTTCTTTTAAACCTTCGCCAAAGAAATTCATTTTCATTGTTTCTGGCAGCATATATTTAATCAAAACAAAACAAGCTATTGCAGTCAAGGCAATAGAAATCCAGTTCCCAATATTTAATGCTTTTTGTACTTCGGCCTCCTTTGCATTATTGTCAGAAATTTTTACCAACATTGTTCCTATAATAGAAGCAACTATTCCGAATCCAGCTATCGTCATAGGTAATAAAATAGGGCCAATTCCGCCAAATGTATCTTGAATGTTTCCGCCCATATCTTTGATTACATAGTTTCCAAGAACCATTGTGGCTAGAACTGTAGCAACATAAGAACCAAATAAATCGGCTCCCATTCCAGCTACATCTCCTACGTTATCTCCAACATTATCTGCAATTGTAGCAGGATTACGAGGATCATCCTCTGGAATTCCTGCTTCAACTTTACCCACTAAATCGGCTCCAACATCGGCAGCTTTTGTATAAATTCCTCCGCCTACTCGAGCAAATAAAGCAATAGATTCGGCTCCAAGCGAAAAACCAGCTAAGGTTTCCAAAACGGTAGTCATATCTTCTGTTGAGGTCCAAGCACCGCCCATATACGTGAAATAGAGGAGGATAAAAAACCCTGTTAGCCCTAAAACTGCTAATCCTGCAACGCCTAATCCCATTACTGTTCCACCACCAAAAGACACTTTCAATGCTTGAGGCAAACTTGTTCTAGCTGCTTGAGTGGTTCTGACATTAGTTTTTGTTGCTATTTTCATTCCTAAATTTCCAGCCAAAGCCGAGAAAATTGCTCCAAAAATAAACGCAACTACAATTAATAAATGGGATGAATTTCCAGGCAAAAAGGTAATGCCCGCCAAAACAATACTAGCTATGATAACAAAAACGGTCATTAATCGGTATTCTGCATTAAGAAAAGCCAATGCACCTTCGTGGATATACTCTGAAATTTCTTTCATTTTTCCATCTCCAGCATCTTGTTTTAATACCCAAGCTCTTTTTATTACCATAAAAATCAATCCTACTAATGCCAGTATTATAGGCACATAAATCATTATTGTGTTCATAAAAATAAATTTATATTAAAATTAAAGTTATAAAATTATAAAATTTGATTTCAAACGTACTACTTTGAAACTAATAAAGCAATATTCAAAGGGATGAATATTGCTTTACTGTAAAAAATTAATTAAAAATATATTAAATCTTAAATAAATCCGCTGGTTTATTCTCAATAGCATTAAATCGATCCGTACATTCATCAATGATGGACAAGGCTTGATCAAGATCTCCCCAACCCTCTACATCGACAATTTTATGCTCTAAATCTTTATAAACTTGAAAAAAATGCTCAATTTCTTTTAACAAATGAGGATTAATGTCCTTTAAATCTGTCAAGGAATTCCAAATAGGATCAGAAACAGGCACACATATTATTTTCTCGTCAGGTCCTTTATCATCAGCCATGTGGAAAACACCTATTGGCTTCACCTCCATTACACATCCTGGGAAAGTCGGTTCATTAATTAAAACCAAAACATCTAATGGATCTCCGTCTAATGCTAATGTTTGAGGGATAAAACCGTAATCTGCGGGATACATCATCGACGAAAACAACATTCTGTCAAATCGTATCCTTTTTAATTTGAAATCATATTCATACTTGTTTCTACTTCCTCTTGGTATCTCGATGAGTACATCAAAAGTTTTGTATTTTTCTCTAGCCATTTTATTTTTTTTATTTTTTATTGTCGCAAAAATACACAAACAATATTCTTTTACAATATAAATAAGCCATATTCCTCAGACTGCCATCTTAATAAGTAACTTTGCGCTTTCTTTTGCTCAAATAATAATGCCATAAAAGGAAGGTTGCTGAGGATTTATGTGGGCTCCATTTTGAGACATAATTCTCCATTTCCTGCTTGTCGTGAATGTCAAGCAACTCTTTGATGGTGTTTATTACAGCAATATCACCAAGTGGAATGATGTCTGGAGCTTGAAGCGAAAACATTAAATAAATGTCGATTGTCCAATTGCCAATACCTTTAATTTTGATTAATTCCTCTCGAACTTGCTCAGCCGATTTGGTTGCTAGACTTTCTAAATCAATGTCATTGTTAATTATCGAATGCGATAAAGCTTTTATATAGGAAGTTTTTTGTCGGCTTACGCCAATGTTTCGAAACCCTTCATCTGAAAAAGAAAATAGGGATTCTGGTTTAAAATCAGGTTGTTTTGCTTTTAATTTTAGAAAAGTGGCTTTGGCCGAATCTATAGAAACTTGCTGTTCGAGAATTAATAATACTAAGGTTTCAAATCCTTGTGGTCGTTTAGGAATTGTTGGCAAGCCATATTTTTTCAATA
>Ga0209717_1000908_pt1 | contig 34149 bp, 30 predicted proteins | sample AD_UKC048_MetaG_FD_184418 | JGI IMG/M metagenome (GOLD analysis project Ga0209717, IMG submission 184418) | Active sludge microbial communities of municipal wastewater-treating anaerobic digesters from USA - AD_UKC048_MetaG (SPAdes) (version 2) | ecosystem: Engineered > Bioreactor > Anaerobic >...
TTCATTTAAACCAAATACGGTCAATTCTTGCCATTGCAGCAGGGCTGAAAGGTCTTTGCCTAGTGCTTCGCCCAAGTCAGCCAAACACTCATTGGCGCGGCAAAGCAAAGCCAAAAAACCGGGGTCTTGGACTTGAAACCCCCCCGCACCATAAATCGCCTGCAAGCATTCCGGCCACAGACTTTCTTCCGCAAAATGAATACAGGGAAGCCCCAATTCACGGGGGTCGCGTTGCTCATACCAATAAGCATGCGTTTTCAGGAGTGTCTCGTAACATGCTTCGATGCGCGCGGCTTCTGGATTTTTTTTCCACCAGTACCAGGCCAGAATGCTGTGGAATGGTGGAGTGCTGGCTTGTGGATGATGCATATTGGGGATATTCCCCTGCTCGGTCTGGCTGGCCAATGCATCTTGCAACCAATCCCAGGCCCCGGCGTGATCGGTGTAAGCATGCCCCAATCCCAGAGCATATTGCTCCATTGCTGAAGTGCAGTATTGTAGTCCCCCCGCAGCAGATTGCACAATTTGCAGCGCCGCTTGAGCCAATGATGATGTTTTAGCTACCAAGTTGTCTAGTGTTTCCGAATGAGTCCAATTTGTTGGGCTGTAGATTCCCGGGAGGAGGGACGACAAAGCTACATATTCTATACGGGGAAAGCTAGATTCAGTTTCATTTTTTTTTCAGATGTTATTTAATGCGGTAATTTAATATTGTTCTCGATTTGCTTTTTGTATCTTGAGAGCCTGTCTAAGCACCATATACACCTCTGCTTTATGCATCGTCAAGGAATCATTGAATTGCTGCGCCGAACTTTTGATGGTGCCGCCTGGCACGGCCCCTCGGTAATGGATACACTGCGCAAAGTAACCACCGATCAATTGGGACAACGAATTGGGAACAGTCATTCTCTGATTGAAATAGTCGAACACATGACCGCCTGGCGGCGTTTTGCCGTTGAAAAATTGCGCGGAAATACCACCTATGATGTTGATGCTGCGGCCAATTTCCCCAAAGTAGATCCCAATGAAGAAAGTTGGCTCATCACCCTCCAACAGTTTGAAGACAGCCAACTCCAATTGCTCGAACAGTTGGAACAAACGGATGATTCTCGTTTGGAGCAAGTGGTCGAAGGCCGCAATTATAGCTATTACGTGATGCTGCATGGTTTGATTCACCACGATGTGTATCATTTGGGGCAGATTGTGTTGTTGCGGAAGTGAGCTGCCTCCATTGAAGCACCAGTGGCTCAAGCTTTAAGTACCACCTCCATGCCCAAAAACGCCCCAAACCCCTCTACTGCTTTTTCCATAAGCTCCATAGGCAAGGTGTCTTTTTTGTCAAAAAAAGTCGGCTCAATCACAACCTTATTCTTTTGCACCGTGCGTTTCCAGATCCCCTGCACCAGACCATTCACCACAATGATCGGTTTAAAGATCCCATTGCTGGTGATGGCATCTTTGTGCCAGGTAGGTTCAAATACGGTGCTGCGGTATTTGTAGCTCACCGTGTATTCATCGAATGCAGGAAGAAAAAAAATGCTGGGGTTTTGCGTTGGAGTGGTGGTGCTTTTTTCCGTAAAAAAATATGTTTTGCCCTCCACAACCAAAGACTGCAAACTACTTTTGATGTGCTCCAAACCCGTCCGCGCATCGGACATGGGCAAGCCAGACCACCACTGAAAATCCTGCACCGTAGCGGGTGCATGGCTGGTAAAATAACGTTCAGCCAAAGCGGCCAGGGATTCTTCACGGGTAAGCACCAAGCCGGGAGGAATTTTTTCATCCAACAAGGCATAGGTTTGTTTTTTACCCTGCATGATGCCATTACAGACGATGCCATCTACTTCGGCATTCATCATAAAATGTACGGCGCGGCTTGAATTGGTCGGTACACCCCCCTTTTCCAGTTCGAGCATCACTTCTTCGCGGGTCAGGTTTTTGCCTTCTTCCAGTGCTTTGGCGATGAGGTCGTTGCAGCGGATGTACAAGGCGGTGTCGATGCCCAGTTCCCGGTCTCTAGCCACCGAGAGCGCTTTGATGTGTTTGCCCGTCAAAGCGAGCATCCAGCGCAAGTCCTGTCCGGATACCAAATGCCAGGTTGGTCGCAACACATGGGTACGCACAATTTCACCAGCATCCAGGGCGGCTTCAATCCCGGCATCGCTTACCCCGGGTAGGCGGACGCCTACTGCCCATTTGGACATGGGGTAGTCTTGCGCCTGCATTGCGCCCATGTGGGCAACGAGGGCTTGCGGAGTATTTAAATCCGGTTGGGTGATTTTTTGGTTGTGGAGGCGGAGATGGGGAATGTGGGTAGTTGGCATTCGGTGCTATTTGTCACAAAGATAGAGCGTTTTCATTTTTGTTCCCGGCCTTTCATTCTTTTAGCGCCTAAAGCGAAGTGAGGAAACAATTACTTGCGCACCCCCTCCATCAAAATCCCCAAAATCTCCTCCTCGAGCATTTTTGCCGTAATTTTTTTCCCCGGTTGGTACCAATCGTACAACCAACGTACGGCCGAAAACAACGTATACGATAAGATTAGGGGGTTGACGGGTTTGAATTCGCCAGCAGCAATGCCTGCAACAATAATGGCCTGGAACCGATTTTCGTAATTTTTGCGCAATTGCAAAAATGCGCTGAGGTGAGGTTCTTCCAGGTGCCGCCATTCGTCGTTGAATGCCGTGACAGAAGTAACATCTTCTATGGAAAGTTGAACGTGGAGGCGAATTAAGCTTGAAATTTTTTCAGACGAGCTGCCCTGCTGGGCTTCTACTTCGTGCATGCCCGCCAAAAAGCGCTGGGCGTTGTTCATACAAATTTCGCGGAGTACATCCGCTTTGGAGGGAAAATGGTTGTAGAGGCTCGATGCCTGCAAACCTACTTCTTTGGCCAGATCGCGCATTGAGGTGGCCTGATATCCCTTGTCTCGGAACAGGCGCGCGGCAGCTTCGTAGATTTGATCTTTTTTTGATTTTTCCACGGCTGAGAAGCCCCCGGTTGGTTGAAACCGGGGGTATGTCATCGATTAGCCCAGATGAGCAACATGCTTCATCAAGCTACTCTTCAAGTTAGCTGCTTTGTTCTTGTGCCAAGTATTTTTCTTAGCCAATTTGTCAATCATCGCAATCACTTTAGGCAAGAAACCAACGGCTTCTTCCTTGTCTTTAAGGCTACGCAACTTCTTGATGGAAGTACGGGTAGTCTTCTTATAATAGCGGTTCAACAAACGACGCTTTGCTTCTTGACGGATACGCTTTTCAGACGATTTATGGTTTGCCATACAAAAACTTTTCTCTACATTAAAAATTACTCCTGAACAATTGGAGCGCAAAGATAATTATTCATTTTGAACTTGCAAAAGTAATTTTTAAAAAACCTTTTGCTTTTCAAATTATCTAAAGACCTAAATGCGTTGTACTTTTGCGCCGAAAGTTTTAGCGGTTAATTTTATTCGCAGGCGTAGCGAACACAACATACAAAAACTGGACAAAACAATGAGCGACTTCTCCTTCATTGCCAATGCTCACCCGGCTTACATCGATTCGCTGTACGAGCAATATCTCAATAATCCCGAGCAAATCGACGATTCATGGTCGTCCTTTTTCCGAGGCTTTGATTATGCACATGCCACCAATGGCCATGAAAAAAGCAACGGAGTAGCCGTTAGCCCCGGCACGGCCTTCAATCCACAGGAATTTCAGGTACTGGCCATGATCAATGCCTACCGTGGCAGAGGGCACTTACTTTCTACCACCAACCCCATCCGGCCACGTCGCGACCGAAGTCCCAAACTGGACTTGGTTGACTTCAAACTGTCTGATGCTGACCTCGATACGGTTTTTTATGCTGCTACTGAATGTGGCCTGGACAAACCCGCAACCCTGCGCGACATTCTGGCCCACCTCAAGCGTATTTACTGCGGTAACATCGGCTTCGAGTTTCAGCACATTCAACAGCGGGAAAAACGCCGTTGGTTGCGCACCCGGGTCGAGCAAAGTCGCCCCGAAAAGAACTACAACATTCCCATGGACAAAAAACGCCGCATTCTGGAAAAACTGAATGAGGCGGTTGGTTTTGAAAAGTTTCTGCACACCAAATATATTGGCCAAAAACGCTTCTCTCTGGAAGGCGGTGAAAGCACCATCGTTGCCCTGGATGCCGCCATCAATAAGGGGGCCGAAATGGGCGTAGTGGAAGTCATCATCGGGATGGCCCACCGCGGTCGTTTGAACGTGTTGGCCAACATCATGAAAAAAACCTACGAGCAGATCTTCACCGAATTTGAAGGAACGGCCATTCCCGACCAAAGTTTTGGCGATGGGGACGTAAAATATCACCTGGGTTATTCTTCCCAAGTGGTTACACCTACTGGTAAAGAGGTTCAGCTCGAATTGACCCCCAACCCTTCACACCTCGAAGCAGTAGACCCCGTGGTGGAGGGTTATGCCCGCGCTAAAGCCGATCGTTTATATAAAGGTGAGTACGACCGTATCCTTCCCATCCTGATTCACGGCGACGCTGCCGTGGCAGGTCAGGGAATTGTGTTTGAGGTGATCCAAATGAGTAAACTCAAAGGCTACAATACCGGTGGTACTTTCCACTTTGTGATCAACAACCAAATTGGCTTTACCACCGATTTTGAAGACGCGCGTTCTTCTACCTATTGTACCGGCGTGGCCAGTGTGGTTTCAGCGCCCGTGTTTCACGTCAATGGCGATGACCCAGAAGCTTTGCTGTATGCGGTTGAAATGGCCATGGAATTCCGTCAGGAGTTCAATACCGACGTTTTTATCGATATGGTATGTTACCGCAAGCACGGCCACAACGAAGGGGATGACCCAATGTTCACCCAGCCCGACTTGTACGAAGCCATCAATGTACACCCCAACCCAAGGGAGATTTACATGCAGGAACTGCTGGAGATGGGCGAGGTGACCAAACAATTGGCCGATGACCTTGAAAAAACCTATTGGGGTGATTTGCAGGCCCGTTTGGATGAACTAAAACAACACGCGCTGCCCTACAAATCTCAGGAGCCAGAAGAGGAATGGGAAAAGTTGCGTTACGCAACTGCGGAGGATTTTAAAAAATCACCCGTCACTGGTTTGGAAAAAACCCGGGTAGAAAAAATCCTCAGCCACCTGAATACCATTCCTGGGCATTTCCGGCCAATTCCGAAGGTGAGCCGTTTATTGGACAACAATAAAAAACTGCTAGCTAAAGGTATGGTCGATTGGGCAACCGCCGAATTGATGGCCTACGGCTCAATCTTGATGGAGGGTAAAGACGTGCGGATGAGTGGACAAGACGTACAGCGGGGCACTTTTTCGCACCGCCACGCTGTGTTGCACGATGCCAAAACCAACGAAGTCCTCAACCGACTAGACAATATTGAAGAAACCCAGGGCAAGTTCCACATCTACAACTCCCTTTTGTCAGAGTTTGCGGTAATGGGCTTTGAGTATGGTTACTCTTTGGCAGACCCCCACAATCTGGTGATTTGGGAAGCCCAGTTTGGCGACTTTTTCAACGGCGCCCAAACCATTGTTGACCAGTTTATTTCCGCAGCGGAAAGTAAGTGGCACCGCATGTCGGGTTTGACGCTCCTATTGCCCCATGGTTACGAAGGCCAGGGGCCCGAACACTCCAGCGCACGTTTGGAGCGCTTCCTGCAAAGCTGCGCCGACCTCAACATGGTCGTGACCAACATCACCACTCCGGCGAACTTTTTCCATTTGTTGCGCCGCCAGCTGGCCTGGGATTTCCGCAAACCCCTGGTGGTCATGTCGCCAAAGTCACTGTTGCGCCACCCCGAGTGTGTGTCACCCCTCGATGCTTTTGAAACAGGTACCCATTTCCAGGAAGTAATCGCTGATCCAACAGTGAGCGCCAAAGAAGCCAAAGGCATCAAGCGCGTGTTGTTCTGTACAGGTAAAATCTACTACGACCTGGCACAACGCAAGAAAGATTTGCAGCGCAATGATGTGGCCATCGTCCGGGTAGAGCAATTGCACCCGCTGCCTGAAAATCAGCTCAATGCCATCTTGAAGCAATATGCCAAAGCGGAAATTTTCTGGGTACAGGAAGAATCTGCCAACATGGGCGCATGGCAATACATGAAACTCAATTGGGAAACTGATCGCAACTTGCAGCGGATTTCACGCCGTGCCAGTGCTTCGACCGCGGTGGGTTTCAAAAAGATTCACGACCAGCAACAGGAGGACATTTTGCAAAAAGCGTTTGCTTAGAAATAGAGATGAAAGATGAGAGATGAAAGATGAGTGTAAAACTCAACTATCTTTCATCTCTTATCTTTCATCTTTCATTTTTTAATTCTTACCGCATCACCATTACACTTCCTGTGGCAATTTTTTCTTCGCCCTGACAGCGGTAACGCACTTTATACAACATTACCCCCGCATTGACTTCTTTGCCCTGAAAAGTACCATCCCAACGGAAAAAAGGATCGGCTGTACCAAACATGCGGCTCCCCCAACGATCAAAAATTTCAAAGGAAAGCAGTTCCTGGATGACAAAAGGATTGCTGATGCCGAAGGTTTCGTTGAGTCCGTCGCCGTTGGGTGTAAATGCCTTGGGCAATAACACTTGCCCACAATCCAGGGTATTGGGATCGATCACGGTGATGCGAATAGAATCCGTGGCGGTACAATCTCCGCTGTCGTCGGTCATGTTTACGGTATAAAAATGGATACCTGGATCCAGTGGTTGGATGATTGGTTCTCTTTCAAAAGGAGCTACGACTCCGATGGTAGGCGACCAATTGAAGATAAAATTGCAGGTAGGGCCCATTTTGATTTTCACCGCGCCGCCTACAAAAATACTGGTATCCCGCGTTACGATATTGTCTGGCTCAACGACATAAAGCTGCTTGGCTTCATTGTCGTTCAGGGAGCGATTGTAGAGCCGCACCTCGTCCAGATAGCCCTCAAACGGGGCCTGGTTGGCTACTGGCGGACAAGGAGAGTTGCCCATGATGAACTTGCCATCATTGGATAAATTGATGCGTCCCTGGGTGTTCAACTCCTGAACTTTGACCCCATTGATGTACAATTTCACCTTCACACCTTCTCTGATCACTGCGACATGGTGCCAACACTTGCCTTCGGGAACTTCGCCAATCAAGTTCAACGTTTTTGCTCCTTCTCCCAAAAAGACGTTCAAGGTGCGGGTAAAAGGTCGGAAGCGGATGTAAAATTGGTTTCCATCCGTTGAACAGTTGCTGGTGAGTTTGTGTACCAGGTACTGGATCCCGTTCTGGTTGCTGGTTTTGAAATAGAAACTCAGGGTAAAATCTTGGGTATCAAACTCGTCATTGGCCGGCCCCATCACCACCGCATTTCGATTTGCTCCGGCAAACTCTAATGCGCGCCCTACCACGCCACAAACGTAAGTCCGGTTATCGGCGGGTTGAAAAGCATTCGCCGTGTTGCCTGCCGCATCGGCATTGGTGTTTTCAAAAGTATAGTGAGCCACCAATCCTGCTGAGGTTTGTGCAAACAGTTCGGCAGCACAACATAAACATAAAACAAGTGCAGCTATTCTCATGGTATTTTTGGAATTGACAAAACAATTGCTCGGCCCGGTTGTCATCGGAAAAGCAGGTTCTTGTAAAAAACGAAGTAAGGAATGGCTTATTGTAAAAGTTGAGAAGGTTGAGAAGTTGAGAAAGTTGAGGCTGCCGCGAGCGACAAAAGGATAACATTCAAGGTTTTTGTTCATCTTGAAAGAGACGAACTAAAGTATCGCTTTGGTATGCCGCTTGCGGTAGCCTCAACTTCTCAACCTCCTCAACTTTTACCGCTATTTTAGCTACTTGAATAAACCATCCATACCAGGAGGCAACATGTCTTTGAGCAACTGCTCGGTTTCGAAGGCTTCTTTTTCCTGAGCACGCTGCATGACCCGGTTGATGGCCACCAAAAGTAGGTCCTCCAGCTCTTCCGCTTCAGCATTTTTTAAAAAATCGGGGTCAATGCTGATGTTGGTGAGTTCGCGGTTGGCATTGGCGGTGATTTTGATGGCACCCTCCCCAGCCTCGCTTTCTACAATAAACTCCGCGAGTTTTTCGCGCATGGCTTTCTGTTGAGCCTCCATATCGCCAAACATGTTGTCAAGTCCAAACATGGTATTGTTTTTTTGTCGGTAAATTAACGGCGAAGATATAACGGAATGCACAGGAAATCACAGTATTTTATACATTTGTGCCCGTTAAACTAGTTGTACGATAAAACTGTTTGGCATAATAGTGTAAAAAAGAGCCATCATGCCTTTGGATCAAATTGATGTAGACCAAGAAGAAAAAGCACCTGCCAAGGAAATGTCGTTCCTGGATCATTTGGAAGAACTGCGTTGGCATATTCTCCGGTCCCTGACGGCCATCTCCGTTTTCGGCATCGTCCTTTTTCTCAACCAAGAATGGATGTTCAAAGTGTTGATTTTTGGCCCTTCCCGGCAAGATTTCATTACCTATCGCGCACTTTGTTCTTTTTCAAAAAGTTTAGGCTTGGGGGATACCATGTGCTTTGCGGCTACTGAGGTAAACCTGCAAACCATTGGCTTTGCCGAACCTTTTGTGACCAGTATGTGGGTTTCTTTTGTGGTGGGTTTGGTTTTGGCAGCCCCTTATGTACTTTGGGAAATTTGGCGTTTTGTCAGTCCTGGCTTACTCCCCAAAGAACAAAAAGCCGCAACTGGTGCGGTATTCATTTGTTCTTTTTTGTTTTTGCTGGGCGTCGTTTTTGGTTATTTTTTCATGGCTCCTTTTGCCATCAACTTTTTGATTGGGTACACCATTCCCGGCGTTACCAACGTCCCCACGCTCAATTCCTACATCAATTACATGGTGATGTTCACCCTGCCCCTGGGCTTGGTATTTGAGTTGCCTGTGGTTGTGTACATCTTGGCCAGAATTGGACTCATCACTGCTGCCGACATGCGGGCTTTCCGGCGCCAGGCGATTGTGGTCATTTTGATCGTTGCGGGCATCATTACCCCACCCGACGTGGTATCACAAATGTTTGTCACCATACCCTTGTATGCCTTGTACGAGATCAGCATCATTATTGCCAGGCGGGTAGCCCCCAGGGACGATGACGATGATGTTCCGACCAAACAAGTTACGCCGTCATAAGTAGTGGGGCAAAATAAGTGTTCATTTTTTCTGAGCCAAAGGATTATATAAGAAACTTAAAATGAACCGTTTACACATCTAATCCTTTGGCAAAATGAAACACTTATTTTTTTATCGCCCTAAGCATTGAGGATGGAAAGGATATCGAGTAATCTTACGTTGGCCTACAAATTTGTACTGCCAATCTTTTGGCTGGTGTTGATGGGTTCCACCACGGCAGCCATCCTAATTGTAAAATTTGCGGGAGTGGGCAACACTTCGCCCTTGGTCATCCGGGGTGTCATGTTGTTCATATTTCTGTCCGGTGCACTTTTTTTGGCCCTTACCCTGATGCGGCTCAAACGGATCGAAGTGGGCGAAGAGGGCGTATACGTGACCAACTATTTTAAAAATGTGCGCTATCCTTTCAGCGAAGTGGAGGGCATCACGGTGACGTCCTTCTTTATTTTTTCGGTAGGCACCTTGCATTTGAAAGGCAAGGGAAGTTTTGGGCAGCATATTCCCTTCATTCCCAGTCCGAGTAGGTTTTATTCGTTTTTTGAGGAGAATCCGGGGTTGAAGGAGCGGTTGTTGAAGCTGTAAGGCTACCGATGCCGCAGCCCCATCAACAACGAAAAAGCCTTGTCCAAATCCTTGTTCCCCACTACGATGGTGTACTCATTGGAGGTAGAGATCATTTCTACCAGGTTGATGCCATTGAGGGCCAGCTCCTTGAGGATGTAATAATACACGCCATAAATAAACTGGTTGCCTTCCGGGAGCATCAAGCTGATTGAGCACAGGTCTTTCTCTTTGACCAACATTTTTTCGGTGCGGAAAATTTCCTCCAATTTTTTGCCCATGTTATCAGAAATAAGAATGGTAGTTTCGGAGACTCCTTGTGAAAAAGAGTAGAACACCTTGGCCTGCTCGCTGATGGCCTTTAGCAAGTCCACTTGTTTGGCCAACAAGGTTTCTGAATTGAGAAAAGTATAATCCAACAAACCCGAGCGTACACTGATGTCGGTCATTTTGCGGAAAAACTGCCGCAGGTTTTTGTCCAAAAGTAACAACTCTCCTACTGGCAAACGGTTGATGGCCATCACAATGGCGCTGTTGTTGATTTTTTTGCCGATCGCTTGCTCTACTTCAGGGTGAATTTTGCGGGCCAAAGAAGACACATTCACCAATCCTTCCGCCAGTGCTTCGGTCAAAAAAGGAGAGCGGTTGATGATTTGGCTGACGTGATCTGAAATTTTTACCACTTTGTTAAATTTTACACAAAAATATAATTTTCTGTACAATTGCATCCAATAATTTCCAGATTCTTGGACTTGCCTCTATTTTTGTTTCATCAAACGAGGCGATTAATTGCCCCGAGTATTTACAACAACAAGTAAGAGTAATATGCAAGTCCTGAAATTTGGTGGTACCTCAGTAGGAAGCCCGGAGAGAATGCGTCGGGTAGGAGAATTGATCGACGATGGTTTACCCAAAATTGTGGTACTATCGGCCGTATCGGGCACGACGAACAAGTTGGTGGAACTGAGCGAGCTCATCCGCAAACAACAAATCGAGGTAGCCTCCATCAAACTTGCAGCACTACGCGAAGAATACCGCTTGTTTGTAGCAGAGTTGCTGCCCACCAGTCCTTTTCAGGAAAAAGGCCAGGCTATAGTCAAGGGGATATTTGATGAAACCGAACAACTGTTGTGGCTCAACCGTTTCGAAAGCCGCCATGAAAAATGGATTTTGGCCCAGGGAGAAGTCATTTCTACCCAGCTGTTTCAATTGTACATGGAATACAAAGAACGGCCCTCTGTTTTGATATCGGCCCTGGATTTCATGCGCATTGATGAGCATGGCGAACCGGACTTGGAGTGGATTCAGAAGCGTTTGGACTTGTTGTTGTCTCAACAACATCCCTTGGCCACTTACTTTATTACGCAAGGATACATTTGTCGAAATGCTTCGGATGAAGTGGACAACCTCCAAAGAGGAGGTAGTGACTATAGCGCAACTTTGATTGGTGCAGCCATTCGGGCTACTGAAATCCAAATTTGGACCGACATTGATGGCATCCACAACAACGATCCCCGCATTGTAGAGAACACTTGGCCCATTCGTCAGGTATCTTACCGGGAAGCAGCGGAATTGGCCTATTTTGGGGCCAAAATCCTGCACCCAACCTGTGTGATTCCAGCAGAAGACCGCCAGGTGCCCATTGTACTCAAAAACACTTTTGAGCCACAAGCTCACGGAACCTTGATCTCAAGTGCATCCTCCAATAGAACAATTACGGCCATCGCCGCCAAAGACGGCATTACGGCCATCAAAATCCAAAGCGGGCGAATGTTGCACGCGTACGGTTTTTTGCGTCAGGTATTTGAAGTATTCGAACAATACCGCACACCCATCGATATGATTACGACCTCGGAGGTCTCCGTATCTTTGACCATTGATTCGGATAATCACTTACCCGAGATCATCCGTGCTTTGGAAGTTTTTGGAGAGGTTAGTGTAGACAAAGACCAATCCATCATCTGCATTGTGGGTGATGCGCTGAGTGCACACACGGAAGTGACCAAACACATCTTTACCGCTCTGGAGAGCATTCCATTGCGCATGGTATCCTACGGAGGCAGCAGCAACAACATTTCCATCCTGGTCAGCCGGGATGCTAAAAATGCCGCACTCCGCAGTTTACACAAGCACTTATTTCAAAACACAAATACTACGCTGTCAGTAAATTTTTAGGCTAAGAAACGCATTCAGTAATTTTTTTCTGGTTAGGGCATGCTGAATGCATACGCAAACCCGCCTGAAAGGTGAATGAACCTTTCGGCGGGTTTTTTTAATATACTGACTATCAAGCATATGTTGTCATGAAATCTTTTTTTAATTTTTTTCTTCCCAAAAAACGTGACCACAAAACAACCCTGCGTCTCAATATTAAATTTGCACAACGAAGGTTAAGTCAGTAGTTTTGCGCCGATTCTTATCACTTTCCATCCCAACTCAATTTTATTGTTGCTTCACCTATGGTTGATTAACCACTAGGCGTTCGCATTATTTGGTGCGATTCAATATGCAGACAAAGGGCGTTGCCCATTCGTATAAAGATTGTTTTATAGGGGGAACTTATTAATTTGGTAGGCAAGGCGCTGAGCGTCTTGCCTCTTTTTATTAAAAGATATTTCAGCTCATTTTCGCTTGCAAACTAGAATTCCAAACACACGCTTAATCACAAAAAACTATTTACCTTTGCCCATCTTTTTAAATACCGTATCCAAACCAAACAATGGCAAGTAAGAAAATTCAGTCAGCCCTTATTTCTGTTTATTATAAGGATGGGCTTGAACCGATTATCCGCGAGTTGCATACGCATGGAGTAAAACTCTATTCTACAGGAGGAACCCAGCAATTTATTGAAGAATTGGGCATTCCGGTCATTCCTGTAGAAGACCTTACCTCCTATCCCTCTATTTTGGATGGACGGGTAAAAACCCTGCACCCCAAAATTTTTGGCGGAATCCTGGCACGTCGGGAGGAAAAGCACCAGTCCCAGTTGGCTCAATATGAGATCCCTGAGATTGACCTGGTCATTGTTGATCTTTATCCATTTGAAGAAACGGTGGCCAGCACCGACGATGAAAAATCAATCATCGAAAAAATTGACATTGGGGGGATTTCCCTCATTCGCGCTGCCGCAAAAAATCACCAGGATGTTGCCATCGTCGCTTCACGCAACGATTATCCATTCTTTCTGGATTTGATTCAAAACAAAAAAGGTTGCACCGAGCTGGAAGATCGCAAAGAGTTGGCCCGCCGGGGCTTCCTTGTTTCCAGCCATTACGATACAGCCATCTTCAATTATTTCAACCGAGGCGTTCAAGAGCCTCTGTTCAAACACAGCCTGATTCAGCACGAAGCCCTGCGCTATGGGGAAAACCCCCATCAAAAGGCGGTGTATCATGGCGATTTGGAGGAGATGTTTGACAAATTGGGGGGCAAGGCCATCTCGTTCAACAACATGGTTGACATTGATGCTGCCATTGGGCTCATCCGCGAATTCCAGGATGATGAACCAACTTTTGCCATCCTCAAACACACCAACGCCTGTGGTGTGGCTACCCGATCTACCGTGCTGGAAGCCTGGCAGGCGGCTTTGCAGGCAGATAACGTTTCAGCCTTTGGTGGCATTTTGATTTCCAATACCAAAGTTGATCTGGCTACTGCCCAGGCCGTAGACGAAATATTTTATGAGGTGCTACTCGCACCAGATTTTGATGCAGAAGCAGTTGAACTTTTAATCAAAAAGAAAAACCGCATCCTGTTAAAAATCAAACACTTCAATGCTCAAGCGCGCAATTTCCGCAGTTTGCTCAACGGCGTGATTGAACAGGACACGGATATGGCCATCGAAAACGAAGCAGATTTTAAAGTGGTGTCTAAAAAAGCACCCACTACCGCAGAAATCAAGGACATGATTTTTGCCAATAAATGTGTGAAACACCTCAAATCCAATGCAATTGCCCTGGCCAAAAACGCCCAATTGATTGGCATGGGTTGTGGCCAGACTTCCCGGGTTGATTCCATGCGCCATGCCATTGAAAAGGCCAATCGTTTTGGATTAGACATCAAGGGCGCGGTCATGGCTTCGGATGCTTTTTTCCCCTTTTCCGATAGTGTACAATTGGCCCACGAAGCTGGCGTAACTGCCGTCGTGCAACCGGGAGGGTCTATCCGTGATCAGGACAGCGTAGATTACTGCGATGCCCACGGCTTGACAATGGTGATGACGGGGGTAAGGCATTTTAAACATTAAACAGGGTTCGGGAGTTCGGGGGTTCGAAGGTTCCAGATTTGGAACCCCCGAACCTTCGAACCCCCGAACCCCCGAACCCTCGAACCATGAACCTTACCATCGACATTGGCAACACCCGCACCAAGCTCGCTATTTTTGATGGCGACAATCTGGTAGAACGCCATTTCTGGGAAGAGTGGGCGATCGAGGATTTATTGCAACTGACAACCAACCATAAGGTAAGGAATGTGATCTTATGTTCGGTAGGACAACATCTGGACGAAGAAGTTGAAATGCTGATCAAAGCCAAGTACCGCTTGATCCAATTGGATTCGAATACCCCCTTACCCATCAAAAATGCGTACAAAACCCCACAAACTTTGGGGAAGGATCGCATTGCCGCAGTAGTGGGGGCTTTTGCACTTTTTCCAGGTGAAAATTGTCTGGTTGTGGATGCAGGAAGTTGCATCACTTATGAATGGTTGACCGCAGATGGCATTTACCTGGGTGGAAACATTGCTCCAGGGCTGCGGATGCGGCTACGCGCCATGCATGAATTTACGGCACGGCTACCCGAAGTAACCTTACATACGGTACACAACTGGATTGGAGATTCTACCCAATCGGCCATGAACAATGGGGTCACTGTAGGTACCACGCTGGAAATTGAAGGCTATCGACGCCACTGGGAAAAAGAGTGGGGGCAACTCAGGGTAATATTAACGGGTGGAGATGCCGATTTTTTGACCCAAACGATGCAAACCGAAGTGGCAAATGAGCCCAATTTGGTATTTATTGGACTGAACAAAATATTGAACCATAATGTCGAGTAGTTGGATGATAAAAACGGCACTTATTGCTGCCGTACTGGTGTTGTGGATGCCTTGGACGGCCTCGGCGCAAACGACCACCGCACAAATTTTGCCCAAGCAAAATTCGCCCTACTCCCGCTTTGGGCTAGGGGATTTACTCTCCACTTCCCTGGTTTCACAAACCGGAATGGGCGGTTTGGGCATTGCCATGCGCGATGGGTCACATACCAATTGGTTGAACCCAGCCTCTTTGAGTTCCCTGGAAGTAACGGGGCTAGAAGTTGCGGTTTCTGCAAAATATTCCGCCTTGTCTGATGGCGACAAAAAAGACGCTGCTTATAGTGGAAACTTGCGCCATTTGTCTTTGGCCTTTCCTTTGAACAACTCCATCAACCGGGCACTGGAACGTAAGAAGCGCAATTTTGATTGGGGAATGGGTTTTCACCTAAATCCCTATACCGAAGTGGGTTACAACATCCAAAACGTAGAAATCCGCGGTGAAACCTTGGAACAGATCACCACCAACCTCAAAGGAGCGGGGGGAACTTACAAATTGGGTTTTGGCAACGGCATCCGGTTCAAAAACATTTCGCTAGGTGCGGAAATTCAGTCGTTATTTGGTAAATCTACCAATAGCCGCTCGGTTTCCCTGGATAGTATTGCTTTGGCCTACTCCACCGACCTGCAAGACGACATTAGCTATCGGGGTACTATTTTCAAATTGGGTGCACAGTATTTGCTCCACTTTGACAAACCTAACGAAAAAGGCATTTACACCATTGGGGATCGCAGCCTTATTTTAGGACTTACGTACACCCCCAATGCCAATTTAACGTCTACCAGCAGTCGGTTGTACCGGCGCATTTCACCCTTATCTTCAACGGCAGATACCATTTCTTATGAATCGGATATCGAAAGAGGGGGAACGCTGCCTTCGGAATTGGGCTTCGGCGTTACTTACGAATCCCTGGGTAAGTTGCGCATCAGTGCAGAATATGTACAAACGCGCTGGAATGAATACCAAAATGAGGCTAAGGCGGAACCGCTTTCTGATGCTCGCCGCGTCGCTTTTGGGCTGGAATACATCCCGAATGTTCAGTCGTACAACAACAACTGGCAACGGGCAAGGTACCGTTTTGGTGTTTTCCATGCCGAAGATCCTCGCAGCAGCAATGGACAACAACTGACCAATTATGGACTTTCGTTGGGGGTTGGGATACCCATTGTTTTACCCCGTCAGACGATGTCTTTCGTCAACCTGGCCCTGGAAGCAGGCCGTTTTGGCACCAAGGATGGGTTAAATGAAACCTATGTACAATTCCATTTTGGATTTACACTGAACGACAGCAGTTGGTTCTTTAAGCAGAAATTCAATTAAATTTTGATTGGGGATTTCAAAACGGTCACTGAGCGAAGTCGAAGTGACCGTTTTGAAATCCCAATCAAAATTTAACCATCAAATGGCCGCATCCGTATCTGGAGACAGATTGGCCACATTGACCATCCGGTCTTCTACATCCTGTACCAATTCCATAAAGTGTTTTTCTCGTTTGAGTTCTCTACTGCGGTGCAGCGGTAGGTCCACTTTGATGTGTTCCACGATTTGTGAAGGCGCTGATTTCATAATGTACACATCATCTCCCAGGTACACTGCTTCCGCAATATCGTGGGTAACAAAGATGACGGTGGAGTGAAATTTTTCCCACAACTCAATGAGCAACTCCTGCATCTGCAAGCGGGTTTTGATGTCCAGTGCCCCAAATGGCTCGTCCATCAACAAAATTTCGGGGTTGGCCAATAAACTGCGGGCAATGGCCACGCGTTGCAATTGACCTCCGGAAAGTGTTGGATACTGGGCATATTTGTGTTCATGCCCCCCCAAGCCAACCAATTCAATCATTTCCTGGGCCTGCTGTCGGCGTGTTTTTTCATCCAGACCCTTGAATTGCAAACCCAACGCCACATTTTCCTGAACAGTCATCCAGGGCAATGAAGAATATTGCTGAAACACCATGCTGATCCGCGAATCCTCCGTGACCAGCTTATCGTGAATTTTCACGGTACCCGTAGTTGGTTTTTGCAAGCCACAGATGTACCGCAGAATGGTTGATTTGCCACTTCCAGACATTCCCAGGAGCACCACGAATTGACCCCGATTGGGGTGATCTTCAATCAGGAGGTCGAAATTCTGAATGATGTAACTTTTGCCTCCGTCGTAGCTTTGGCTGACATTCTCGAGTTGAATGATGTTTGGAAGCTCAGTATCTGTAAATTGTACCATATTATTTTCCTGCTTTTGAAGCGCCCATAATTCTCAATTCTCCTAAACAGATCATGACCAATCCCACCAATAAGGCGGCCCAGATGGCCATTGACGGGATCAAGGTTGGCAATACCGTTTTGGCCAATAACATCAACAAAATAAAATAGATGCCGTATTGACATTCCTGAAGCCCAGGCAATTTGTATTTCAGGTACTTGTGCGGACAAACCCGTTTGTCGATGTAGGAAAAAATCCTGTCCTGAATAAACCCGATCAGAATAATCAGTAACAGGATGGCAAAAACCTTGTCGATTTGCCCCATTTTACTTTTGATAAAAATCAAGCCTCCGATCCCCCCTTGCCGGTTCAACAACTCTGCAATGATGATATAAGTCCAGGAAATAGCGGTGAGTACACGAATGTCTTCCATCACTTTAGAAAACACTGCGGGAATGTATACACTGCGGATGGTTTGCCAATTGGTCGCACTTAAGGTAAATGCTGTTTGCACGTACACATCTTCCACTTCCTGAATTCTTTGTACAATCACGGGGAGGAGATATACCAAAATGCCAAAAGCCAGAAAGGCAACTTTCATGGTATCTTCCAGGCCAAACCAAACAATGAATAAGCTCGTCAAAGCCGACAAGGGCAAATAGCGCAAGGCATCAATTTGGCGGCTGAACAAGCCCCGAAACAAGGGAATCAAGCCTAAAACAAACCCCAGGGGAAGGGCGATGATCAAGGCCCAAATGTACCCTTGAATGTTCAACCAAATGCTCCGGGAGGTATTGCCAACCAACTCATCTTGTGCCAATAAGCCCTGATACGACCGAATTACCTTGAGTGGTGGGGGTAAAATGGGATATACTTTTACGAATGACGTCGCTTGTGACTGCAAAATCGAATCTTGACGAAGAATCGAATCCCTTTGCTGCTGGCTGATGGATGTATCAAAAGTTGAAGGCAATTCTTTAAGCTCACCACTAACCACCGGGCGTTGTTGAGCCAAAGCCTCGGCCAATGCCCACCAAATCAGCAGGGTAATGATACCACCTAGAATGGCCAAAATGATGCGTTGTTGTGCGTTTAATTCTCCTCTTAGTTTCAGCAAGGACATGATATTGAGTTGAATGGAGGAATAAACAAGAATCAACCTTGATGCTGGCATCAATGTTGATTCTTATTCAGAATTCCAAAGTTGAGGATTATTCACCAACAATTTCAAAATCGGTTCTACGGTTCTTCGACCGACCCAGTTCAGTATCGTTGCCCGCAACAGGTTTATCCGGGCCATTGCCAATGATGATGAAACGATTTCGAGGCATGTTGTAGGTGGTGATCAGGTATTCGGCTACGGCTCTGGCTCTTTTTTCCGACAGGGCTTTATTGCTTGCGGCGTTGCCAATGTTGTCGGTGTTGCCTTCAATACGAATGCGCGAATTGGAAAAAGCTTTGGCAATTTCCACAAACTCTTTGTCGATGATGTATTTGGTATTTTCATCCAACTGGAACTCACCCGAACGGAAGGAAATACTCACCTGCTTGGAGGCAATTGCGTCTTTCGTTTTGATGGCCTCGGTTGCCTGGGTAAATTGCTTTTGTACTTCGGCAGTTTGTCCGTCCAAATCCACTAAAGCAGAAGCGGTTTTGATGGCCTGGGTGTTGATGGCCAAACGCCAACTGGGGACTTTACCTTCGATGTAGCCCAATTTTTGGTAAGTACTGGACATGCGGTTGTAGAGGTTCTCTCCCGTTACACCTTTGTAATCAGGATTCATCCCAAAGAAATTCAGGTTATCCCCGTGCGTACACAAGCGTACGTTTTTAATGGATTGTAAAGCTGCATCGATGGATACCCCATCAAAATTTTCCGAAAGGATTTTAGCTGCTTTGCGTTTGTTGACATCGCTGCTGTTGATCTCAGCAGCGCCAATCATCCAACCTTCATACAATTTGCTGGCTTTGTCCGCATTATTTTCCAACCAGGCCTGTTTGGCGATAAAAGCATCGGCAATGATGTTGGACGCGGAGCGGGTGCTTTCCAAAATTTTTGACCCAGGAACCGCCTGAACACACAATTCATCGTCTGGACTCCAGACTACAGCTGCATCCACTTGTTGGCTCTTGAATACCTGAGCCGCATCGATGGCGCTGGGTTGTTTGACAATTTCAATATCTGACGGCTTCATGCCCGCAGCTTCCAACAACCAGATCAAGAAAGAGTGAGAGGGCGTTAATTCGGCCACAGCCACTTTTTTCCCTTTCAAATCACTGATGGAGGTAATTCCTCTGCGCACCACTACTGCATCACCTCCCCGTGACCAGTCGGCCTGGAAAACGATCCTCGGGTCGTAAGCTTCCAGTGCGGACATTTCGGTAGGCAGAGCATCAACTGTACACCAGAGTAAATCAACATCGCCGTTTTTGAAGGCAGCCCGGCTGGCTTCAAAGTCATCCAATACTTTAAAGTCAACTTTAAAGCCATAATCTTTGTAAAATCTGGATTGGGTATTTGCCTTAAATCCTTCGTTGAAATACTGGCCTCCGGCGTAACCGCCCCAGGTAACTACCCCAATTTTAATGGTGTTGGGATCAGTTGAAACACCATTTGTGCCTGAATCCGTCTGACCACTTTTTTCGAGCAATTCCTTGCCTGCCTCGGTGTTTTTCAATACATATCTGGCTCCAAAAAGGATGCCTCCAACAATCAGTACCGCAATTAATAGTTTGGATAATGGTGTTAATCGTGCCATAATGAGATAAGGGTTTTGTAGCTTGTTTAGGTTTTGAAGTCAACAAATATAATAAAAGTTCGGAAGGGCACGCAAAGAAAGTCGTTGAGATTAGGCGGAAAAACGTCCTGTAGAAGGAAAAAGTCGGTGGATAGGGTAAATCCCGGTTTTAAGTTTTACGTTTTAAGTTGCACACAAGCTTACTATCCTGTGCCGGCTTGTGTGCAACCTAAAACCCTAAAACCCTATTTAAAGTAGCGTTCCTCCAACACCCGAAAATGGTGGCGCTGGTGCCCTGCCACAATAAAACCCAGCGCCAATGTGCTCATTTGTTTGCCGCTCGTGGTACCTGCCCGCAAAAGCATGACATCACTGAAACTGCGGAAAAGTTGTAAGGTGCTGCTGCGCAAGGTGAGTAATTCTGCCTTTAGGTCATCCAGACTACGCTGTTTACCTTGAGCATGCAAAGCGTAGTCGTCTTCTTCAAAACTTGGCAGATTGGCCATTTCACCCCGGGCAATACACAAGGCGCGGTAGGTCAAAATGCGCTCCGTATCGATGAGGTGTTGCACAATATCGCATACGGTCCATTTGCCGGGCGCGTAAACGTAGTCGCCGAGGTAATGGAGTTTATCCCAATCATAGTTTTGTAATTCTTCCTGGGTACGCTCCAACATACCGAGTAAAGGCAGATCATCGGTTTGATTGATGTAGCGGTCAAAATATTCGGGCATAAAAGGCAAAGCAGATTTGAACATGGTTTTGATGTTTATGTGTTTAAAAGCTCGTTTAAATTGGAGCATAAAATAAAGCGTTTTTAGTGGACGTTTCAGGAAAAAATAAAGACATGTATCGCCACTTCGTTTGTTTATTGCTGTTTTGCACACCATTTTTTCTCTCCGCTCAAACCACAACCCTCCAGCAAGCCCTTGAAAAGGGTTTGGTAACCCTTGAGGCCCAAGGTCTGGGAGGCCATACTGGTGACTGCTTGCAGGCTACCGTGACCAATGTGAGCAAACGCGCCTTGCGGGTGGCGCTAGCGCCGGGCATGGTGTTTCAATCGCAGGATACTGCACTACAAGATCTACTGGTGGTTGACAACGAAGAATACGTACTTGCAGCCAACCAGAAACGCGCTTTCAAACTGAATAGCTACTGCTGCGAAATGTACCGCGGTGGCCCGGGCACGGGGGCGGTGTTTCAACTGGTGAACCAAAGCAATGAAAAGCTCAGCCAGGTAGCCACCTACCTGCACCGCAATTTTTTAGACAAAAACCCCATGGCCCAACAGGCCGTTTGGAGCGTAAGCGACAACGCCGACCTCTCCGCTGTATGGGATCGCAACCAACCCGATAAATCAAAAAAACTGATTGAATTTTTGGCTCAGGTTACGGGTCGTCCGGTGCCCTGGTACCGCTCGGAGTATGCCAAAGCAGCTCCCGGTCCACAAATGGCCAAACGCCCGATGATGTTGATTGAAGCAGACTGGGAATTCAAATTGCCCGAAAATGACTCCCTCACCCTGGCGGTGTTCAATGAAGAAGGCAAACAGGTAGATGTCCTGATGGCGGATAAATTGTACAGCTCCGGGATTTATACATTCACGTTCTCCTATAAAACCAATCGACTGCCCAAAGGGGTGTATTGGTTTCGGATGCGGGGGAAAAAGAGTGGCTTGGTGAAGGAACGGAAGTTGGTGTTTTAAAACATTCCTTTCTTGATCAACTCCCGCACCACCCCCTTCTTTGCCGGGTCATATACCCAATTCGTATCAAAATAGCTCAAAACCTCCGTATTCGGGTCATTGGAGAGGGTCAGGCTGTGGAATTGGGTATTGTTGTTTTGTTGAAAATAACGCACTTCTTCCAGCACTTTTTGGTCTACGCGGTACATGATAAAGTCGGAGATGACCAGCACGTCAGCGTCGCGGTAGTCGTTGGTTTTGAGTTGGCGGATGGCTTCGTAGAGGGGCAGCGAAATGTCGGTCCCCCCGTGGAAGGACATGCGCAGAAACTTGGCCAAAGCATCAATGGAATTGGCGATGTCGAACAAATCCAGGGTTTTGATGCCAATCGAAAAATTGATCAGGTAGGCGCGGCGGTTTTCCCGGGTGGCCATTTTGAGAATGCCGAGGCACAGCACCTTGGCGATCTGTTCGGGGCGACCGTACATCGATTCGCTGGTATCAACACACACGATAAAAGGGCCTTTTTCGCGCTGTTTGATGCGTTGGTGAACTTCCGTGTAGTGTTCGGTGCTGGGTTGCAGGCGGCGGTCTTCAAACTGGAGGGTGAGCAGACTTTTGCCCAGCCATTTGTGCATAAAAAGGTCTTCCGTAGCAGGATCACTCAGCAGCGCGGCTTCCGAACTCAGCAGGTGGTTCAGGTCACCACTTTCTTTTACCCCGGTTATCTCCGCAGGCGTCAGCTCATCACTCACCCACTCCTGGCGGATGATGGTTTTTTCAAAGGTTTCCTCCTCCATTTCGATTTCCGCTTCGCGCAGGTTGCCCAGCAAGTCGGCCAGTTCCTGGATGGATTTTTCGTCTTCGAGCAACTCGTGGTACTGCTGAATGACGTCGAAGGAGCTATCCTCCCACAGTGAGCGCGACATGTCCCAACCCAGGTAATCGGAAAAAGGGCTGATCAGTTTGATCAGTTTTTGGTATTCCTGCACTTTAGAATCGAGCAGGTTGAGGTAATTGTCCAGTTCTTCGCCCAGTTTGGAGATTTGGTATTCGAGGATGCGCGACTGCACCAGCGCATCCCATTGCGCAAGCAGGTCGGTGAGCAGGATTTCCACGCGTTGACGCGCTTCGGGGCTGAGGTCTTCCAAAGCCTTTTCGCCGATCAGGGTTTGAAACCGTTGTTTGTAAAACTGCGCATCCAGGTCTTCGCGGCGGTAGTTGTTCTCAAGGTAAGTGATCAGAATAGACCAACGTTTGACGAACAGGTGCAGCGGTGTGATGGCCCAGTTGTCGATGCGGTTTAAGTCTTCCTGAAAGGGATTTTTGTACTTTACCTTATCGTACGTTTTGCGCAGCCAATAAAGGGTATCCAGCACCACTTGTTGGGAAATGCGCTGGTTGCGCTGGCAAATGGGCAGAAGGTCGCGGATGGCAAAAAGTTGGTCGAGGGCGGCTTGAAAATAGCGGTAGTACTCATCTTTCAAGTCAGGGATGTGATAGCTGCCTGGATTGAGCTTGTTTTGCAGGTACTGCACGAGATAGCGCCGCATCTTCCGGTCGAGGATACTGCCAAATTCGATGAAGCGCTCGTATTCTTGCTCAAGTTGGGTCATGTACACAAAGCTAAAGTTTAAGCAAAACAAAGCTATAGGAAATCAGTTCAAATCTACTATTTAAACATTTTTTAAAACATTGATTGTTTTATAAATTTTTTGTAGTTTTACGGAAAAATATTCCCGATGAATCACCTCTTCGAAGCCTTGGACTACGCTGGCATCAACATGCTGCTGGAAAACCATCCGGAATTGGCCAACGAAGGCATCGCTTATGATGCCAGCAATACCGCCAAAGCCCATCCCCTGCACCGGATTTGTGATGGGGTATTCGCCGGAAAATACAGCGATGCCGAAGCTGTCAAACTGGCCCAGTTGTTTTTGGATCACGGTGCTGATGTCAATGGCGGGGAGCTGGTTCCTCAAAAAGATTCGCCCCTGGTTGCCGCGTCCAGCCTGCACGCCGATCAGGTGGCCATGCTCTATATCGCGGCGGGCGCCGACATCACCCACCCGGGCTGCCACGGGGGTACGGCTTTGCATTGGGCGGCCTGGTGTGGTCGACCTGAACTGGTCAAAAAACTCATCGAAGTGGGGGCGGAGATCAACAAACTTTGTGTGGAGTTCAAGTCTACACCTTTGTTTTGGGCGGTGCATGGTTTGCGCAGTGCAGAGGGCAAAAATCTGGATCAATACAAGGCTTGTGTCAAGATGCTGCTGGAGGCTGGGGCGGATAAGTCGGTGCCGAATTTTGAGGGCTATTTGCCAAAGCAGGTGTGGGATGGTGATGAGGAGTTGAAGGGGTGGTTGGGGTAAAATGCCCCTTGCAAAGTAGAGTTGTGCTCGAGCGCGTTGGGAATCCGCCTATTATTTCTTGTCACTTTTTGCCTTGATGCAAAAAGTAATCAAAAAAATCAAGGCTGTATTGAAATCCAACGATTTTGCAGAAGTTACGGCGGCGCGAAAAAAACTCGCCCCTCCTGCGTCGGGACTCAAACAGTTTTTCGCTTCATTCGCCTCCACTTCCGCAAAATCGGGATTTCAATAATGCCTTTTCCGCATTGCTATACAGATGCTACGGAATATGAACTTTGGAAATACCCGGACTTGCGTTATTTTTGATCCAAACTTAGAAGTGATTGTACAATGGCTACGAGCATAAAAAAATACGAGCAGATCATCATTGAAACACTTCGGGAATACGCTGAATTGTACAATCAGCAGCGTGATGGCATTGAAGCAAAGGTTATCATTGACAAAGCTGAAAAACACTACCAACTGCTCAGCTACGGTTGGCGAAAAGACGACTATCAGTTTTATGTCATTTTCCATTTTGACATCATCAATGGAAAAGTATGGGTTCAGGAAAATCGTACAGATGTTCTGATTGCTCAAGAATTGGTTGAGAAAGGGATTCCCAAAAAAGATATTGTGCTTGGTTTACAGGTTCCAGAGCTGAGGGGTGAGATGGGGTATGCGGTGGCATGATTTCCCTACCTCATAAGTAATGTCTGATTGATTTTTATGGTCAAAGATGTACCTGTATCATGGATAAGAAGATAAAAAAATACCAACAAGTACTGGAAGCTTTTCTTCAGGAAGAGGCGGATAGTAAAACGATTCCTGGAATCGAGTTTCAAATGATCACGGATACTAGAAACAATCATTTCCAGTTGGTTGAAACGGGATGGTTTGAAAAGCAGTTTATTCATAGTGTGATTTTTCATTTTCAAATCAAACCAGATGGGAAAATTTGGCTCTTTGCCAATAATACGGATATGCAGGTAGCTGAGGAATTGGTAAAAAGAGGAGTGCCCGCTTCGGATATTGTGATTGGGTTTCATCCGCAGAGTGTGCGACAGTTTACGGGGTTTGCGGTGGCTTAATAGCTAGTCGTTTTAAGGAAATAATCAGAACCATGTCTCTACACCTTCAACACTTACAGATAATTTTTCTAATTTCTGTTCTCAATTTTTTGAGCTGTGCGAAAAAAAACAATACAAAAGAAATAGCACTAAATGATACAACAACGTCAGTTGATACAACTTCTCATAACAATAGAATCGTCGAGAAAAACGAACATCCTTTTACCTATAACCCTACAATTCTCCGGCTTCACAATAACTGGCTTTATGTAGATAGCTTGCGTCCTTATTTTCGGTATAGAGACGTAGAACGTTTAGATTTTTTGTGCGAAAAACTAACCACAACAAGAGAAGCTGATAGCCTTTGTACTGTAGTTTTTTCCGATAAAAAAATTAAGCTTAAGTATAAGTTGAATCCTTTTCATCTCGCTGAATATCAATTTCTAGTCGGAAACTTGAAAAAGCTTTCAAATCAACCCGATATCCTCATTTTTCTAAACTACATTGAAGATTGGGGGAAAGAATTATTTCTTGTTTCTGTGGACGAAAACCATGAAATCATTGATATGCAAACCTTTTGCTCTTACTGTGGCGATGGTGGAGACTTTAGCACTATCGAATTAAAACATCAAGACATTTTCAATTACTTCTCGATAAAGAAAGTCGGCTATCGACGATTTTCCACTCCAATTGACACAATTACATATGATAAAATAATTGGAAAATTTACCATCAACAATAACCGCTTCGAATACAGGACACTCAAAGTAGACAGCAACATCGTAGAATTGATTCCAAGGAAAGAATAAATGCCCCCTACCCCACATAACTAAACTGCACCTTCTCCAGCCCCAGCCCCACCTTCTGCAGTGCCTCCTGCACTTCCCGCAAATTGCTCTTCACTACCTCCGCGTACCGCGCTTCCACAAACAAATTCTGCTCTAGAAACTCCAACTCCTCCGGCAAGTTATTCCGCAGGTTTTCCTCCTGTTTGCGCACGTAGCTGCGGATTTGTTCGAAGCGCTCCTCCCAGTATTTTTGCAGCACGGGGTGTGGTTTTTTGAAGATGATTTCCTGGCGTTCGCCTTTTTTGGTACGTAGAGAGTAAGTATGGCTGCGGTCGTTGTGTAGTACTTCGATGCTGAAGGTACCGAGCCCCTGTTTGGCGCGCAGGCGATTCACGAGGTTGCCCTTGGCGTCGAAGAAGTTGATCACATGAGTATCTTCCAGGTTCAGTTGGCGGAACTGTTTGACGGGCACTAGGAAACCTTCAAACTGCTGGTCTTCTTTGATCAGTTCGTAGTAGTCTTCCTGCACCACGAGGAGTTGTTCTTCGGCCACGGTGTGCTTTACGCGGATTTCCTCGTTCACATCTTTTTCAAAGTCTTCCACTTCGCGTTTCAGCAGGTTGAGGTTGACGGCCATGGTGTAGCCGTGGCGGCGGATGGCATCGGTCACCATTTCTTCGATCAGGTCTTTTTGATCGGGCCGACTCCAAAGGCAATGGATCATCAAGAAACAATCCATCAGATCCACCCTGTTGCGGCCATTCAGGAAAGCGGAAGTACGCAGCAGGCGCACGATTTTTTTCCAGCGCCGGTCGTGGATGGGAATCTGTTGATCCTGGTTGTTCGGGCGGGCATTGTGCTCGTCGATGCGCAATTTGAGTACCTGGATGGTATTGAGTACTTCGGCGGGCACGTCTACGGCGTTGATGGCGGCGTCAAATTGCACCAGTTCTGCTTCACTGAATTGCACTTCGGCGGGCAGTTCAACCTGATACACATCCTCGGTATCCACGATCATGTTGACGAAGTTCTGGAACTTGCGGATGTTGCCCAGTTCCAGGCGCAACAGAAAACGATCCCAGATGGGATCAAGGCTGGCGTTGCGCGACGGCAGTTCATTGGAAGCTGTGATGATGCCGCGGATGTTCACCCGCAGGTCCTGATCGCCGTTTCGGTATATTTTTTCATTGAGGATGGTCAGCAGGGCGTTTTGAATGGCGGGGCCAGCTTTCCAGATTTCGTCCAAAAACACCACATTGGCACCGGGCAGATAGCGCTCGGTGAGGCGTTCGTAGCGGTCTTCTTCCTTGAGTTTTTTAATGGATACGGGGCCAAACACTTCGTCGGGGGTGCTGAACTTGCTCATCAGGTATTCAAAAGAAATCCCGTCCCTAAAGGCGTGTTTCAGTCTGCGGGCAATCAAACTTTTGCCTACTCCGGGAGGGCCGAGCAGGAAAATACTTTCTCCGGCCAGTGCGGTGAGCAGGGCCAGTTTCATGGCTTCTTCCCGTTCGTACAAACCATTGCAAAGCCCGGACAAGAGTTCACGAACCCGTTCGCGCAACTGCGCATCTATAGTAAGTATTTGCATATCAACCCATTGTAATGGCGAATTTATTCACCAACAGAACTAATTTTCGGCGAATAAATTCGCCGCTACAATCAATTGACACCCCAATCCCAGCCGCGTACACCATCCTCTTCCACCACCTGTTTGCGGATGAGTTCATCCACGGTAGCCTTGCGGATATTGAGCACCACCCCTTTAAAATGTAAGGTTTTGCCCGCCATAGCGTGGTTAAAATCCACTTTTACCTGGTCTTCATCCCAGGAGATGATTTTTCCATGAAAGTCCTCCCCTTCTTCGTCCGATAGGACGATGAAATTGCCTTCCACCAAAACATTTTCCAAAGAAGCTTCGTCCCCTTCAGCAAAAAGGGCACGGGGTACTTCCAGAATTTGTTCAGGGTCGACCTCCCCGTATGCCAAATTGGGTGGAAGGACAAACTCAAACGAGTCGCCCTCGCCCAAGCCGCGCAACTGCTCTTCAAAAGCAGGAAGCAACTGCTCGCCTCCACAAAAAAACTTGAAGGGATAATGGACGTTCATGATCTCCATAATCTCGCCCTCCGGGCCGCCACTGCGCAATTCGTAACTCAGGGTAACGACATTGTGTTCTTCCACAATCATAAGGGTGGTTTTTACCAAGAAAGTGTACTTTTATACACTTCTTTTGAATAAACTGAAATGTAGTGGAAAAGTTGAACATGAGGTAATTTTTGTCATCCGATCTACACTTCTCGTCAATGCAGCAACAATAGCGGGGTTTTGTACATTTTATTCTATAGTTTGAATGCATCAATAGATTTCACCATGAAGCAAACTTTACTTTTAGTGCTTGTTTTATTCATTTGTGGCACACCGGCCCGCGCCCAACAAGCCCCTACCAAAGACCAGTGGGAACATCCACAATTTGGTCGGTTGCCTAGGGTAAGCATGCCGGTACAAAACAACGCGACGCTACAAGCAGAAGAGTACAGTTTGCGGGAAATGGGCAGGGCACCCCAGTTTGCCAAAGCCATCGAAGTGAATTATACCCCTGATAACAGTGGGCGCTGGGAAGAAATTGCCGCAGGGCAAAGTCGCTGGCGGCTTGGCGTACGCTCGCAAGGGGCTTATTCACTCAATTTTGGCTTTACCGGTTTTTACCTGCCTTCTGAAGCGGAATTTTTTTTGATCAACAGCCGTACTGCTGAAAAAATGGGCCCTTTCCGCAGTGCTGACAACGAAGACCACGCCGAATTTTGGAGTCCGATCATCGAAAGTGAAGAAGTCGTTTTAGAGGTCATTTTACCCACCCGCCAAAAAACCGATCTGCGTTTGCAACTGGGTTTTGTCAATCATGATTTTGTCAACCTCACTCAAGTGCGTTCTTCAGAATGCCATATTGATATCATTTGTGGACAAAACAATGGGTATCCCCAAGTCGAAAATTTCCGGAATGTGGCCCAGTCCGTGGGCTTGATCTCCATTCGCGGGACCTCCATTTGTACAGGTTTTTTGGTCAACAACGGCAAAGAAGATTGTCATCCCTATTTCGTAACCGCTCGGCACTGCCAGAGCAGGGCCTCGGACGCGCCTTCATTGGTCGTGTACTGGAATTTCCAAAACAGCATTTGTCGCCAGCCGGGCAGTACGGCCAACGCGTCTCCTGGTGATGGCAAATTTGACACGTTTAATACGGGCATGGTCCAGCGCTCTTCCAACAGTAATTCCGATTTTACGTTACTCGAACTGGATGATCCGGTTGTATTGGATGCCAACGCCTATTTCGCGGGCTGGAATACCACCAACCAGACCCCAACGGGAGGCGTGGCCACGGTACACCAGGCAGGTAGTGAAGAAAAACGCTTCAGTTATTCGACCAGAAGCACTTACCTCGGCAACTGGGGGGCAGCTACCCAAGTGAGCAATGGCAACCACGTAATCGTGCCCCGTTGGGACATTGGCAGTACCGAAGATGGTTCTTCCGGTGCCCCCCTTTTTAACCAACAAGGGCAAGTAATTGGGCAATTGCACGGGGGGACAGCGCTCTGCGGCAATACTGGGTACGACTCCTTTGGCACCTGGAAGGCATCCTGGGATGCAGGAGCCAGCCTGAACACACGACTGCGCGATTGGCTGGACCCCAACCGCAATGCCCTGGAGCAAATGGGTGGGCGCTGGCATTACGAGTGCCTTAACAGCATCCTGCTTGATCAAGAAAACCGCAGCATCTGTGGCCTGGGTACTGCCTCCTGGAACATTCAGTTGAATAATCCGAATGCCCAGTCCATTCAATTCAGCATACTCAATTTACCCGCAGGATTAAAGGCACAATTCAGCAAAAATCCGATTACGGGTACCAGCAACACCCTGGAATTGCGCAACGAATCCAGTACTTTGTCTGGATTCCAAACCCTCAAGCTTCAGGCCATTGTTGGAAGTGATACTTTGTCGCGCTTTCTTTTGGTGGAAATCGTCCAGGCCCCCCAGCCTGTACAAGCACTAGAGCCCCAAAATGGCGACAACCTGGTGCCATTACCCGTACAACTGCGTTGGCGCAAAGGTAAATTTGCCCAACAATACAGCATAGTACTGGCCCGAGATGCGGCATTCAGGGACATTATAGGGCGGTACCGCAGTTTGGACACCACCTATCAAATCGGCCAGTTGGACTTGAAAGGTACATATTACTGGAAGGTTTGGGGCATCAATACTTGTGATACTTCTCTGGTACCGAATACTTTTCAGCAATTTTCCATTGCGCCGAGCATACAGGCTACCGTGCTACCTGAATTCCAGGCGCTTTGCCAGGCCGATTCGATGGTATTGTTGCTCAAAGCCGCCGACGGGTACCAGGGTTCGGCAACCCTGAGTTACCGCGTGACGCCCCGGACAGCCTTGAGTTTGTCCTTTAGTGAAGATCCCGCCAAAATCAATGCCGGAGTATTGTTTCAAGCTAAAGCCAGAAACTTGCGGCCATTGCTCCCAGGCAATTATGAGTTGACATTTTACACGCGCCAGAACAACCTGCGCGATAGCACCAAGGTCAGTTTTTCCATCACTGCTGCACCACGGATTCCGGTGCTGAGCACTCCAGCCGTTTCAGCAGTTTTACTGGACAAAAGGCCAAATTTTAGTTGGAGTAGCAGCGGTGCAGTGGAGCGGTATGAATTGGAAGTGGCATCGGATTCGGCATTTTTATTCCCCTTATGGACGGCCAATTTGGAACTTACCGAGTACCAAAGAGCGCAAGATTTGGCGGCAGGCCGCTACTTTTGGCGGGTTCGGGCGCTGAACTCCTGTGGCATTACGGAATCAAAAATTCAATCGTTCACGGTGTTTCAAAGCAACCTGAGCAAGATCAACAATCTGGATGTAGGCATAGAGCCCATTCCCAGCACTGGCCGGGTAACCCTGCACCTCTCCGCCGCTATTGATGGAGCCAGCATTGAACTGTACAACATGAGTGGGCAGTTGTTGAGTACGATTGTGCCGGGGCAGGTTTTCCGCGATTGGACCATAGATTTGTCCCGGTATCCGGCGGGGATGTACGTGTTGCGTTTGAAGCACCGGCAATCCTCGGTGGGCTTAAGGGTGATTTTGCAGCGGTGATCGTTTGTAAAAGTTCAATAGACCTCCTTCATGGCCAGCTTTAACTCGTTCAGTAGTTCCGGTACCAAGGCAAAAGGGTCGTAAGGTTTTCCCCGCACCAAAAGGGTCTCCACGGGTAAATAACCTTGGTAGCCCGTCTTTTTTAAAATTTTCATTAAACGAACACAATCCGTCTTGACTGTACTGCCGATTCCAAAGGCGCTTTCTTTCACCTGCCAGTTGACCGCATAGGGAACCACTGCCTCAATATCCACATAGGGATCCGGGGTTTTAAAATTACCGGTATCCACAATGATACCTGCCCATTTGCTATTGACACCTTTTAGCACTTTTAAACATTGCTCAGCGGTTTGGAGCATGTCACCATGATTTTGGATACCGATTTTAACCCCATGTTTTTCACCATGTGCGGCACACTCTTTGTAACATTCGATCATCCAGCCCGCTACTTCATCCCATTTGTTTTCATAACCTTTGGGGATTTCACCAGCAAACAACCTTAGTACTGGCGCCCCTAATTTGGCGGCCACTTCAATCCATTTTTTTGCCAAAGCTATATCTGCAGCCCTTGCCGCCGGGTCGGGTGAAGCAAAATTGTTGCGGATGCCTGTTCCACTGATCACGATTCCCAATTGCGTTGCCTTGTTACGCACCCTTGCAATGTATTCATCAGCAGGAACTTCGGGATAATTGGGGAAATAATACCCGGTTAGGTCTACCGCTACAATTTTTTGCCCGGCACACCAATCCATTAAATTGAACAGGGTGTACAAGGGCTGCTTATCCCTTGGATCTTTTGCCAGCAGCAGGTCGTTAAAAGAGTAAGCATTCAGTGCCAATTTTATGGGTGCTTTAGGGCTTACTCTTTTAACCTGTTGCGCAACCGATGCGTGACTTCCCCAAAATGTCATTAAAGCAGTAGCTATAACAACTATCCGCAGTAGTTTTGTGTGGCTTGTTTTGATGTAGTGACGCATGGTTGCTATTGTTAATCAGAGTTATTGTAAAATGTTATTGATCTTATTGAGCTCTTCCTCAGAAAAGGAATAATTGGCAAGACAACCAATCGAATCCAATACCTGGGCAGGTTTGCTGGCCCCAATCAGCACGGAAGTGATGCGTGGGTCTTTCAATATCCAGGCCAGGGCCATTTGCGCCAGGTTTTGTCCCCGTGCTTCAGCCAGATCATTGAGTTGGCGTACTTTATTGATTTTATCCTCCGAAACCTGGTCTTCTTCGATGGCTCCATTGCCCCGATGGCTGGATGCTCTCGAATCGGCAGGAATACCTTTCAGGTATTTATTGGTCAAGACCCCTTGGGCCAGCGGAGAAAAGGGGATACACCCTACCCCATTTTGTTCCAAAACATCCAGTAATCCATTTTCCACCCAACGGTCGAACATGGAATATTTGGGCTGGTGAATCAGGCAAGGCGTGCCCAGTTCTTGCAATATTTTCATGGCTTTTGCGGCTTCTGCAGGCTGATAGCTCGATATCCCCACATAGAGGGCTTTCCCCTGGCGCACCATCAAATCAAGCGTTCCCATGGTTTCTTCCAGGGGCGTTTCGGGGTCAGGGCGGTGGTGGTAAAAAATGTCCACGTAATCCAGGCCCATCCTTTTCAAACTCTGATCGAGGCTGGCTACCAGGTATTTTTTTGATCCCCAATCCCCATAAGGCCCCGGCCACATGCCCCAACCGGCCTTGGAGGAAATAATCAATTCATCCCGGTAAGGGACAAAATCATCTTTGAATATTTTCCCGAAATTCTCTTCAGCTGAGCCAGCAGGCGGGCCATAATTATTGGCTAAATCAAAATGGGTAATGCCATTGTCAAAAGCAACCCGTAAAATATTGCGCGCATTGTCCAGTACGTCGATGTGGCCGAAGTTGTGCCACAGGCCAAGTGAAATAGCGGGCAATTTCAGTCCGCTGTTGCCGCAGCGGCGATATTCCATAGATTGGTACCGTTGGGCACTAGGTAAGTATTGCATGATGGCGTTATTTTTAGAGCCGATTTAGAGTTGTTTAACATTAACGCTGTTCCGCAGCAGCCAGCGCTTTTACCATTATTTCCAGATCAGTTGTGCCTCTGAAACCACTAAAGCCAACGGAAAGCAGGGTTCCATTTTTCAGGGTCAGCGGTTGTCCGCCTTCCCATCCGATCAGGTCTGGTGCTTCAATCCCATTGGCATTTTCATCCACTTCTTTGTTGAAGACCATCCGTTCGTATGCCCCGGTTTTTACGCCAGTAAGCCAGACCTGACTGGCTTTTGTCCAGGCCACTTTATAGGATTGCCGCAACCTTGCTTGGTTTGTCCCGAACATTTTTCCATGTACGACACCCGTGTCATCAATGATGCACACGGCCAGGTTTCCATGGGAAATGCACTCATCCGCTGGAATTTCCATGTAAACCGGGATCAATTGCTCAATGGCGTCGAACATTTTATGCACAAGGACCAACATTTCAGGGTTCTCCATTTTAGTCAGATTGTATTTTCGTTTTCAACTGAAGCTGCTTTACTTTTTGTAAAATTCAAGAAAAACCTGATGCGCCTGATCTTTTGTGGGGTATTTATTTGCTACAACGTTGTCGTTGGTTTTTTGTAGAATGCCCAAAATCTTACCTATATTTGAAATGGCCTGATGGAGACACCAAGATACCAATATGAATCTTAAAGAACTTGCCAAAGCATTAAACTTATCTTTCTCGACTGTTTCAAAAGCATTGCGGGACAGCCACGAAATTAGTATTGCTACAAAAAATCGAGTACTGGCAAAAGCCAAAGAATTGAATTACCAGGTCAATCCCCAGGCCAGCAGTTTGCGCAAACAAAAAAGCAAAACCATTGCCGTAGTTATCCCTGAGGTGGTCAATGATTTTTTTGGCCCCGTGATCAACGGCATTGAGTCCATTGCCCAGGAAAAAGGCTACCACGTTCTGATTTACCTGACCCATGAGGACATGCAAAAGGAAATAGCGATAACCAAATTGTTACAAAATGGCCGGGTTGACGGAATCATGATGTCCTTATCTGAAGAAACCTCCGATACCACACACCTGCAAGCCTTAAGAGAAAACGAAATACCGTTGGTTTTTTTTGACCGCATCGCCGAAGACATCGATGCGCCAAAGGTCACGACGGATGATTACAATTGCGGCATCCAAGCAACCGAACACTTGATTGAAAATGGTTGTACACGCATCGCCTTTTTGTCAATAGCCCCCAATCTTTCCATCAGCAACAAGCGCATGAATGGGTACCTGGAAGCCCTAAAAAAGCACAACATAAAACCAGACAATAGCCTGATTCTATCCTGCACCGGAGATGAGGCTAAGAATAAA
>Ga0209717_1000910_pt1 | contig 34128 bp, 36 predicted proteins | sample AD_UKC048_MetaG_FD_184418 | JGI IMG/M metagenome (GOLD analysis project Ga0209717, IMG submission 184418) | Active sludge microbial communities of municipal wastewater-treating anaerobic digesters from USA - AD_UKC048_MetaG (SPAdes) (version 2) | ecosystem: Engineered > Bioreactor > Anaerobic >...
ATAGCTCACTGGAAGAAACTTCTTGTAGTTGGATTCATGACTTTTGCCGGATACCAATTAATCGCGATTCGATCAGAACTCAGATCCATCAATCAGCGCGTCAGCTCCATCGAGTCGGACGTCAGCTCTATCGAGTCAGACGTCGGCGACATCCAGCTTAACATCAGCTCCATCGAGTCGGACGTCAGCTCTATCGAGTCAGACGTCGGCGACATCCAGCTTAACATCAGCTCTATCGAGTCAGACGTCGGCGACATCCAGCTTAACATCATCTCTATCGAGTCGGATGTCAGCGATATCAAGTTGGGCGTCAAGTTTGGCGCCCTCGAAATCAAGTCCGCCGTCGGATCGGCCGTCAGCGACATCAAGTTGGACGTCAGCTTCATCGAGACGGACGTCCGCTCCATCAAGTCAGACGTCCGCTCCATCAAGACGGACGTCAGCTCCATCGAGACGGACGTCCGCTCCATCAAGTTTAAGGTCCATTGAAGAAGGGGCCGTTCAAGCTTAGACCAAGGCGAGAGCCAATGGCGAGGGTCAGGTTTTAGGTTTTAACATCTGGGGGCCCAAAGCGAGGGTCAGGTTTTAGGTTTTAACATCTGACGGCCTGCGCAGACGGAGAAACGCTCACGCGTTCCTCTACGCGAAGCCGCCGCCGGCGGACATCTCACGACGGGCGCACCGCAGGGCACAGGCGCCTCCTGCGGAAGCCCGGTCCCATTCGTGCCGATTCGTGGATCGGTTTACCGCCGTCACTCCGAGCGCATACTTGACCGGCTCCAGCAGGTGTAAGACCGTAAGACATGACAACGACTCTCTCGACCAAGGGGCAGATCGTGCTGCCGGCCTCAGCGCGCCGCCGGCTGGGTTTGCGTCCGGGCATGTCATTCCGGTGTTCGGTCCAAAACGGCAACATCGTGCTTGCGCCGGAAAAGCGCGCCCCCGCCGCGCCCAAATTGGTGAAATCCCCCAAGACCGGGCTCGTGTATGCGGCGGCGGCCAAAGACGCACCCGTAGTCACCAGTGAACAGGTGCGCGCCGCCCTCGCCGATTTTCCATGAAATACCTGCTGGATGTGAACGCGCTTGTGGCGCTCGGCAACGGGGCCCATGCGGCGCATGCCGCCGCCGAACAATGGCTGGCGCGAAAACAGAAGGCCGGCGCCGAACTCGCCAGTTGTGCCGTGACGGAGCTCGGGTTTGTCCGCGTAAGCGTACAGATCGAGCTTCTGCCCAATGTGGCCACCGCGCGCGACGTCCTGGCCAAGATGAAGGAATCCATCGGCATGGAGCTGATCACGGACGGGCTCGGCATGGATCGACTGCCCGACTACGTTAAAAAACCAAATCAACTGACCGATGGGCACCTATCGGCCCTCGCCGAGGCCAACGGAGCCAAGCTGGCCACTTTCGATCGAGGGATTCCCAACTCGGAGCAGATCGGGGGCACGCGGTAGCGCGAGGCCAGAGGCGGGGGCAGGCTTTAGGTTTTTATAGCTGACGGCCTCGCGCAGAGACGCAGAGGCGCGGAGAAGATCGGAGGCTTGAGGCTCTGCGCCTCGGCGCCTCAAGCGAGGCGGGCGCGAGAATGGATGCGCCCCAAATAGACCGCGCCCCCCCAGGTCGCGCAGGCGTCCCCGCACCAGGGGTCCGAGTCAAAGTGACGGGAGGCGGAGCGCCGCTTGCCAAGCGGCGGCCCGGAGAGGCCTCTAAGCCCAAGGCGAGGGTCAGGTTTTAGGTTTTAACATCTGACGGCCTGCGCAGACGGAGAAACGCTCACGCGTTCCTCTACGCGAACCGCCCGCCGGCGAACATTTCCCGAGCGGCACGCCCTTGCGCCTTATGCCGATGAAGCTTGGGAAAACGAGCCTCGGCTCGCGCGGAGACGCAGAGGCGCCGAGAAGATCCGGGGGCTTGAGGCTCTGCGCCTCGGCGCCTCAAGCGAAGCGGGCGCGAGAATAGATCAGCCCCAAATAGACCGCGCGTCCCGGTCCGCGCAGGCATCCCCGCATCAGGGGGCCGAGTCAAAGTGGCGGGAGCATCTTGCTCGCGTCTTTCGCGCCAATCACGGGAGCAGGATGCTCCCGCTACTTTATCCCGATGACGCCTAATGGGTGGCCTGGCTGCTCGGGCGGCCGGAGCGCCGCTTGGCAAGCGGCGCCCCAAAGTCCGAAGAGGCCCGGAGCACGGGCCCAGTTTTCGCGCAGCCGCGCACACCCTTGTTCGCGCGGCTGCGCGGCACGCCAGGAGACTGGGGGCGTCAGCACCATAAGGTGCTAAAACGTAGTTAGCCTTTAAAAGTGCTAACTTGCATTCAGAACTTTTAAGTGCTAACTCCCGGGGTGATGAATGCCCCTGTCTCAACCCCGGCCCAACTTCAGGCAGTCCTTCGGGCGATGCGCACCTCGCGAGGCCTGTCGCAGGCCGAGCTGGGCCGGCTGATCGGCGTGAGCCAACGCCGCATCGCGGCCATTGAGGCATCCCCCGGACGCGCGAGTTTCGACCAGTTGTCCAAAATCATCGCGCTACTCGGTGGCCAAGTTTCAGTGGGTGACCTGGCTGACGGCACCGCGCAGACAGCCGCCAAACAGAAGACCCTGAGGAAGACCTCGAAGTCGGAGAAAGCGGATTGGTAACATGGCCGGCGCATCAGACCTTTCGATTTGGATGAACGGCCTGCGCGTCGGGACGTGGTCCGTGGCGCGTGGCGTGCATGTGCTGGAGTACGATCCGGCCTGGGTCGATTCGCCGGCGGGCCGGCCGCTCTCCCTGTCGCTTCCATTCACCCTTGGAAATGAGCCAATCCGCGGGGCGAGGGTCGCGCACTATTTCGACAATCTGTTGCCCGACGCCGAATCGATCCGCAATCGGCTGCGCTCGCGGTTCAGCACCGAGTCCACCCAGGCTTTCGATCTGCTGATGGCGATCGGGCGCGACTGTATCGGGGCGGTTCAACTGATGCCGGGCGACGAAAATCCGAGTGGTTTCGACCGCATCGAAGGCGAGGTGCTGAGCGAGAGCGCAGTCGAGGCTGCGATCGCGGCGAGCCTCTCTCCGGCCCGTGTCCTGGGACAGGACGAGGCGTCCGACTTTCGGATATCCATCGCAGGCGCACAGGAAAAGACCGCGCTGCTCTACCACAAGGGGCGCTGGCGCCGGCCGCTCGGCGCGACGCCGACCACGCACATCCTAAAATTGCCGCTCGGGTTGATCGGCGCCCTTCAGGTGGACATGAAAGGTTCTGTCGAGAATGAGTTTCTCTGCTCCCGTCTAATGCAGCACATGGGGCTGCCGACTGCACGCTGCGAGATCCTTGAGTTTGGCAGTCAGAAAGTGCTGTCGGTTGAGCGCTTTGACCGTCGCCTTCAGAAAGAAGGTTGGATCGCAAGGCTCCCGCAGGAGGATTTTTGCCAGGCACTGGGGCTACCCTCTTCAAAAAAATACGAGGCCGACGGTGGGCCAGGCATGCGGGAGATTCTTCGCGTGCTGGATTCAAGTTTAACGGCCGCCGACGACAAACGAGCCTTCCTGAAAGCGCAGATCGTCTTCTGGCTATTGGCCGCCACGGACGGTCACGCGAAAAACTTTTCCCTCTTCCTCGAACGTGGCGGGCGGCATCGCCTGACTCCGTTTTACGACGTGATCTCGGCTTGGCCCGTGATCGGCCAGAGCGCGCGTGCACTCGACCCGAAGAAGGTCAAGCTAGCCATGGCGGTGCGCAGCAATAGTGCCCACTGGAAGCTCGCCGAAATCCGTCCGCGCACCTGGGACGCGACCGCACGGGCCGCGGGGCTTGGCGACGCGCAGGGGCTACTCCACGAGGTTTCCCAGCTTGCCTCGAAAGCGGTCGAAGCCACGGGACGCGATCTTCCGGCCGGCTTTCCAGCAGAGATTCGAGACAAGATTTTCGATGGCTTCCTGGGCTCCATTCGAGCTCTTGCGGACTAGTGCCGATGGCGCTTGAGACAACGGACCTCGGCCTCGCGCGAAGACGCAGAGGCGCGGAGATGATCGGGGGCTTGAGGCTCTGCGCCTCGGCGCCTCAAGCGAGGCGGGCGCGAGAATAGATCAACCCCAAATAGACCGCGCCCCCCATTTCGCGCAGGCGTCCCCGCATCAGGGGTCCGAGTCAAAGTGGCGGGAGCATCTTGCTCCCGTCTTTCGCGCCAATCACGGGAGCAGGATGCTCCCGCTACTTTGTCGATGGGCGGAGCGCCGCTTGCCAAGCGGCGGCCCAAACGGCCAGACCCAGGTAAACCGCAGGCGGGGCTTACCGGTAGGCCTGCATGAAATCCTGCGTGCGCAGCCAGGCGATCAGCTCGTCGGCCATCGCGCGGTCGTCGACCACGCGCGGATGCGTCTCGGTCCAGTGTTGGAAGACGAAATGGTGCACCTTGGCGTCGCCGGCCTCGATGCGGGCCACGGCCTCGGTCCAGGCTTTGCGGAGCGGCTCACTGCGCGCGCCGCCAAACATGCCGCCGCGCAACAGCACAATCTGCGCGTGCGGGTAGGCGCGGCGCATCTCGGCGATCAGCGCCACGTAGCCGTCGGTAAAGCCCTCCGGGAACGGCTTGCCCTGGTTCTTGGAAAACGAGTCGTCGTTTTCGCCGTAGTTCACGAACACCACGTCGGGCGTCCACGTGGAGAGGTCGGCGAGCGGCGCGGTGGCCTTCGGGTAAACGCGGTTCCAGACCTGGCCGGCCTTCACCTCGACGTAGCCCATCACGATGCCCATGCCGCTGACGGCGATGTTGCGGTAGTCGGCGGAAAACGCCTCGGCGGTAAACGCGCCGTAGCTGCGCGCGTTGTTGTGCGTGTCGCGGTTTTCCCACTGGTCGGTGACGCCGTCCTCGTTGCAGGCGCCGACGGTGATCGAGTCGCCGAAGAACTGCATGGCGAGTTTGTACGCGGGCACCGCGGGCGCCCAGGCCTTGGCGCCGGGGGCGAGCTCCACGCCGGAGAAGGTCGCGTGGCCGGCGTCGGCCTCGCTGCGTTTGAAGAGCTGCATGTGGTGGCGGCCCGCGGCGAGCGGCTGCGGATAGACGAAGCGTGTGGCGCCGCCCTCGCGCAGCGAGACGAGGACCGGCTCGCCGCCGTCCACCTGGAGGTTGAAGAAACACTGGCCGACGCACGGGCCGAAGCGCAGCGCGAGCTGCGTGCCCTCGAAATCGAGCGCGATGCGGCTGCCCTGCCAGACGACGACCGGCGCGGCCGGATCGGCGGCGTCGAAGCGGCCTTCGTAGCGAAGGCGGGAATCCGAGGCGGGGACGAATTGAGCGGCAGAATCCATGGTGGCAGTCGAGGAACAGGCCGCGAGTGCCAGCGCACCGGCGGCGAACAGAGACAGGAGGGACGCTTTCAGAGAGGTCATGGGGAAACCGGGTTATTGCGCGCCGGCGGCACGCGCGGCCACACCGGCCTCGTAACGCTCCACCCAGGCGCGGTGCCACGGGCCGTAGTCGCCGGCCTCGATGTGGGCGCGCGCCTGCGCGACGAGATCGAGGTAGAAATGCAGGTTGTGGATCGTGAGCAGCGTGCCCGCGAGCATCTCGTCGGCCATCACCAGGTGGCGCAGGTACGCGCGCGAGAAGGTGCGGCAGGTGTAGTTGTCCAACCCTTCGACGATGGGGCGCGGGTCGGTGCGGTGGCGCTCGTTGCGCAGATTCATCGGGCCGTCGGGCGTGAAGGCCAGGCCGTTACGCGCCACGCGGGTGGGCATCACGCAGTCGAACATGTCCACGCCGAGCGCGATCATCTTCAAAATCTGGGGCGGCGTGCCGAGGCCCATCGTGTAGCGGGGCTTGTCGGCGGGCAGCCAGGGCGTCGTCGCCCCGACTTGTTTCAACATCTCCGGCTCCGGTTCGCCCACGCTCACGCCGCCGACGGCGTAGCCGGGGAAATCGAGCGCGGCGAGCGACTCGGCGGCCTCGCGGCGCAGGTCGTCGAAGGTGGAGCCCTGCGCGATCGCAAAGACGTGGTGGCCGGCGGCGAGGAAACCGCTTTCGGTGGCGATCTCACGGCACTGTTTCGCCCAACGGTAGCTGCGGGCCACGGCCTGCGCGCAGGCATCGCGTTCGCAAGGCCACGGCGGGCACTCGTCGATCACCATCGCGATGTCGCTGCCGAGATTCTGCTGGATGCCCATGACCTCGCGCGGGCCGAGGAAGAGCTTCGCGCCATCGAGGTGCGATTGGAAGGCGATGCCGTCCTCCCGGATGTCGCGCAGCTTGGCCAGACTGAAAACTTGGAAGCCGCCGCTGTCGGTGAGGATCGGGCCATCCCAGCCCATGAAGCGGTGCAGCCCGCCCAGCTCGCGCACCAGCTCGCTGCCGGGGCGGATGTTGAGATGGTACGTGTTGCCCAGAATGATCTGGGCGCCGATCTCCTTGAGGTGCACCGGCGTGATGGCCTTCACGGTGCCCTGCGTGCCCACGGGCATGAAGATGGGCGTCTCGACCACGCCGTGGCGCGTGCGGAGGCGTCCGCGCCGGGCGGCCGTGACGGTGTCGGTTTTCAGGAGATCGAAGTGTGCGGCCATCAGGAAGGCCCCACCCTACCCGGACGCTTGACCCCTCTGTCAATCCATCGGTACAAAGACCCGCTGTGCTTCTCGTCATCGATAACTACGACTCCTTCACCTACAACCTCGTCCAGTACTTCGGTCAACTGGGCGTGGAGCAGCGGATCTTTCGTAACAACGAGATCACGCCGGCCGAAGCCCTCGCGCTCAACCCCGACCGCATCCTGATCTCGCCCGGCCCGTGCTCGCCGGCCGAGGCGGGCGTGTCGCTGGAGATGATCGCGACCTTCAAGGGCAAGAAGCCGATCTTCGGCGTGTGCCTCGGGCACCAGTCCATCGGACACTTTTTCGGCGGCCGCGTCGTGCGCGCCGACCGCCTGATGCACGGCAAGACCTCGCCGATCATCCATAAAAACACGGACATTTTCCGCGGCATGCCGCAGGGCTTCCTCGCCACGCGCTACCACTCGCTGCTCGTCGAGCGCGCTACGTTTCCCGACTGCCTGGAGATCACCGCCGAGACCGCCGAGGGCGAGATCATGGGCCTGCGCCACAAGACGCTTCCGATCTGGGGCGTGCAGTTCCACCCCGAGTCCATCGCCACGGAAAACGGGATGCAGATGCTCAAGAATTTCCTCGCGCTCAACTGAGCGCCGCCCGCATGCGTTGTCCCAAGTGCACGTCCATCGAAGATAAGGTCGTCGACTCCCGCGTCAGCAAGGAGGGCAACACCATCCGCCGCCGCCGCGAGTGCGCCGAGTGCGGCTACCGCTACACCACCATCGAGAGCCTCGTGCGCGACGGCATGATGGTCATCAAACGCGACGGCCGCCGCGAAGACTTCGACCGCGAGAAGCTCATGCACGCCGTGCGCGCCGCCTGCCACAAGCGCCCCGTCGATCTCGAACAGCTCACCATGCTCGTGGACGACGTGCTCGACGCCATGGAGGCCAGCTACGACGCCGAGATTCCCTCCAACGCCATCGGCGATGCCGTCATGCAACGCCTGCGCAAGATCGACCAGGTCGCCTACGTGCGCTTCGCCAGCGTTTACAAAGAATTCCGCGACGTCACCGAATTCGTCACGGAGATCCGCGACATGCACCAAGGCTGAGCCGCGCCATGCCTGCCGCGCCCGACCGCGACGAGCTGCGTCGCCTCCACTTCGTCAACGCCCTCTTTGCCCACCTGACCGGGCACGATCTCTATCTGGCCGAGCAGATCCGCTCGGCGATCGCCTTCAGCCTCGGCGAACTCGAGACGCAGATGCGCGAGCACCCCGAGTACGCCGCGCGCTACGACGCCGCCTTCACCGCGGCCGCCGCCAAGCTCGTCGCCAAGTTTTTCACCGGGAAAAACGACCACGGCTTCTTCCACTGGGACGCCGCCAGCACGCTGGTCTCGCCCACGCCGCTTTTCGCGCGCGCCGAGCTGATGGCCGGGCTCAAGCGCCTCACGCCCTTCCGCGAATCCACGCTGCTCGTCACCAACCTGCGCCCCGCGCTCGTGCCGCCCGACCGGCGCGCCACGCCGAAACGCGAACGCGAGTACACCGAAGCGCTCGACTACATCCGCGACCTTGCCGCCGCGCGCACCCCGAGCTACGCCAATCTCCAGCTGCTCTTCCTGTGACCGAGGACAACGCGCCACACTTCCTGCACGAGCCACCGGCCGGCTACAGCCTGCCCTGCGGAGCTGGCTGCGCCGCCTGCAAGCCCATGCCGATGGACCCGTGGAGCGACTTCGTGATCTGCACGCATCCTTACGCGCCGCAGCGCGGCATGCCCGTGCGCCTCGGCCGCGAGTGCCCCTGGTACACCGCGGCGACGAAAGGCCACCGGAAATGAAACCGCTGCTCCGCCTCGCCGCGCTCGCACTCGCGCTCGGCCTCGCCGCCTGCACACGCAGCGGCGCAGACCGCCAGCAACTCCTCGAAGCCGCCGCCCGGCGTGTGGAGACCGGTACCGCCGTCCTGATCGATGTGCGCGAGCCCGGCGAGTGCGCCACCACCGGCATGGCCCGGCCCGCCGTGAATCTGCCGCTCAGCGACCTCCGTGGAGATCGGCGAGTCTGGAAACCTTTCCTCGAATCGAACTCCAGCAAGGAACTCGTCCTCTACTGCCGCTCCGGATTCCGCTCCGGGCAGGCCGCCAAAATGCTCGCCGAGGAAGGCTACACGACCACCAACGCCGGCGGATTCTCAGCCTGGCAACGCGCCGGCCTGCCCACTCGCACCGCCCCATGACCACCGCCTCCGTCCCCACGGCCCCCACGGGGGACCCGCAACTCGTCGCCGAGATCGAGCGCGCGCTCGCCGCGTGCCCGGAACGCGTTTTCCCGATCAGCTGGGCCGGCGCGCAGGTGTGGGTGAAACGCGCCGTCGTCACCAAGCGCGTGAAGTGGCACCTGGTCCAGCGGGCCGTCGCCGCCCTCATGCCTTTCGAGCTTCTGCGCCCCACCTACGACGAACTCGCCGGCGGCGCCGCGCTGCGGCGCGAGGCGAGCATCATCGGCGCGCTCCGGCGCAAGGGCGCACGCGTCCCCGAAGTGCTGGCGCGCTCCGAGGACTGGATCGCGCTGAGCGACGTCGGCACGGCCCTCGACAAACAAATCTACGCGGCGCCGGACGCCGCCGCCGCGTGCGCCCTCGCGCTGGCCGGCGTCGAGGCGCTGCTCCGCCTCCACGCCGCGGGCGCCTGGCATGGCAACACCCAGAGCCGCAATCTCGCGGGCCCGCCGGACCGGATCGGCTTCATCGATTTCGAGGAGGACGTACGCGCGCGGCTCTCGCTCGATGGCTGCCACACGCGCGACCTGCTGCTCTATTTGTTCTCGCTGGCCACGGCGGAAAAACGCCACGCCGGCATCATGAACGCCGTCGCCACGCGCATGGTCGAGGGCACGAGCCCGCGCGTGCGCAAGCGGCTGTTCCGAGTGTGGGCGGCGTGTTTTCTTCCGATGGCGGCACTGCGGCCCTTTGGCAAATGGCTCGGGTGGGACGTGCGCAAGGCGCTCCTGCTCGGCACCGCGCTTCACACCGCGCGGAAAACCTGGCGCGCCCGCGCCGCGCAGACCGCGGCCTGAGCGGCGGGTTACTTCGTCAGCTCGTACAGCGCGTAGCCGGCGAAAAGATTCGGCAGGCGCGTGCAGGGCGTTTTCCAGTCGCCGCGCAGATGCGCACGACGCAGGAGTCGGAGCTGTTTCGCCGCGCAAAACGCCTCGAAGTCCACGATGGAAACCGGATTGGCCGGGCGGCTCTCGTGCCACGCCGTCGTATAGACCTCGTTGCGCGGCTTGCGCCCATGGAAAAGGATATCGAGGCGGTTCTTCCAGTAGCCGTGGTTGACGAAGCCCACCGCCACCGCGCGACCCACGCGCAGCGCCTCGGCGATCACCGCCGCCGGCGAGTGCATCTCCTCCAGGGTGCGCGAGCAGATCACGCAGTCAAAGTGGCCGTCGGGAAACGCGCGCATGAACTCCAGCATGTCGCCCTGATAGGCGTTGATGCCACGGCGCACGCAGGCGCCGATCTTTTCCACGTCGAGATCCACGCCGATGCCGTGCACGTGCTTCGTGTGCACGAGATATTCGAGCAGCACGCCGCGGCCGCAGCCGAGGTCGAGCACGCGAGCCTCCGGCTCGATCCACTCGCCGATCACCTGCATGTCCACCGTGCGTTTGATGTGTGGTTTGCTCATGGTGTCAGGCGCGTGCGCGCTCCAGAAAATCGCGGACGAGGTCGTAGAGCTGCGGCGACTCCAGCAGGAACGAATCGTGGCCGAGGTCCGTGTCGAGTTGCGCATACGTGGCGCGTTTGCCGGCGCGCAACAGCGCCAGCGCGATGTCGCGGTTCTGCTCGGGCGGGAAGAGCCAGTCGCTCGTGAAACCGAGGACGAGCGACTCGGCCTGCACCGCCGCGAAGGCGCGCTCCAGCGAGCCGTGGGCTCCCGGCAGATCGAAGTGGTCGATGGCGCGCGTGATGTAGAGATAGGAGTTGGCGTCGAAACGGTTGATGAACACTTCGCCCTGGTGGCGCAGGTAGTTTTCCACCTCAAACTGCGCGTCGAGACCGGCCGCCGTGCCCTCGCTGGCGCCGGCCTTCCGGCGTCCGAATTTGCGGTCCATGCTCGCGTCGCTGAGGTAGGTGATGTGCGCCATCATGCGCGCGATAGCCAGACCCACGCGCGGACCGGCGCCCTTGGCGTAGTCGCCGCCGTGCCACTCGGGGTCCTGCATGATCGCCTGGCGGCCCACTTCGTTGAAGGCGATGCCCTGGGCGTTTTCGCGCGCCGTGGTCGCCATCGCGAGAACGCGACGGACAAAGCCGGGGTACTCGATCGCCCACTGGAGCGCCTGCATCCCGCCCATCGAGCCGCCGACGACGCCGTGCAGGCAGGCGATTTCGAGGTGGTCGCACAGCAGCTTTTGCGAGCGCACCATGTCGCGCACCGTCACAAAGGGAAACGCGGTGCCGTACGCGCGCCCGGTCGCCGGGTTGATCGACGAGGGGCCGGAGCTGCCCTGGCAGCCGCCGAGCACATTGGAGCAGACGACAAAAAACTTGGTGGTATCGATGGCCTTGCCGGGCCCGATCAGGTTGTTCCACCAGCCCGGTTTGCGGTCATTGAGCGTATGGATGCCCGCGCAGTGGTGGTCGCCACTGAGCGCGTGCAGGATGATGATCGCGTTGTCCCGCGTGGCGTTGAGCCGGCCGTAGGTCTCGTAGCGCAGCGTAAACTCCGGAAGCGTCTGCCCACTTTCAAAGGCAAACTCCGCGCGATGGTGAAAATCGCGCGCCTCGACGAGGCCGACCTCGCCGGACTCCGGTTGCGCTGGGAGCGCTATGTCCTCGGCATCGTTCATACTGCGTGGGGGGAGAAAACGGCGCGCGCCGCCAAAAAGGCAAGCGGGGAGGCGGGCCGAATTTCGCGATTTACCTGCCGGCACCTCGGCGGCTTCATGCGGAACTCACGCGCGAAAGGCGCGGTCCATCCTCCCTTCATGCGCACCCTCCTCGCCACCCTTCTCCTTTCCGCCCTGGCCTCCACGGCCCGTGCCGACGAGAAACCGGCCGAGCCTGCGCCTCCAGCAACAGAAACGACGGCACCAGCCCCCAAGTCGCAAGCCGCGCCCACCGCGCCCGAGCCATCCTCAGAGGCCGCACCCGAGGCCGCGCCGCCCGCCGAGCCACCACTTTCACCACCGACTCCGGCAGCCACGGCTGCACCCGCAGCGTCAACCACGGCTGCCCCAGAACCGGCTCCGCCCACTCCGCCCGCGCAACCGGCGCCCGAGCCCGCTTCCACGCCGACTCCGCCCGCGGCGCCGCCTCCTGCCATACCACCGACGCCCGCAACCAAGCCCGAGGCCGCGCCACCGGCGGCCGGAACCGCCGACGATTTTTATGCCCTGGGCGAGGCGCTGTTCGAGCATTTCGCCTCAGACGAGATCAAAGCCGAGTACGAATTCCCCAAACGCGACGAGTGGGACGCGTTTGCGCTCCGGCTGCAAACGGCCCTCGAAAACGACTCGATCGAGGAACTCGCCAGCTACGAGCCGCAGACGCGCGCCGCCATCCCGGTCTTGAAAAAAATCCCCGGAGGCGAGCTCTACGCCGACTGGCTGGCGGAGCGGCTCGACCGCATCGAGACTGCGCGCCTCGCGCTCCAGACTCCACCATCGCCTCTGGCACGCCCGCACCCCGCCGAAGTCCCCTTCTACGATCTCTGGCTCCAACGCCTCCGAAATCGCCCGGTGCCCAAACGCGCCAGCACGCTCACCCCCCAGCTGCGCCCCCTCTTCGCCGCCGAGGGCATCCCCGCCGACCTCGTCTGGCTCGCGGAGGTCGAGTCCTCCTTCAACCCCGAGGCCTCCAATCCCGTCGGAGCCAAGGGGCTTTTCCAACTCATGCCGGCCACCGCCAGGAATCTCGGCCTGCGCACTGGCATGCCCGACGAGCGCACTGAGCCCGCGAAAAGCGCACGCGCCGCCGCACAACTGCTCCGCCGTCTGCACAAACGCTTCGGCAGCTGGCCGCTCGCCCTCGCCGCCTACAATGCCGGCGAAGGCCGCGTGCAACGTCTCCTCGATAAACACTCCGCCCACACCTACGCGGAAATCGCCAGGGTGCTCCCGTCGGAGACGCGCCTGTACGTGCCCAAGGTCCTCGCGACGGTCCACCTGCGCACCGGCACCGCGCCGGCCTCACTCCCCGCGCCCGGCATCTAGCGCAGCGAGCGCCGCCGGCAGCTCGCGCATGTGCCCGATGGTGCAGTGCCAGCCCGGCTGCGACCGCCGCTCCTCCGTGAGCGGATTAAACCACACCGCGGGAATCCCCACGGCATTGGGCGCGAGCACGTCGCCCGCAAAATCGTCGCCCACCATCACCACACTCTCGGGCGCGAGCCCGAGTTGCACGAGCACCGCCGTCCAGAATCCGCGTTCCTGCTTCCGCCGCCCAAGCGCGCGGTAGCAGAAGATGTGTTCGAAATAGCGATCCAGCTCCACGCGTGCCAGCGCGCGCCGGATCTCCGCCACTGCCGAATCCTGCGCGTTGGTCGCCAGCGCAAAACGCCACTGCGGGCGCAACTGCGCCAGCACCGCCCCCACGCCCTCCACCTCCATCACATGCGGCCAGTCGCACATCGGGCCGAGATCGCCCGGGGTGTCGCTCATCACGGTGTCGCCCCAGTCGAACAACAGCGCTCGGCGCAGATTTGTCGGGGTCGTGGGCATGGCACGACTCATATCGACCGCGCCGTGCCGCGCAAGCGCCGGCTACGATTGCGCGCCCTCGCCCACGGGCAGCCGCAAGGTGAAACGGGCGCCGCCCTCCGGCGCCGCATCGACCGCGACCGTGCCCCGGTGCGCCTCGACGATGGCCTTCACCAGACTCAACCCGAGGCCGAGCCCGCGCTGCGAACGGCTCGCGTCGCAACGGTACAGCCGCCGCCAGATCTTGTCGCGATCCTCTGCCGGCACACCCGGTCCCGAGTCGGACATCTCGGTCACGACCGCCAAGCCCTCCTGCCGCACGGCCAGGCGCACGCGCCCGCCCTCCGGCGTGTACTTGAGCGCGTTGTCGATGAGATTGGCGAGCGCCTGGCGCAAGCGCACCGGGTCGGCCTCGACCGGCGCGGGCACCGTCGCCACCTCGATCCCGATGCGTTTGTCCTCGGCGACTTCGCGGTAAAGATCAGCCGCCTCGGTCACGAGCTCGGCAAAATCGAATTTCGAGCGGTGCAACGGCATCGCGCCCGTCTCCGCCGCCGAGACGTCCATCATCGCCTCCAGCAGGCGCAGGATGCGCTCGGACTCCTCCACGCAGTCCGCGAGCGCCTCGCGCGAGGCCGCCGGGTCGCCCTGATGCTGGAGCGCGAGGTCGGCCGTGCCGCGCAGGCGCGCCAGCGGCGTGCGCAGATCGTGGGCGAGGTTGTCGAGCGTCTCACGCATCGCACCGATCAGCGCCGCGTTTTTCGTGAGCACGGTGTTGAACTGCAACGTGAGCTCGGCGAGCTCGCCGCCGCCGGCCGGAGCCGGCACGCGCGCCGCCAGGTCCCCCGTCTCCACGATGCGCCGCGCGGTGTCGGTCACCGCCCGCAGCGGACGCGTCGCCCGCCACGCCAGGCCGACGCCCGCCAGCGCCGCCGCGAGGAGCGTGCCGCCGCCGACCCACAAAAACGTGCGCCGGAGCGGGGCGAGGAGCGTCGCGCGGTTGTCGGTGCTGCGCGCGACCTGAAGCAGCAGGCCGTCGATCAGGCGGCGCGAGGCGACGGTGAAATCCTTGGCGGCATCGCGCGGCATGCGCACGGTCTGCACCGCCTGCGCCTTCCAGCCGCCCCAGCCGTCGGGCACGAGGAGATTTTGCGCCTGCGTCTCCACCCAGTCGGTGGGCACGCGCGCGAAGAGCGTCTCGCCGCGCGGATTGAGCACGCGCACGAGCAGCGAGCCGGACTCCACCGCGCCCTGTTCAGAGACGAGCTGCCGGCGCAGCGCACCGGGACCACCGCGTTCGTAGGTGCGCGCGTACTCCTCGACGTAGCGCTCAACGGCCACGCGCTCGCGCGCCTCCAGCCCATAGGCGAGCAGCCAGTACAGAAGGGCAAACACCGCCGCCGCGCCGAGGGCGAAGAGCCCGGCGTAGAGTGCGCCGAGACGAAACGCGAGGGACTGCCGGAATCGTTTAAGCATGGCCGCGCCAGAGGTAGCCCACGCCGCGGATCGTCTCCAGACGCGTCTTGTCCGGATCAATCTTCGCGCGCAGCCGGTGCACGACCACATCGACGACGTTGGTCTGCGGATCGAAGCTGTAATCCCAGACGTGTTCGAGGAGCATGGTCTTCGTGACGGGCCGGCCTGCGTGCCGCAGCAGGAAGGCCAGGAGGGTAAACTCGCGCGGCTGCAGCTCCACGCGCTCGCCGCCACGCGTCACCTCGCGTGTCACCAGATCGAGCGACACGTCGCCGACGGTCAGGCGGGTGGCCTCGGGCGCCTGCGTGGCGCGGCGGATGAGCGCCTGCACGCGGGCGAGCAGCTCGGAAAACGCAAAGGGTTTCGTGAGGTAGTCGTCGCCTCCGGCCTGGAGGCCGCGCACGCGATCGTCGACGGTCGCCTTGGCGCTGAGGAAGAGCACGGGCAGCGCCTTGTGGGCGGCGCGGATGCGGCGCACGAGGCTGAGGCCGTCGAGGCCGGGCAGCATCACATCGACGATGGCGAGGTCGTACTCGGTCGTGTTGGTCAGCGCGAGGCCGGTGTCGCCATCCGGCGCATGGTCCGCGGCGTAGCCGGCCTCCTTGAGGCCGCGCACCACGAACGAGGCAATCTTCGCATCATCTTCGACGACCAGCACACGCATGTTGGAAAGAGTGGGCGAATTCCCCGCCCTGGGAAAGCCAAAGAGCGGACGGCGCACCCCTGCGCCATCCGCTCACTTTTTCGCCGCGGGCCGGGCCCTGCACGACAACACCACTTGAAAACGTGCGGGGCGGGCCTGTGCGGCGAAACGGGTTGAGGTTTGATTTACGGAGGAGAAGCCCGGCCGGTTCCCAGACCCAAAACTGGGGCGCGTCGCGGCCTTCCCTTCCGGTTAAGGAATTACTCGTCGGAGGAGGACCCGGTTTCGTCGACGACCGCAAAGACGGTGCCGCCGCGCGACCAGAGTTTCAAAAGGGTCTTCTTGTTGGAATCGTCCTCGCTCAGGCGCACCGCATCGTCGGCGGACGCCACGGGCTGGTGGTTGATCTCCATGATCACGTCGCCCGGTTGCAGGCCGGCGTGGGCCGAGGCGGAATTGGGATCGACGTCGGTGATGAGGGCGCCGGCGACGCGGGCCGGCACGCCGAGCTGGCGGCGCGAGGCGGCATCGAGGTCGGAAACGGCCACGCCGTTGAGTACGCCGGAGTCGGAGTCGTTGTCGGCATAGCGGTCATCGTCGTCATCCTGCATGCGGCTGTTGGCAGAGCGCTGGCGCGGGAGTTTGCCGGTCGTCACGGAGAGTTTCTCCTCCTTGCCGTCGCGCAGCACGGTGATCTCGGCCTTGGTGCCGGGGGTCGTCTGACCGACGGTGAGGCTGAGGCGAGAGGCATCGGTGACCGGCTTGCCCTCGAAGGCCACGATGATGTCGCCCTCGCGGAGGCCCGCTTTTTCGGCGGGGCTGTTGGGCCGCACGCTGGTGATGATGGCGCCGGTGCGGTCTTCGAGTTTGAAGGATTCGGCCAGCGCCGGCGTGAGGTTCTGCGTGGTCACGCCGAGGTAGCCACGGACGACCTTGCCGCTCTTGATGAGGTTATCCACCACATGGCGTACCAGATCCGTGGGCACCGCGAGGCCGACGCCCTGCGAGCCGCCCGAGCGGCTGAGGATGGCGGTGTTGATGCCGATGAGGCGGCCGGTCACGTCGACGAGCGCGCCGCCGGAGTTGCCGGGGTTGATCGCAGCGTCGGTCTGGATGAAATCTTCGTAGGCGAGGCCGAGGCCGGCGCGGCGGCTGGTGGCACTCACGATGCCGGAGGTGACGGTCTGGCCGATGCCGAAGGGATTGCCCACGGCGAGCACGCGGTCACCGACCTCCACCTGGGAACTCTCGGCGAGCGTGATGGCGGGCAGATCCTTGGCCTCAACTTTGATCACGGCGATGTCGGTCTGCGAGTCGCGGCCGACGATGCGGGCCTTCAACTCGCGTCCATCGGAGAGCGCCACGGTGACGTCGTCGGCCTCGGCCACCACGTGGTTGTTGGTCACGATGTAGCCGTCGCGGCTGATGATGACGCCCGAGCCGAGGCCGGCCTGCGGGGGTTGGCGGAGCAGTTGCGGACCGAAGAACTGGCGGAAAAACGGATCCTGCTCGCTGGGGTCGGCCACGCGGACCTTGGCCTTCGTCTGGACGTTGATGCGGACGACGCTCGGCGTGACCTGCTTCACGACGGCGGAAAAGCTGAGCGGCTCGCGGGCGGAGCGGTCGAGCTCCTTGCTGTCGAGCTTGAGCTCGGCGGGCGGGTTGCTGGCGGGCTTGGCCAGCGAGTAAGTGACGGGCGCGACCGCCATCAGGCCGAGAAGGGCAATGGCGAGCGCGCGGCGGGCGGAGAGTGAGATTGGGTGTTTCATCGTGCCGCCAGTATCGCACACGAGTTTGTCAGGGGCCTTTCCGGCAAATTACAGATTGGTAATCTTCACCCGGCGCAGCGCGATTTTCGCATCGCCGGGCCCGCGGAGGCCTGCGGTACTGGCCGAAATCATGGCCTTCTTCCTCCGCATTTTCTTCTGGGGCTCACTCCTCGCCACGGCCGTCTGCGCCGGCGTGCATGCGGCGACGTTTTTCGGCGTCGCCACCTATCAGGTGCTCTGGCTCGTCCCCCCGCTGTTCGTCATCTGGCCGTTTGCCGTGTGGCACTGGCGGCGTCTGCCCCGGCTCAACCTGCTCTCGCCGATCTTCGGCGTGATCCCGCGCTGGATGAAAATCGCCGCCGGCGCGCTGCTCGCTTACATCTTCATCATCTACTTCGTGTGCCGCGCACTCAACGACGGCGGCCTGCCGGTGACACTCGACGACGGACGGCTCGTGCTGCAATCGGGCACGCAGATCATCCGCGAGCTCACCGCGGCGGAGTTTCAACGGGCCCAGGCCGTGCAGGTACGCCTGCTCACCGGCCAGCTCCTCGCCTTCTACGGACTCGCCGTCCTCCTCCTGCGCGCCATCTGGATCAAGTCCGGCCCCGCGATGGCCGACGCCCATATCCCCGCCAGCGAACGCTGAGCAACGCCACCGCGGGTCCGGGGCGCCACTTGCCAAATGGCGCTCCAGTGCGCCCGACAATCCCCTTCGCGCCAGAGCGCGCGCGCGTGTGTTACCCCAGCCGGGCGGCCACTGGCGTCTAGAGAAACAGCACCAGGCTGACGCCCATCACCGCCATGCCGCCCACCAGGCCGCCGATGGCCAGATGGTGTTCGCCATACTCCTCCGCAGTCGGGAGGAGTTCATCGAGCGAGATGTAGACCATGATCCCGGCGATCAGCGCGAACACGATCCCGAACGTCGCGGGGGTGAAAAAGCTGCTCAGCAGAAAGAAACCCACCAGCGCCCCGATCGGCTCTGCGAGGCCCGAGGCAAACGAGTACAAAAACGCACGCTTGTGGCTGCGCGTCGCAAAATAAATGGGGACGGACACCGCGATGCCCTCGGGGATGTTGTGGATCGCGATCGCGCCCGCGATGCTGATGCCCATGGTCGGATCGTGCAGCGCGCCGATGAAGGTCGCCATCCCCTCGGGAAAGTTGTGGATGCTGATCGCCAGCGCCGAAAACACGCCCATCCGCATCAGCCGCTTCGCATCGTGGGCCTGGCTCGCCCGCGGATGCGCCAGATTTTTCATCTCGTGCGGATTCTCGTACGACGGCACCAGCCGGTCGATCAACGCGATCAGGCCGATGCCCGCGAAAAACGCGCCGAGGGCGATCCAGTTGCCCGTCTTCACATCGTAAATCGTCGTCAGCGACGCGCGCGACTTTGCCAGAATCTCGACCAGCGAGACGTAGATCATCACGCCCGCCGAAAACCCGAGCGAGATCGCCAGGAACTTCGGGTTAAACTTCCTCGACAGCAGCGCCATCAAGCTGCCGATGCCGGTCGAGAGACCTGCGAAAAGCGTCAGGCCGAAAGCGTAGAGGAGAGCGGGCGTATCGAATTGCATGCGCAGTGGACGCCTCGCCCGAGCGTCCGACGCGGTCGTCGGACGTGGTGCAAGGCGTCAAAGCCCTTAGCAGGCGGACGCCCGAAAGAAAGGCGGGATTTCGTCGCCGGCCCGTTTTCGCGCCCGCGTCGCTTGAGCCGCCAAGGCGCAAAGGGCCGGCGCCCCCGGAATTTCTCAGCGCCTCCGCGCGCGACGGTTGGCTTGGGCCCGTACTAAAAGCCCTTGGGCTTGGTGGGCGACCAGTGGGTTTGGATGATCTGCCACTTCCCTGCGGTCCGGCGGTACACTTCAGTACAATTCCACCGGTACTCCGTGTCCTGCATATCGGCCGACACAAAATTGAAGGTCAGCACAGCCGCATCGCCGGCCGACTGCACCAAGGGGTTCCGCATATCGAACCACTTGGACTTAATCTTTCCTCTGGCTGCCTCGTAGTAGGCAGTCAGGGCGTCGAGCCCATCGAGCCGTCGCTCCAATGACGGGTCGAAATACACCACATCCGGCGCGGAGAGCTCGAGAAACCCCGAAGGGTCCCCGTCGCACCAACGCCGCAACGCCTCTTTTTCGAGTGCAAGAATTTCGTCTGCTATAGGCATAAATGATAAATAAAGGGAGCACTCACATCAAAGCCCCACATAGAGAATCCGCAGGACAGCACGCGAGGGCGTGTCGGCCGGGGCGCCACTTGCCAAGTGGCGCTCCTTTGCGCCAGCGGTCACCTTCACGCCGGAGCGTAAGCCCGAATAAATAAAGGGGATCGTCACTTCAAAGCCCTCTTTATCGGTGGCTTTCATGGACCAATAGCCGACCGCCATCCAAATCGTAGATCACAGTCACGCCACCGCCGTTCGGATAACGATTTTCATAGAACAACGCCCTATCCACGACTGGCACGCTCTGAGTCTTGCTTAGGTCGAGGGCGACGACGCCATCCGGCTCTCGTTTCGGTCTGGTCGTTGATAAGTCCAAGACACTACGCCACTCTGTCCTTACGTCGATCTTCTCAATCGTCTGCCATCCTTCTTTTCTGGCTAAGCGATCAAAAGCCTCGCGCGGCATGCTGCACTCGTAACAGGTGAACCATCCAAATCCTTTTCTTTTCGCGTACGTCACATCGCTTGCCTCTGATGGCAGCCAATCGACACGAGCTAAATGCTTTGCACTTTCCATCGGCGCCGAACGAAACGCGAAAAGTATGAACGCGATAAAAGCCACCACCGTGATGGCACCCGAGATAAGGATGATGTTCGCAACGTGTTTCATTTCCGGCGAACGCTTACGGATGAGGGCCGGCGGCCCCCTGACTCAGACTGGAAGGCGGGGCCTTTGCCGACGTTCCATCTGGCCGCTTATTAGCCTCCGATTTTCCGGGGCGGATATGGAGTAGGTGATGAAGGGCGAAACCCATCCCCTGCTCTCCCTCTTCGAGCCATGGCTTCGCGAAGTCGGGCTGATATAGCGTCTCGTACGCTTCGAACTTTTGCACGATGCCGACACGCTCCAACTTCTTCGCTTCCGTCTTTCCAGCATCCAGCTTGTACTCGATCAAAACTGCTTCCTTCAACCGTCGCCCATCCACGGCAATCACCTTCAAGGTGTAGGCCTCCGGAACAAGGTTCTGCACATAGTAGGTGTTCGACTTCGCCACGAACTCAGCAGTCACCACAACAGGCTTCCCAAACTCGGCCGCCACAACCGGCCGCACGCACTCCTGGCCCAAGCAGGCCACTTGCATGAGCCCGAAGATGAGCGGGAGACAGATTCTTTTCATGGCTAACAGTGTTATTCCCCCTTACTGCATTTCAGGACTCGAGCATGGATTCCAAACGCAGGCATGGGGTTGTGGGGTTCCGTGGAAGATTCTCAGAATTTGCATCGGAGCGATGCGGCAAGGCTGCAAGCAGTGCCCGAGTAAGGACGGGCTCCGTTGAATGTCGAGCCTGCTGGCAAGCACTTGCACCGCCGAAGCAGTTCGCCGCGCCACTCGGGCTCTGGGCATAAAAAATCCCCCTGACCGGATTGTCAGAGGGAAGATGGTCGGGGTGGCGAGATTCGAACTCGCGACCTCTACGTCCCGAACGTAGCGCTCTACCAGGCTAAGCTACACCCCGAAAATGTAGGGGGGCCAACTTGCGAAGCCCCCCGACGCGAAGCAAGCGCTTTTTCCGACGGAGGTGAAGAATCGTCGGATTCTCCTCCGAAAAGCGAAGGGCGAGGGGTGAAGAGTGAAAGTGGCGGAATCGGAGGGCGCGCCGCTCACTTGAGCGTGGCGATGAAGTAGCCGGCGGCGACGGCGGTGCCGATCACGCCCGCGACGTTGGGGCCCATCGCATGCATCAGCAGGTAATTCTGCGGGTCGGCCTTTTGACCCTCGCTGTGCGAGACGCGCGCGGCCATCGGCACGGCCGACACGCCCGCGGAGCCGATCAGCGGGTTGATCGGATTGTGCGGGCTGAGTTTGTTCATCAGCTTCGCAAAGAGCACGCCGGCGGCGGTCGAGCAGCCGAAGGCCACGACGCCGAGCACGATGATCTTGAGCGTGGCCGGGGCGAGGAAGCTCTCGCCGGCCATCGTGAGCCCGACACTCGTGCCGAGGAAGATGGTGAGCACGTTGATGATCTCGTTTTGCGAGGCATGCACGAGGCGCTCCGTGACGCCGCACTCGCGCAGGAAGTTGCCGAGCATGAGCATGGCGATGAGCGCCGAGGCATCGGGCACCATGAGGATGCAGATCACCATGACAACGAGTGCGAAGATCAGTTTTTCGAGCCGCGAGACCTTGCGGAGCGACTTCATGCGAATGCGGCGCTCGGCCGGCGTGGTGAGCCAGCGCATGATCGGCGGCTGGATGAGCGGCACGAGCGACATGTAGCTGTACGCGGCCACCGCCACGGCGCCGAGCAGGTGCGGTGCGAGTTTGTTGGTCAGAAAGATCGAGGTCGGTCCGTCGGCGCCGCCGATGATGCCGATGGAGGCGGCCTCCTTCGAGGTAAACCCGAGGAGCAGCGCGCCCATGAACGTGACGAAGAGCCCGAACTGCGCCGCCGCCCCGAGCAGAAACGTGCGCGGCGCCGCGATCAGCGGGCCGAAATCCGTCAGCGCGCCGACGCCGAGAAAGATCAGCGGCGGGAAAATCTCCAGCTTCACGCCTTGGGAAACGAAGTCGTACAGCCCCCCCTCCACCCGATCGACCTTCATCGTGAGACGGTCGGCGGCCTCCTCGGGCTGCGCGGCCTCGCCCGCGTTATCCTGCAACGTGCCCTCCATCTTGAAGGTGCCGGTCTGGTACACGCCGTTGGGCAGTGTCTCGGCGGTGATGACGCCTCGCGTGGGGAGATTCGCCAGCAGGGCGCCAAACGCGATGGGCACCAGCAGGAGCGGCTCGAAGCCCTTGGCGACGGCCAGGTAGAGCAGCGTGCCAGCCACCGCCCACATGACGGCCATCTGCCAGGTGATGCCGGCGAAGCCCGTCATGGTCAGAAAATCGAGGAGTCCTTGGATCATGGCGACGAGGGGGTTGCGGGTTAACGAGGCCGGTGGCTGTCGAGCTGCCGGCGGCGGCCGTCGCTGGCATAGGCGAGCATCTGGGCGTTGAACTCGCTCGGGTGGGCCTCGACCCGTGGAGTGCAGGAGACGACGCGGACCGGCTGATCGAGCGCGAGCGTCACGGCGGCGATGATCGCCACACGCAGTCCCTCATCCATCCCTCCGGTCGGCGAAACGGGCCCCACCGCCACAGGCTCCGCCAGAAGCGGCGGCGGCACAGGCAAAAGCGGCGGGACCGCTGGCACACGCACCGCCTCACGCCGACGGAAGATGGCGCCCATCAGCTCCATCGCGAGCCAGATGGAGCCGAGTACGGTGAAAACAACGATCAGGCCGACGGCCTGATACGAGAGGGTGTCCAGCAAGGCAGGCCGGTCGGGTAACGCGGTCGCAAACAGGGACGGTAAAGCGGTCATGGAGTGGCCAACTTGGATGAGATGTCGCAGCAGTGGGGGCGCCCAAAGCAAATCGACAACCGGCGCCAGCGCCAACGCTTCGGCAAAATTCCCCGGCTCAAAACGCCACGCACCCGGCTCCGGGCACAAAAAAGCCGGTCGGGCGTGGCCCGGCCGGCTCGAAAACACGCGCGGCGCTTACTCCGCGGAGTCGCTCGATTTGCGCGGGCGGCGCGGACGGCGGGCCTTGGCGGTCTCGTCCTTCGCCTCCTTTTCGCCGGCGAACTTCGAAGCCTTGGCGTTGAGCCAGAGCTCGCCCTTGGCGTTCTTGTTAAACCAGTAGATCTCGCCGGCGTGCTCGATGAAGACGGGCTTCTCCCGCGCCTTTTCCGGCACCTTCAGGCCGAGCTCGACGAGCGTGGCGACGAACTCGCCCTCGCCCTTGCCCAGCGTCTGCGCGAGGGCCTCGACCGTCGCGGCAAAACCGCCGGTCTTGGTCGTCTTCAGGAACAGGCGCACGGCGGCCAGCGGCCCCGGAAGCTTCGACAGATCGGGCAACTCGGGCAACGCCTCGGCGCTCGCCGGCACCGGATCGATGATCGTGGCGGAATCGGCATCGCCGTCCTTCGGGAACGCAATCACCTCAGCCACAGGCTCGGTGGGGGCGGCTTCCGCAGCGGGAGCCACCGGCGTCTCGGCCGGCGCAGGCGCGACAGGCGCGGAAACGGCGGTCGGCACAACGGCCGGCGCGGACGCTTCCGGTTGCGCGACCTCGCCCGGAGCACTCGCCGGGGCGGACGCCTCGGAGGCGGGCTTGTTTTCGCGCGGTTCGCGGCGCTCGCGGACATTGATCCAGACGCCACCGCGGCCATCGCGGTTGAGCCAGTAAACGAGTCCGTCGGACTCGACCATGGGCGCCTTTTCACCGTTGCCGGGGGAGACGCGCAGACCGATCTCGCCGAGCGCGGCGATCAGGTCGGCTTCGCTCTGGTGGACGGCGCGGGCCAGGAAGCTGATCGTACCGGACAAACCGCCACGGCTGCGGCGCATGAGCGGGCGCAGCTTTTCGAGCAGAGGGTTGCCCGGCGGGATCGTGATGACCACGGCCGGCGCGGCCGCGGGAGCGGGCGTCGCCGCAGGGGCGGACGCGGCGGGCGCGGAAGCCTCGGCAGGAGCCGGGGCACCTTCGGTCGTGGCAGGCGCCTCGACCGGAGCGGCGGGCGCAGAAGTCGGCGTGAAAATCTCGCCGGCGGGCTTGTCGGCCTGGGGGGCCTCGCCACCGCGGTCATCGCGGCCGCGGCGGTTGCGGCGGTCGTCGCGGCGATCCCCGCGGTCGCCACGGTTGCGGCGGTCGTCATTGCGCGACGCGCGTTCGTCGGCGGCGGCTTTGGTCTCTTCGGAGATGGCTTCTTCGACGACCTCGGTGGAGATCGGGGTGCCCTTGACGCTCTTGAAGACGGGGCGCGGCTTCTCGCGGGTGTTGAGCCAGAGCTCGCCGCGGCGGTTGGTGTTGAGCCAGTAAAGGTCGCCGTCGTACTCAATGTAGAAGGGCTTGTCGTCCTCGTCTTCGGGGATCGGGAAGCCGCAGTCCTTGAGGGCGCCGATGAGGTCTTCTTCGAGCAGTTCGAAGCGTTTCACCAGGTAATCGATACCCACGGCGTAGCCGGGGCCGCGCTGATTGCGGCGCATGTGCGGGCGGACCGCTTCGAAGAAGGTCGGGAGCTGCTCGTCCTCGGGGATCTCCTCCTCTTCGGTCGAGCTGTCGTCGAGCGCGTACGGGTCCTGGTCGTGCTCGGTGTCGAGCGGGCGGCGGAAGGAGTCGTCGCGGTTGACGGCCTCGGAATCGGCGGGGGCATCGGAGGCGGGCGCAGAGCCGGAGGCGGCGGCCTGGTACTTCGCGGCAAACTCCGCGCGGAGTTTGTCGGCTTCGACCTTGGCGGCGGCGGCGGCAGCGGCTTCGAGCGTCCAATCGCGTTGCGTGGGGCGACGCGCGAGGCCGTTGAAGGCGAGCACGTTATCCGGTTGCGTACGAAATTCGACGATCTCCCACTCCTCTTTGCCGAGTTGGTTGAGATACGATTCCAGCAGTGCAGGGGTGGCAAACCCGCCCTTGCCGCTGGTGATGACTTTATATTCCCAAAGGGCCATAAATTACGCTTCGTTGCGAGTAACCGCCAAGGCATCCCAAAAGGCGGGACGGTTGCCGAGACTATTCTGGCAAGTTTTTGCAGGGCGGGAAACGCAGCTCAGGGCACCTGCGCGAGGAGGGTTTTCGCCCCGACGTGGTCCGGGCTGAGCGCGAGCGCAGCCTGGGCCTCGGCCCGCGCCGCGGCCGGGTTGCCCTGCCGCCAGCGGATCTGTGCGAGCCGGTAGCGCACCTCGGCGCGATCCAGGCCGGCGGTCTTTTCAGGCAATGCGAGACACGTCTCCAACGCCTCGGCGCCACGGTCCAGGCGCTCGCCGCTCTGCGCCGCCGTCTGGCCGAGCGCCAAAAGCGCCGAGGGATCGCGGGGATCGGCGCGGAGGGCGGCCTCGCAGAGGGCAAACGCCTCCGCATAGGCCTTGCGGTGGAGCTGGTGCCCGACGCGCAGGGCCAGCGCGCGGCCAGTGTCGAGTCGTTCAATCTCGGCGAGCTGCGCGGCAGCCTTGGCGGAGTCGCCGCCGACAAACCACGGCGCGCGGCTATAAAACCCATACAGGCCCTCGCGTGCCTCCAGGCAGTCGGGCGCGAGCTCGACGGCCCGCTGGAGCGCGGCGAGCCCGCGCTTGGTCAGAGCCAGCGAACGCGTTTTGTTGGCGTGGCGCAGGCAGGCGTTGCCGTACGCGCTCTGGTAGTCGGCGTTGTCGGGTGCCAGCGCCACGGCCGCCGCGAGGTGTTCGACGGCGGGGGCGAGCTCACTGAGCCGCGACTCGCAGGCGCCGAGCAGGTACAGGGACTCCGCATCAGCCGGCTGCGCCGCGATGAGCGGTAGCAGGAGCGCACGCGCCTCGGCATCGCGCCGCGCGGCGATCGCCTGCCGGGCTGCCGCCAGATCGGGGCCGGCCGTGCAGACCGATTGGAGGCACAGACACAGGGCAAAGACTGCGGGAGCGATCTGGCGCATGGTGGAGCGGTCCCCACGCAATACGCCGGCGCACCGCCTGCCAAGCTCAAGCAGACCCGCCCGCGCCGTGAACTCGACGCGAGCGAAGACGCGCCCCCGCGGAGCTTATTTCCGGCCGTCAGCGGCCGCAGCAGCCTGGAGCAACGGCTCGGTGTAGATCGCGTCCTTCGGCTTGAAGGCGGAGTTGAGCCGGCCGGCCTTGATGAGGAAACCGAGGCAGCGGTTGTAGTAGGTCTGCAAATTGCCGCCCTTGGTGTTGGTCACGATGGCCTGTTTGGGGGTGTGCAGGGGGACTTGGGCGAGCTCCTCGGTCAGCGTTTCCACCGTGTAGGTATCGGTGCCGCCGAGCGTGCTCTCGGAGGCGATCTTCGCGACCTCGGCAGCGTTGGCCGGATCGGCGACGTAGGCGACGGCGCGGAACCAGACACGGAAAAACGCTTCCAGCGACTCCTTCGGAATCTCGCGCACAAACGCACCTCGCGCCGCAAAGCCCTCGGGCATCACGCCCGGATAGTCCGCCGTCGTGGCCACGACCTTGCCCGCGTGTTTCTCAACCATGTCGCCGGCATCCGGCTCGCAGGTGACGACGGCGCGGAGTTTTCCCTCGCCGAACATCTCCTGCATCTTCGGTCCATCGGCCACCTCGACGAGCGTGTAGTCGGCGCCGACGAGCCCCCGCGAGGCCAGGTACGCGTTGAGAAATTGGGAGACGGCGAGGTTGTTCATGTACACGCCGAGACGCTTCGGCTGCATCGTGGCGATATCCACACCGTCGCGTACCACGATCTTGTCGCCGCCGTGCGACCAGTTGACCTCACCCAGAATCAGGACGTCCGCCCCCTGATTGGCGCACTCGATCCACGAGCCGATCATGTCCGTGGCGAGGTCCAGCTCGCCGTTCTTCAAGCCCGCGATCACCGCCTGGCTGGTCTCCGTACGCGTGAAGGACACCTCCAGGTTTTCCTCTTTGAACCAGCCGTGCGCCTCGGCGACGTCCATCGGGACATTGGGCAACCAGTACGAATAACCGACACGGATCTTGGTGGGCGCCGCAGCTCCGACGAGCGCGCTGACGGCAAACAATAAGCAACACAGGGTATTCCGAAAACAGGGGTACATGAAGGGCTTCATCGACCAAGTCGCCCCACCGGTTTAACAAAAAAACCGCCTTACCGGTTTGCCCTAAGGCCCTTCAAAAACGCTTTCAAGGGAACCCTCCCCCCACCTCCGCCGCACGATTCCCTTTGCGCTTCGCCCGGCGTTTTGCAGCCATCCCTGCGCGCATGCGCCGTCTCGACCAACTCCTCGCCAACCTCGGCTACTGCTCCCGCCGCGAAGCCCGCGACTGGGTGGAGGACGGTCGCGTGACGGTCGCCGGCAAACCCGCCCGCGACTCCGGCGCCAAGGTCGATCCCGCCTCCGTCCTCGTCGATGGCCAGCCGCTCGACCACCCTGACGGCCTGCTACTGCTCGTCCACAAACCCCTCGGCTTGGTCTGCTCGCACGACGACCGCGAAGGCCCATCGGTTTACACCCTCCTGCCCGCGCGCTGGCAGCGCCGCAATCCGGTCGTCACCAGCATCGGCCGCCTCGATAAAGACACCTCCGGCCTGATCCTGCTCACCGACCAGTCGCCGCTCGTCCACCGGTTGACCTCGCCCAAGCACAAGGTCCCCAAACTCTACCGCGCCACCCTCTCGGCGCCCGTCGCCCCCGCGCAACAAGCCGAGCTCGCCGCGCTCTTCGCCGCCGGCACCCTCCTGCTCACCGGCGAACGCGAACCCTGCGCGCCCGCGCAACTCACCTTCCGCGACGCCACCACCGCCGAGCTCACGCTCACCGAGGGCCGTTACCACCAGGTCCGCCGCATGTTCGCCGAGCGCGGCCACGAGGTCGTTGCCCTTCACCGCGAGCGCTTCGGCGACCTCGCGCTCGCCGACCTGCCCGCCGGCCAGTGGCGCGAACTCCCGCTCGACACCTTCGGCCCACTCTAGGATTCATCCCTTTCCCGCATGGAACTCCCACAACTCACCGGCGCTCAGAAAACCCGCCTCCGCGGCCTCGGCCAGACGCTCGAACCGTCACTCAAAATCGGCCAGGCCGGCGTCACCCACGCCGTCACCCGCGAATTGCAACGACTCCTCGAGGCCCACGAGCTCGTGAAGGTCCGCTTCATCGGCGCCGACCGTGATGTCCGCGCCACCCTCGCCGCCACCCTCGCCACCGAAGTCCCGTGCCTCCACGCCGGCTCCGTCGGCTCCACCGCCCTTTTCTATCGCCCGCCGGACGACCCGAAGCGCGCCCAGATCTCCCTCTGAGCCGACGCGACCCACGCGCCGATTGAGACCATCGCCATGAAACTCGCAGACCTCGGCTGGGACGAACACTTCGAGGCCGCCTTCGCGCCCCACGCGGCCGCAGGCCTGCGCCCGGCGCGCGTCATCTGCGAGCTCAAGCACGCCTACGCCCTCAACACCGGCGACGACGAACTCGTCGGCGAGTGCCGCGGCAAGCTCCTCCACGCCGCCGGCTCGCGCGCCGAGTTGCCCTCCATCGGCGACTGGGTCGCCACGCGCCCGCGCCCCGGCTCCAGCAAACTCGACATCCTCGCCGTCCTCCCGAGGAAAACGCGCTTCTGCCGCCGCGCCGCCGGCGAGCACGGCCACGAGCAGACCATCGCCGCCAACCTCGACACCGTCTTCCTCGTCTCCTCGCTCGACGCCAATCTCAACCTGCGCCGCATCGAGCGCTTCCTCGCCGTCACCCGCGAAAGCGGCGCCGAGCCCGTCATCCTGCTCAACAAAGCCGACCTGCTCGACAACGCCGACGAGATCGCCGCCGAGGTCACCGCCATCGCCGGCGACGCCGCCGTCATCCCGATCAGCGCCGAGACCGGCACCGGTTTCCGCAAACTCTCCCGCTGGCTCAAAAAAGGCCGCACCATCGCGCTGCTCGGCTCCTCCGGCGTCGGCAAATCCACCATCGCCAACCGCATCATGCGCGACGAGGTGCAGGTGACCGCCGAGGTCCGCGAAAAGGACAGCAAGGGCCGCCACACCACCACGCGCCGCGAGCTCTTCGTCGCCCCCTCCGGCGCCATGCTCATCGACACCCCCGGCATGCGCGAGCTCCAGCTCTGGTCCGCCGACGTCGGGGAGGCCTTTGCCGACGTCACCGCCCTCGCCGCCCAGTGCAAGTTTTCCAACTGCCGCCACGGTTCCGAGGCCGGTTGCGCCATCCAGGCCGCCCTCGCCAGCGGCGCCCTCCCCGCCGAGCGCTGGCAAAGCTACCTGAAACTCCTCGTCGAACAGGAGACGATGGCCGCGCGCCTGCACGCCCGCCGCGAGCAACCCAAGAAAATCGCCTGGCGCAAAGCCGCCAAGGAGTCCCGCGTCCGCCCCCGCATCACCGCCGACCACGACTGACACGAAATCGGAAGGGTGAAAGAGGGCTCCGCCACCCGACGCCATTCCAAACGCAAAAGGTTTTTCACCAGTCGCGGGGTTGACGCAACACACCGGCACTGCTGTCTTTGCGCCCATGTTTACAATCATTGGCGGCGACGGACGCGAATATGGCCCGGTCCCCTCGGACCAAGTGAAACGCTGGCTGGCGGAGGGCCGTGCCAACCTCTCGACGCGCGCCAAACGCGTCGGCGAAGAAACCTGGGGCACGCTCGGCGATTTCGCCGAGTTTACCGGTGGAGGCACGCCGCCTCCGATGATAGCCCCGCCCGTCGCTCCTGCTGCGCCCGCCTACCAGGCCCCCTACGCCGCGCAGTCTACCACCACGCCACAGAGCGACCTGGAGCTCGCCAACCGCTGGGTGCGCCTCGGTGCCCAGATCGTGGATAACATTTTCTGCATGCTCCTCCTCCTGCCGGGGCTCATCTGGATGGTCATCGGCATCGTCTCCCAGCAGGCCACCGATCCCAACCAGATTGACTGGGTCCCCCTAGTCGGCTCCGTCGGCCTCATGGGCCTGGGCGTGTTGATCGTGCTCGGCATCCAGATCTGGCAGCTCACCACCCGAGGCCAGACCGTCGGCAAGCGCCTGCTCGGCATCCGCATCGTCAAATACACCGACGACTCCGCCCCCGGCTTCGTCGGCGCCTTCGTCATGCGCGCACTCATTCCCGGCTTCATCGGCGCCATCCCGTGGGTCGGCGGCCTGTTCTCCCTCGTCGATATCTGTTTCATCTTCCGCGAGGATCGCCGCTGCATCCATGACCTGATCGCCGGCACCAAGGTCGTCACCGGCCAGCCCACCGACGCCCCCGCCGCATCCGAATTCCGCCAGGCCTGAGTCGCCTAGATAATCCGGTCTTCCATCGCCTCGCCGCTCTCAAACGCGGCGAGGTTTTTTATGAACAACCGCACGAGCGCCGCGTCCTGATCGGCGCGCCCGCCCGCCGTGTGCGGCGTGATGTAGCAGTTGGGCAGCTCCCACAGCTCGTGCTCCGGCGGCAGCGGCTCCGGCTCAAACACGTCGAGGTACGCCGCGCCGAGCCGGCCCGAGCGCAACGCCTCCGCCAGCGCCCGCGCGTCGACCGTCGCCCCGCGCCCCACGTTATAGAAACGCGCCCCGGCCTTGCAGCACGCCAGCCGGCGCGCATTCACGAAATCCCGCGTCGCCTCGTTGTCCGGCAGCACATTGATCACGTGGTCGGCCAGCGGCAGCACGCGCGTGAGATCCTCCACGCCGATCACGCGCACACCCGATTCGCTGCGCGCCTGCCGCCGCACCGCATACACCGTGCAGCCGAATGGCCGCAGCAGCTCCACCAACCGCCGCGCGATCGCGCCGTAGCCGAGCAGCAGCACCGTCTGCCCCGTGAGCAACTGCGAGGCCGCCCGCCGCTCCGTGTAGCGCCAGCCCCGCTCCGTCAACTGCTCCCGGTACGAGGGCAACAACTGCCGCCCGAGCGCCAGCATCATCGCCAACACATGCTGTGCGCACGGATCGGCAAATACGCTGGAGGCATTGGTGAGCGCCGCGCCACGGGCGCGAAACGTTTCCCGGAAAACCTCGGTGTCGTACCGCGCATAACCGGCCGTCGTCAGCGCCACCCAGCGCAGGCGCTTCGAGCGCAGACAATCTTCCGGGTCGGGCTGTCCGAGCGCGATGTCGGCCCGCGCCAGCGCGGGATCGCGGCTCCCAGCCGCCAGCACGCTCGCGCTCGCCTCACTCGAAAATACCAGCCGGTGCGCCGCCGTCGCCTCGCGCAACTGCCGCAGCGCGGCGTCGTCAAAAAGTGCGTTGCACCAGATCGTCAGCGGCATGGCCGGCCTCCCGCGTTGCCCGCACGGCCACCACCTGCCGCCCGCACCAAACCACGCGCGCGGCGCGGCACAAAATCGGAGAGCGGAGGGCGTGACATGGACGACATGCGGCGGCGATTTCAGCGACGCCGGCCCGCCGTGCGCAAGACCCATCACGCCGAGGCAAACTCCTCCACCGTCCCCGCCGGGCGGGCACGCCGCTCGCGCCACGCTCGCTTGAGCTCCGCCGTGAGTGAGGGAAACGCCACCGGCTTCGTCAGGTAGCCATCCATGCCGGCGGCCAGGCATTTCTCCTGATCGCCCACGAGGGCGTGTGCCGTGAGCGCCACGATGCGCGGCTGACGTGCGGCGGGCACACGCGCACGGATGCGCCGCGTGGCCTCGCAGCCGTCGAGCTCCGGCATCTGCACATCCATCAGCACGAGGTCGTAGTCGCCGCGCTCCACCGCCGCCAGCGCCTGCGCGCCATCGACGACGAGCTGCGCCTCGCACCCGAGCTTGCGCAGCATCTGCGCGATCACCTTTTGGTTCACCAAATTGTCCTCGGCCACGAGCAGGCGCAGCTCGCCGAGCGAGCCCAGCTCCGCGTCGCCAATCTCGCCCAGCGGCACGACAGTGCCGCGAGCACCCGTGGCCGCGCCCTCCAGCCAGTGTGCGAGCGCCTGCGGCCCGAGCGGCTTGCTCAGACACGCCTCCGCGCCGTAGTCGCGCAGACGGTCGCGCAGCGTCAACCGCCCGAAGTGATCGAGCAGCGCGCGGCGCGCGGTGCCGGCATGGGCGCGCAACGTCTCCGCGAGCGCCGCCGGGGCCGCCGCCTCCAGCGTGCCATCGATCAGAAGAAAATCGTGGTGGCCCAGCGCCGGCCCGAGCGCGCACAGTTCGGCGACCGACGCCACCTCGCGCACCCGCACGCCCCAGGGCTCGACCAGCTCGCGCACGCAGCGGCGCACCGTGGCGTTGTCGTCGGCGATCAGCAATTGCTTGCCCGCCAACGCCGCCCGCGGAGCCGACCAGGGCGAAGCGACCGGCGCCGCCGCCTCCGGGCAGGGCAACTCGAACCAGAAGGTGCTGCCATGCCCCGGCTGGCTGCGCACGCCGATCCGCCCGCCCATCAGCTCCACCAGCCGCCGGCTGATCGCCAGCCCGAGACCCGTGCCACCAAAGCGCCGCGCCATCGACGCATCGACCTGGCTGAACGGCTTGAACAACACGCCCTGCTTCTCCGGCGCGATGCCGATGCCCGTGTCGTGCACCTCGAATCGCAACTGCGGCCCCGTGGCCGACGGAGCGACCGACAGGTGCACCAGCACCTCGCCGCGCTCGGTGAATTTCACCGCGTTACCCAACAGGTTGACGCAGATCTGCTGCAAGCGCGTGGGGTCGCCCGCCACGACCTCCGGCACGCCGGGCTCGATCTGGTAGAGCAGGTCGATGTCCTTCTCCACCGCGCGCGCCGCGAAGAGGTGCAGGCAGTTCAGCAGCGAGGCCTCCAGCGGCACCGGCTGCACCTCGAAATCAAGCTGCCCGGACTCGATCTTCGAAAAGTCGAGGATGTCGTTGAGCACCTTGAGCAGCGCCTGGCCCGACTGCTGGATCGTGCGCGCGCACTCGCGCTGCTCCTCGTCGAGCCGCGTCTGCAACAGGAGGCTCGTCATGCCGATCACGCCATTCATCGGCGTGCGGATCTCATGACTCATGTTGGCCAGAAATTCAGACTTGGCCCGCGCCGCCGCCAGCGCCTCGTCGTTGGCCGCCGCCAACGCGACATTGACCTGGTTGAGCTGCACCGTCGTCGCCGCGAGCTGGTCGATCTTGTCGCACAGCAACCGGTGCTGGAGATGCACCAGCCGGTGCACCGGGATCAGCCCGAGAAACTCGCCCGCCGGCGTCGTCAGCACCACGTCGTCGTAAAACGCACTGCCGGTCCGCGCCTGCACCGCCGCCAGCACGGAGGTGACCGCCTGGTCGGTGTCCACGCAGAGAAACTCTTTTTTCCACAGCTCGCTCACCGGGCGCTTCGCATACACCGCGAAACCGATGCCCGAGCGGCTGCCCAGCACGCGGTCCACCTCGCTGCGCATCAGCAGCCCGACGACGCGCCCAGCCTCCAGCACCGCCGCGCAATCCACCCCCAGCCGGTGCAGCGTACGCTGCGCCGCCTCGATCGCGCAGGATGCCCCCAGCGAACACTGGTGCGCCACCAGCCCGCTCAACACGCCCGCCGCCTCAGCCGGCGGGGAACCCTTCGTCGTGGAATCGGTACTCGTCATACGTCGTCCATGTCAGCAGGCGCGGGAAAACCGGCGCGAGGACGATCCCGCCCCCGCCGGTTAAATCGCCGCAACGGCCATGCTACGACCGCGTGACGGAGATCGCCCTGCCTCTATGGTTGCAATGAGCCGCGAAAACCGGGAGCGTCCCCACTTTCTCGAAATTATGTTACGTAAGATCATCGCGAAGCTGCGTGAAACGATCACGCCTTCCGCCAAAGCCAAGAAACCCGCCGCCGGGTCACACTCCTCTTCCTCGCCTCGTTCCTCGTCGCGTGACCGCTCGCGCGGCCAACCAGGAAAGTCCGCCCCGCGCGACGCCAGCCGCTCCCACGAGCGCTCCGCCGACCGACCGCGCGATGCCGCCCGCGGCGAATCACGCGGTCACGGTGGCCGCGGCCGCCGCGACGACCGCCACTCGGATCGCCCCGCGCACTCCGCCGAGCCCCGCCAGCGCCGCGAGCCCACGCCCGCCCCGCCGCCACCCGACGTGCCCAAGATGGACACCGCGTTTTCCAAGCTCGGCCTGGCCGACGCCCTCGCCTACGCCGTCGAGCAAAAGGGCTACACCGAGCCCACGCCCATCCAGGCGCAGGCCATTCCGATCGTGTTGACCGGCCGCGATGTCATGGGCTCCGCCCAGACCGGCACCGGCAAGACCGCCGCCTTTGCACTCCCCGTGCTCCAGCGCCTCGGCACGCACGGCCGCCTCCGCTGCCTCGTGCTCGAGCCCACCCGCGAGCTCGCGCTGCAGGTCGAGGAAGCCTTCCGCGACTACTCCAAGTTTACCAACCAGCGCGTCGCCGTCGTCTATGGCGGCGTCGGCT
>Ga0209717_1000915_pt1 | contig 34094 bp, 47 predicted proteins | sample AD_UKC048_MetaG_FD_184418 | JGI IMG/M metagenome (GOLD analysis project Ga0209717, IMG submission 184418) | Active sludge microbial communities of municipal wastewater-treating anaerobic digesters from USA - AD_UKC048_MetaG (SPAdes) (version 2) | ecosystem: Engineered > Bioreactor > Anaerobic >...
CAAGGTAATTTCTTAAGGTTTTTACCTGTTTTTTGTCTTCAGTGGTATAATTAGACATGTGTTTACTCTTGTTAGTAGAGTCTTCACATGTCTTTCCTCTTTTGGTTTAGATCCTGGCCCGGGATCAATACCAGCTTTAAGGGGAAAAGTCGAGTGAAGACTCCGACTTTGTTTTGTGTTACTTAAAAATTTACAGGAAAAAAAGAGCAAAGTCAACTAGCAAGTTAATCCAGATGTACAATATCATTTTGATATTGTTTGTTATACAATCGTTAGGTCAAAAATGGATTTAACTGAGTTTAAGTGCTTTCTACTTGAAACTGGCAAATCCCAAGAAACTGTTGGGTATTATGCACGTTTGATTAATAGCTTTCTAAAATTCAATGATTTCAACGATGAAAATTGTAAAAAATGGATTTTAGAAAAAACTCTGAAATTCTCTGCTTCTTGTAGAAATAAATATATTAGTGCATTCAAGGCTTATGCTATTTTTTTGGGAATGGATTTTGCTCAAAAATATAAAAGAATTGCTGAACATGCCGATGAATACGAAAGACTAACGATTGACGAAACTTGGAAACTAATTGAGTTTGATCCATACCCAAATAGAATGAGTGTTTTGTTTCTTGTTATAGCATCAACTGGATGCCGACCCTCAGAAGTTTTAAAGGCTCAAAAAAGGCATTTATCTTTCAGAATGATAAAGATTAAATCAAAGACAGGTGAGATCCGAAGAATTGCTTTGAATAGCTTTGTTTATCAAAAGGTTTTGGAGTATTTGGAAAATACACAGATTGACTCAGAATATATTTTTCCAAATTATAAAGGCTTAGTAATGACAACTGCCGGACTTTCCAAAGAGTTTAGAAAAAGGCTTGACTTGCTTGGTATTTATAAAAACACCAGAGTTTATGATTTAAGACATTCGTATATTACAAGACAGGTGAGAAATAACCCTCTTCCACATGTTCAAACACAAGTTGGCCACAGAAAGCTAGATACTACCCAACATTATACGCATCCTGATGATCAAGATTTGCTTTTATTATCCGAGAGAGATTCTTTGTTTGCGGAAAATATGGATTCAACAGAACAACTTTCAGAATTAATTGAAGAAGTTAAAAGAAGAGGATTTTTTAATAATAAAAAGTTTGAATGGAAAATCAGTAAAAATTCTTTGTCTATTGCTATTCAAAAAAAAGTGATACAGTAAAAGCGTGGTAAGTCAGTTAGAATTGGATCAACTTTTTTTACAACTGAAAAATTTGGCAGAAAACTACCCACATCTTGAAGTTGTAAAAACTAAGACAAAGATCATTATTAAGGTGAAAACCTTAAATAAAAAGAGAGCTACAAAATAAATTCAAAAGAGTAATTTATTTTTTCAAAGCCTCTAAAACTCCCTCATTTTTGAGTTCTTTTTCTATCACCCAAATTATGTAGTTAATTGCTGGGCCAAAAATGGCAGTTAAGGCAACATCGCCAAAGATATATTTAGACAATACATAGCCCAAACCACCAGAAATTGATAAATAGCCCACAATTTTTAAGTGCTTTTGAGCTACACTGGAAATTTGAATTTTGTTTTCCATAAATCCTTTCTTTTTAGAATTTGATATTGATAAATAACCTTAACCAAGTTTTGAAAGATAGAGTGCTGTATTGATTCTTTTGAGCATTTTCTAGCTGTGCTTTTGCTTCTGCCAGATCATTCAAAGCCTTTCCTTTAGCTTTTGCCTCTTCTTTGAGGTTGCTTTCTAGTTGCTCAATCTTTGCTTTGAATGGTTTAACTACTTCTTCGGAATTTATTTGGGTTGATTTTAGTGCGATGAGTTCAGCTTTGTGGAGTTCTTCCCTCTCTGACAGAGTTGTGGTAAGCCTGCTAACCTGTTCCACCCTATTTTTGATCTCTTGAAGGGCCTTTGCTAGTTCTTCCCCTCTGGTAGATAGCTCAGTTTTGCAGGTAGTGAGCTTGCCATCTCTAGCTTCCAAAGAATTTTTAATTGTATTGAAACTTGTGTTATCTGCTTTATCTGCTAAACCAAGATACTTAACTGTCTCATCAGCAACGCCAGAATTATGTACTAACTTTTCAAACAGTTTACTTCCGTCATCATTTTTGGCAATTAAGCATGAATCGACTAGCTCCCAGCGTGGCCTTAAAACTCCTAAGAAGCCATTTTTGCCACCGTAGGAGTGAGTTGTTTTTGTAGCTTTTTGGATGCCATTCCAATTTTGATCCCATGAAATTATCTTGCTTTGGGTGCACCCATCATCTATTACGCAGATATGACCAGCTGTCCCAACCTCAGTTCCAAAAATACCAATGTCGCCCTGCTTTGGCACAAATTCTGGTGTGTTTGGAATGACCTCAAAATACTTTCTAGTTAAATCACTTGCTTTAGTAAATGCCTCATAGGCATAGAGGTGCTGAATAGTAGCTTTAGGGAATCCAAGAATAAATACCCATAAGTAGGCAAAATCCATGCACTGATAGATGTTGCTTTTATCCGAGACTTCCACCGCTTGATTAGGGATGTTTTCTATAAATTGTTGAAATTTTGACATTTAACCTTTCTTTGGGATACTGATCTCAATAATTGTTGCCAATTTAGTTATTTCTTTAGTCAGATTTAAGTTCATTCTATTAACTGATTGGGTTAATGTATCAACCTTTGTATCAACAGTATGGATGTGATTTTGTGCAAGAGTTAATGATTTATCCAATCTTTCACCAATTTCACTGAACCTTCGATTGTTGTCTTCTTTTTCGCTTTTGAATTGTTGGGCTAATAACTCTGCTTTTGTCTCTACTTCTTTTTGATCTAGAACAGTAGCTTTGTTTTTATCTCTCTCATCATTAAGAGCTTGTTTTTTGTCGAGATCAATTTGTGGATTTCTAAAGAAATGATAAACACTAAAAATAATCCCTATGATTGAGAGTAAAATGGCGATTGTTGATAGTGTTATTTGCATAGTTTTTTTAAAATTTTTTAAGCAATGGTTGGTCTGGCATCAAAAACTAAATTTCTTACACCACCCCCATCCCCAACTAAAGTTCCAGGTTTTACTCCTGTTCCCAATCCACTGGTAACTCCAATAATTAGCACAGAACCAGATTGCGAAGTTAAGACATCAAGAGTCATGCTTGTTAAATCAACAAGACTTCCAGAAATAAATCCAAACTTCCAGTCAGAGGCAGTCGCTATTAAAGTTGGTGTTTTAAGCATTGGTTCATCAAATAAAAACTCAACCGCTCCAGTGGTGTCATTAAAAGACAATCCACTTGCCACAATCCCAACATTTGAAATTAAATATCCTCTACAATATTTTCTACAAGCTCTTAATTCATCTTTTTCACTTTTAGCATTAAAAGATAAAACTTTATCTCCTAAATTATATTGCCACTCACTAAATTCAAAGTTCTTAGTAGTAATAGCTCCACATTCTGCAATTATTTCGATTTCGATTCCATTGCTACAATCACCCATTGAAACACCCTCTAATTTAATAAGGGTATCTGCCCCACTTTCAACTGAAACTGCATCACCAGTTGCGATATTAGTTACTGCACTAAAATTATTTGCACTATTAGCCTTGTTGATTTTAATTGTATAGTTAATAGCCGAACCTACATCGTGCCTAACTAGAACTGAGAATGAAGCAGTTTTATTTTTATAATGAATTGCATTTGCACTGTCGATATTTCTATATCCGTAAACTATACCTGTGCCAGTTAAAGTTACTCCTGCTAATTTATCTGCAAAAGCAGTGGTCAAAGAAGGGGAAGCAGTATTTGAGATCGTTCCTGCGCTAACTGCCGTTCCTGCACCCTTAGCATAGAAAGTATCTGTGCCATAAAGTTTGCCAGTGGTTAAATTAACTGCTGTGACGATTTGATTAATTTGGCAAGCACCGTTAATAATAGCATTTTGATATAAAAATGCCTTACCAACATCAATACCACTAATTTCTGTATCGACATAAGATTTTGAAGCTAACCCACCTATTGAAGAAAGTATAAAATTAGTTCCATCATAAATAACAGTAACAATCGAGCCTGCTGGAATTTGACCATTAGCAGGATCTTCACCATTGGGAGTTTTTATTGACTTTGCTCCTAATTCATTTACATTTAAAGTACAAGCTCCAGTGTTAACAGTTGTTGCTTTGAAATTGACAATCATTCCCTCAAAATACTCTACTGGAACAGGCGATAGTGTAATGACATAATCATCATCGCTTGCTTCATCTTCAGCATAATGACTCTCGTCAAAACCTTGCATTTTATGAGTTCCATTTGGATTGTGTTCCACTTCTAAACCATCAATTAATTTGTTCCACATTGCTCCTGTTACTAAAATTTCAAGAACTGTGTCAGCTTCCCAAGCCTGAGCTTCACCTTCAACTTGACGAATACAATTAATTAAGTTGGTTCCAGACAACTTGCCGATAAAGGTTTCTCTTTCGTTTGATGGGTTTTTTATAGTTCCGGCAGAATTGACACGATTGGCGGTTACAACATACACATTCCCATCAGTTAAACCAGATGCAGATTGAAGTGGAAAGGTTCCTGCTACCGCAGAGGCCACACCACCGGCTCCTACTTTTCCAACCCATAAAGGTTTTGCTTCTATAAAATACTCGTTTACATTTGTTGCTGGCATAATTTCTCCTTTTAAAACAAAAAAAGCGGTCTTATTTCTAAGACCGCCCTTTTCATGGTTACGGATTTCTTCTCTAAATTGACACAAAAAAACCACAATAAAAAAAAACTATTGTGGTTCGGTTCCAGTCAACGCTGGAGAAGAACTGATAAATATAATATAGCAGACATTTAATTTTTTCGCCATATGCTAGGACTCTTTTTAAATATATATGGACCACTAGACTGAATAGATAAAAGCCTCCAATCATTTCCAACCCCATTGCTAGTTACACGATATTTAATTGCATAAAGTTTTTTTCTTGGTCTAACTACTTTTTTGACAGAAGAGCTTGAGAAAGTAGTTGGTAAATCCAAAGTATCGGAGAATAGCATGTCAGAAAAAGCATCATCACCAATACCAGAATTAGAAAAAGATGAACTAATTGTTTTATTTCCAACAGATTTAATATCAGCTTTTTTGGTTCTACCAAGAACACTAGCTGTTAACGAACCCCTAACCTCACCAAATTCAAAAATTGTTTCTTTAACTCTAGCCTGGACTCTGTGGTCGCTGGCATCTATTGGAATTAGTGGTGAAACATACTGAGAAAACATTGGACCACTTAAATCTGATAAAGCATTTGGAGAAATCTCAATAATTTTGTTATCATTATTTCTAACTCCGAGCAAGTGCGTTGTTCCTGATGTGTCTGTATATTCCATCATTTGTTTAAAACCAATTGTCCAGGACCAATTCCAGTTTCTTTTTTCATCATCCCAGAGAAAAATTAAGTCATTTTCTTGACCCATTGGAACAGAGAACATGAGTTTTGGAGATGAATAATAACCAATAGATTTATGTATTTGTGAGGCATTTAAAGACTCAAATCTGTTTCTAAGTGGAGCAATCATGTTGTCGGTAGATAAAACATTGAACAACTGCTCTTTATTTCTTAAAAAGAACACACCTTTTTTGTTCAAAAAAGCTACATTATCCCCAAACTTAGTTACTGATCCCACCGCATCAGTTCCAACAGAACCAACGAGTTTATAGGCTACTGGAACAATAATGTTTACATCACCAACAGTGATATTACTTAATTCAATCTGAAAGATTGTGCCATTACCATCAGCAGAAGAACAAAGCACAGTTGCAATTGGATCACCTTTTCCAGTTCTATAATGGACTACCGTAATTGGATAGTATTTGCCACCTCTCTCCAAATCAACCCAAAATCCTCCGTAAAATGGAGAGAAATAACCTAAATACTGGCTCGTTCCAGTTCCATAAACTCTCCAAGGATTATTTTTATCCTTTGTGGCCCACATTCTGTTTCCAGAAAGTTCCATAGAACCAAAAAGAGGTGCTGAAGTAGTGTTGTCATCTGGAATATCTTGGAAAGAATTAGTTGGGGTGCCAATATCTCTAAAAGTAAGCTCAGTTGTTGATCCTAAGTATTTTTCTTTACCAGAAACATCTCCAAGCCAAATATCGTAGCTTTCTGCTCCATCGATAGGTGCTGGTACTGTATATTCAATATACTCATTACTGTCTTTATCCCAAGCCTCTCTTGGTTTATTAGCAGTTACTTCTAAAACAGGAGAAGGATTTGTCCAACCAACCGAGTTATTGGCAGTATAACGAACATAGTATTTATAACTACCATCTGAAAGACCGGCTCCTCTTGCAAGAGTAGGTGCATCCTCTGGATCTTCAATTTCATCAAACGATGCAAAAACTGAACCTTCATAATAAACTACTGGATCCAAACCATTGGAAATCCAGAGTTGATTTTTAAACTGAAGAGAAACAAATTGTTGTCCTGGTGTCCAAGTGGCTCCTGCAACTTCTGTCCAGGTTTTACCATTATTTGTGCTTTTGTAGCCTTTGCCATTAGTACAAATTGCGATCAATTCTCTGGTTTTGTCTTCCTTTGTATATTCAGCTAAATGTTCAATGCCACCAACACCAGGAATTTCTTTTCCATAGTAAAGAGTGCCTGGTCTTGGACCCCAAATGCCATCTTCATATTGCATGATATTGACTGACTCTACTGCGTATCTAGTATTAGAGGGTTTTTTACCTAAGCGAGCGTCAGAAATCACTGTCATGGATCCACCATTAAAAACATCTAGATTGTTTCTCCATTCTCCTGGTGTTCTGTATCTCGACATATTAAATTCTTTCTAGCTGTGATGCTAACCTGCCAAAGCCAGCTCCGTTGCGTAAATAACTCAGACCAGAAACTCTGTTTGGTGTGCCTGTGGGAGTTTTTGCTAGTGCTACTTTTTCCAAACGAAATTCCTCTTTCATTTTGCCTTCATACATCGTGGCTAAATCTTTGTTACTTGGATCATCTAAATAAAGAGAATTAAGGATGTAATAGACAGAATAAAGAGGTCTGGAAATATCCACCTCATCAGTTTCTTCAGTTGGAATTGATAAAGTTCCATAATATGAATAGCTAACTGTTTCAATTGTCGTTGGAATTGGATTTATAACAATTTTGTAAGCTCCAGGTTTTCCAATAACTGAAAACCATTCATCATCGGGAAATAAACTCATCTTTTGAGGTGGTAAGTATTCAAGTTCTTTATCACCAATATAAATTTTATTTGCTGGTCTAATAAAATTAGTAGGAGCATCGATTGTTTTTTCACCTGAAGTGGTTTGTTTATCTCCAGTTGAAGAATCAGACAATTCTTTGTATCCCTCTTTTGTTTCTGGAAATTTGTTTGCCCAATCAATCAATGAATCTTTAAGTAAAGCAAAAAATAACTGCATATCATCTTCGGCAAATTCTGGATAATCAGTATCTCCTTCATATTTTCTGTAAACCATTTGTAATAACTCTGTTACTGTCATAAAACCTTTCTAAATTTTTAAACCCTGAAAATATGTGGGTTTTAATTTGATACTAGGCAAGTTCATCTTTTTTAGTTTGATTCTGCCATTTGTATTAGTCGTTGAGCTTAAATTTATCTCAGGAATAGAGGATAATCTTGATCTTCCTCCAGTAGAATTAAATTGAATAAGAGGAACCTTTGCACCTCCAGTAGAAAGTTGTCTGCTTGGAATAGGAGTTTCTTTAATTGAAATCTTTTTGCCTGCTTTTGAGGATTTCTTAACTGTTTTTGATTTTTCATCCCATTGGATAGACTTTAAGTATTTGCCTTCAGCACTACTTAAAACTCCCTCATCTACCAATTCATTAATGTTGTTGTCAGAAAGTATTCTCGAACCTCGAACTTCTTTTCTAAGCAATGCCAAAGCCTCTAATTTGTCTTGGTCTTCTGGAATTGTGGCAATATATTGAGAAACAAACATTCTTCTGATTTGAGATGATTCATAATCTGAACCAGAGGCAATATCGTAATAAGAGAGATCCTCACTAGAAACACCTAACTTTTTGAAAATAGCTTCTTTGTCTTGATCATTTAAAGTGTCTGTTTCAGCACGATAAATTTCCATTGCTTTGTCGAACTTCTCACCTTCAAAGCGGATTTTCTTAATTGGATCACTTGGAGCTTCTTCTGTGTATTTTGCAAAATCTATTGTTTTAACGCTTTGAGCTTCATCATCCCAATACATTACTTTGTTATCTGTGGAAATTGAATCTTTTTTCATTGCCTTTGCTTGTTTTGGGCTAAACAGAGATTCAAGCCAAGTTTTATCTTTGGGATTATATTTTTCTTCTAATTCCTTTTTTTGATCGCCCAACTCTTGGGCTTGTTTTTTAGCTTCAGAAAACTGATAAGCTCCCTCTGGATTTTGCTCATAAAGATCTTTGAATTGTTGAATTTGTTTACCTTTTAGATGAGCAACATCGCTAGATGCTGATGGATAAAGAGGAACCTCTAACATTCCTGGCAGAGCTTCTTTTAAAGATCTCTGATCAGTTACTAACTCAAGCCCTGTTCTTATCCAGGGATGAGACATCTGACCGGCCACTGCTCCGCTTATTTTTGAAAGTTTTGCTAAACCAGAATCATCTTCTTGGTAAATTGGTGAACCATAAAAGTTTCTGTTTGTCGCCACCATTGAGAGAGCATTAACTGGAATAGAGGCAAAACTGGTCATTTTCTGAGTAGCTCCAGCAATATCTCCACCGGCTAATTCTCCACCGGCTTCAATAAATCTTCTTGGAACTGTGCCGATTGTGAATAAAAATGGTAGATAGAATGATCTACCACCACCAATAGGAATTTCCAGAGAAAGTTCTTTACCATCTTTGTTTTCAAACATCCAACGACCAGTGCTTTGTTTATTCATTATGTTGTATAAGGCCCAAGTAATTCCTGCTCCAACAATGAATTTTCTATTTACTGAGAATGCTTTGTCGCTGAATGTTCTTGGGTCAATAGATTTAATTGTTTTTCCCCAAAAACCCATCATTGCTTCTCTGAATCTTGGAGCCATCACAAAAGCAGAAAGAATTTCTTCTGTTTGTGCTGGTCTTGAAAAAGCATCAGTTAAACCATAGAAGTTTTTAGTTGCTTCAGAAGCAATTCTTTTGGCTTGAGTAGCATCGATTCCATCTTTTAAAGCTCCTTCATAAGCATCTTTGTAAAACTGAGTTTGTAGAACAGGCATGAAACGCTTGAAAGTTGGTTCATTAAACCATGAATCAAAGACGTCTTTAGTTCCTCCAAACAAGTTCTGCCAGAAATTTTTCTTCTCTGCTAAGTTTTTATACATGGAACCAAAATCAGTATTGGTAAAAACTGGAATACCTTCGCTGGCCATGTCTTTTAGAGTTTGTTGGTTTTCTTTGAAATACTGTGCAGTTTTTTGATCAGAAAGCGAAATTGCTAATGAGGCAAATGGACCTTTTACTCTTCCTGCTAAGATTTCTTTTTGCATATTCGCCAGAGTAAAAGAGTTAATTGGAGTTTTTGGAATACCAGCAGACAAAGCAAATTCTTGAACACCTTTAGATAATTTAGCCATTTTGCTTAAAAGACCTGGTTCTCTCACTTCAAAGATGTTGTTGATAGCATTAGCAATGTCCGGAGGAGCTTTGTAATCCATAACAATTGGATCGGAAACACCTGTTTCTAGTTTTACCTTTGGAAAAAATGGCGATTCAATTGCTCTCCAATCAATAGGAGCTTTGCTTGATGGGAGAAGCAACTCAGATTCAATTAAACGATCTGCCATTTTTCTATTGGCTAGAGCTTTGTCTAATTGCAATTTATAGTGAGCAACTAATTGAGCTGGATGTGTATATCTTGGAGTTAAACCAATGCTCACACCTTCCTGATAAGTAGGAATAAATCTTTCTTTCGTAAAACCAGGATTTTTACCAGCTCCAGCTTTAATTTTGGCATTTATTTGATTCGGAGTTTCTTTCCAAATCTGATTGAGGTAATTATCTAAGTAATTGATCTCTAAACCCTGTTTTAAACCCTCTTGCCTCGTTGCATCATAGAATTGTCTTAACCTACTGATTTGTGGTTGGTACTTATTAATATCTAGATCTAACTCATAAGCACTTCTGTTGGTTGGATTTTGAATATATTGGATAAGTTTCCACCCATCTTTTTCTGGAATATCTGTAAATTCTTGAGCAACTTCATTAGCATTGACTCTTGAAGTCATGTTTTCATTTCTCCAGTCTTGCATTATTTCTTGGACCTCTTTGGGAGCATTTTTAAGAGGATCAAAAACTTTATTAAACCAGCGTTTCAAACCAGATTGTTGAATCTCGTTGTAATAACTCTGTGCTTTTGCATAATCGACTTCTTCTTGAGTAGGATCAAATTGACTATATTTATTTCCAGTAATTCTCTTCGGAGTGTTGCCAATTTGAGGTTCGAACTCACCCATCATTGGAGTTCTGGTTCTTTTTGGTGAAGTTTTAGTTAAAATGCTTGGATCATAATCATATGGAGGAATGTTTTCTTCAATAATTCTTCTAGCCTCATTTGCTCCTATTTTGTCCACCTGAGCTTTTGAGTAACCCATTTGCATCAATCTAGAACCATCATTCATTAAATGATCTAGGTCTTGAAGTCTTGGATCAGAAGGATCTAGCTGAGTTTTCTTTAAGCGAACCTTACCTTTTTGTTCAATGACTTTTGAAACTGGAGTAAAACCAGATTGAACTGGTGCTTCATTAATCAATGGAGCTCTTTCAATAATATCTGTTTGTTTTTCTGTACTTTCTTTTGTACTTGGTTGTACTTGCTTAATAGATGGAGCATTTGAAAACAAACTTTTATCTACTTCAACCTTATAAATGTTATTTCCAGCTTCTTGTGCATTTTTTATAAAGTTTTTACTTCTTAACCAATCCAAATATCCTATGTTTGCCTGGTTTGGCTTAATATAAATAATGCTTTTTCTACTCTTCCACAAATCTCCGACAGGCTCAACAAGTTTAAATGTATCTCCAATTTGATGTTTTAGAGCATTCACTGGATCTGTTTCCAGAACAGTTGATGAAGAACTTTTAGTGGTATTGTTTAAACTATCTAACTTTTGTTGAATGGTTGACGCTTCTTTTCTTAATCCATCAACCATTTGCACGAAATTTTTATCATTATTCAAATAAGCTCCATAGTGGGTATAGCTTTTAATCTTTTTATTTAAATTCTCCAAATCTCTTGAGAGAATTATCCTTTCATCAACTTTATATTTATTCGCCAACTCTTCTTTGCTTAACTTAAGATCTGATGGATCTTGGCCAACACTCTTAAAAGCATCAGCAACTAATTTGTCTGAAGCATCCTCAAAGTCATTGCTATTTAGTTTTGTTTTTGAAGATAAAGGTACTTTGCCGGTTGGTTTTGCAGATTGGGCTTTCAAAATTTGATCTTCTAGAGAACTAACTCTTTCAAGAAGTTTTTTAGCTTCCACATCGCCTTGTTTTGCGTAATGCTCAATCTGGTCTTTTGCTGACTGTCTAGCCGGTAAATCTGCTTGCCATTTACCAGAAACATTAAATGACTTGGTTCCTAAAATATCGTCAAGTTGAGTTTGAAGGGTTTTGATATCTCCACGAGAGTAATTACCATCAAACTTTAAATCTCCATTTTTGACCGCTTTGATGCCTCCCATCAGAGCAATTCCTGCAATAGCTTTCTTTGGATCGACTTTGACTCCAACAATGTTTCCATTTTCGTCTTTTTCTGGCTCTAAACCGGCAACTGCACCATATGCGGGTTGAAGTTGTTGCCTAACAAAACCACCATTCTCTTTTTGGGCCCAATTACCTCTTGGGTTTTGATATTTAAAATCAAATTCATTAAACATTTTTCTGAGTTTCGGAGAAAGATTGGCTTTATTAAAATCTGGATGAGTTCTTATGGTTAACATTTGTTCTTTTGTCCATCCACCATATTGACCATTTTTAGATCTTGGTTGTTGTAAAAGGTCTTTTAAAGAGCCTCTGGCTTCTTGTTTTAAAGGTATTTTTTTGTTTCCAAGTCGAGAAGGAGCGTATTCACCAGTCATTTGTTTGAATTTAGTTTTTATATCTTTGGCTTTATCTAAAACCGCACCACCAACTGGACCACTGGCACCTATACCAAAACCAATAGCTCCACTTGCTAAGCGGTCTTTGTTTGTAGGGGCTTGACCTTTTACTCTTGAAAGAATTTCATCTTCAATGATGTTGGCAAGGGCATTGGCACCACCAGAAACAGCAATTTTTGTTTTTAAAGGAACTCTGGAAGTTTTGCCAACAATTTTATCGACTGATGGTTGAGTGAGTTTATTTACTCCTCTATACGAGAGAGAGTTACCAACACCAGAACCAAAACCTTCAGCAAAGCTACCACCAGTTAGTTTATTTACTCCACCACCTATTCCTCCAGAGATTCCGGCATATTTAGCCAAATCTTTGAGACTAGCTCCTTTAGCACCAAACAATTGAATCCCTGTTCCAATTGTGCCAGCGACAGTATCGCTAATGCCTTGCTTTACATCATCACCAAATCTTTTAAATTGATTTGCCTGGTTTTCTCCATGATTAACAGAAATTTCAGAGAGTTTCCTAGCACGATCTATGTTTCCGGCTTTTAATTGACGATTTGACTGATTATTAAGGGTTTGTTGGAGCCTTCTTGTGGTTTCTGCCTCTTTATTTAAACGTGCCAATTCAAAAGGAGCTTTAATTGCTGTTCCAATACCTTTTCCCATTGTTTTGGGATTTTCAGAAAATTCCTTCCAAGCATTTTGAGAAGCCACTTTTATTGGTTCAACAACTTTTTTTATTGGTTGAGTGATAGGTCTTGCCCAATCACTTCTAGTTTCAGAATTAGAAATACTTCTGAGGTTCCCAACTATGTTTTGCTGAGAATCCTCAAGTACCTTTTTAACCCTTCGTAGTAAGTCTGATACTGTTTTTGCCAAAGTTGACTCCTTTTTTATTAAGCCAAATAGTCTTCTCTAATCTTTTTAGCGGTAGCTAATGGGTTGTAAAACTCTGAAGAGTTCTTTTCTCCAACTGGTTGAGAAGAGTTCAACATTTGAAGCTCGTTAAAAACGATGTCTCTTGGGTTAAAATTAGCTTTTCCAGATAATTCCAACTTGATATTATTTAATTCAGACATACGACTGGTTGCCCAATTTGCAATATCTGTTTGTCTTTGTCTGGTTTCTGCCTCGAGATTTCTTAAGTTAGCTGTTGCCTCAGATAATAAAGACTGACTCAAACTAGCTAAATCTTTGGCCTTATCCAGAGGAGCATTGGCAATGGCGAATTGGATATTTTTAATTGCATTTCCGTAATACTCTTTAACTGACTGGAGTTTTTGTTCTTTTTGGATTTCTGTATCTCTCCACATTTCACTAAACTGAAGTTCAGTGTCTTTTTCTTGCTGATCAATTTCAAAGAGTTGCTGATTAGATTGGTTTCTAACCGAACCTTCTTGCTGACCTGCAATTTTGGTGTAGGCATATGGCATCATTACTTTGGATGCTGAAGTATCACCACCACCCATTGCTCCAAGTTGCATAGACATACCACGAACAACATTCGAAAGATTGTCTTGAAGTTCTTTTATTGAAGAAGTTTCTCTCTCTTTGACCTGATTACGATTAATATCCAGTTTTTCCATGTTGGTTTTTTTCTGGTCTTCCAGGCCACCAAAAATCTGTTCATATACCTTAGAAGCAGAACTCAAATCCTCTTCTTGAGATTTGTTATAAGAAGTTTCTAAACCACCTAATTTCTTGACATATTCGTCATAACCAGTATTGATTTCGTTGCGAACCTGAGCCTCTCTATTAGAAGGATTATTTTGATTTAAATAATCTTGATACTGATTCCAGTTGTCAAAGCCTAGTGATCGAGCATAATCATCTTTTTTTACTGGATTGGAAAGATCGACAGAAGAATCTGAAGCTGAAACATTGGTTTTAGTGTTTCCAGTGTTGCCTCCTGTATTTTTAACAACATCTGTTAAAAATGGACCATTTTGATTACCACTTGGCCACTCTTGATTTTCCTGAGCATGCACTTTAGATGGTTGTGATGTGCCAAATAAGTTATTTACTATATTTGAATACTGACCACCAGTGGCAGAATTTATTTTATTGCCAGCTTGATAAAGCAATCCAGTTGATGGAGCATTTTTTATTGCCTGTTCGATTCCATAGCTACCTGGTAATATGCCTATTGCTCCTGCTATTACGTCTTTAATTAATGCCATATATGTCCTTTCGTGTTATAATTAGCTTGTGCAAAAAACAATTAAAAAAATCGGATACTTTAATTCTTTTTTGATTTCTATATGGTTTATTCCATTTTTTATTTCTATTGCTATATTTTTTAGTGTTTTAAATAAAAATTTATTTCAACTACTAGCTGATGGATTTATGGCTTTCCAGAATAATCCAAATGATCTTGCTAGCTTAATCTCTGGTGGTTTGATTATTTTTGCCTCAATTCCGCTTTTTATTGCGGTTTTCACCAGAGTTAAAAGGAAAAACAAGTTTTAATTTCTCCTTTTTAAAACAAAAAAGCGGTCTTATTTCTAAGACCGCCCTTTATTTCGGTTACGGATTGTTTAGTTGATCCCTAGCTTTTTGATACAAAAAAAACCGCACCAATAAACTATTGTGCGGTTCAGGACCAAGACAATGCTTGGGAAGAACTAAGTAACTATAACATGGGGTTTTTGCAAAAGTCAATAATAAGTGGTTTAATAAATAAAAGTTTAAAATGATTGACTACAAAGAGAATAAAATCAAAGAAAAAAGAAAACTTGGTGATCCTAGACCAAAAACATGGATTATTCAATTAATCATAGGTGCTATTTTTAATTTCGTGATTGGCGGTGGAATTTTTGGAACAATAGGAACTATTCTCTTTTTGGTTGGATTTGCCAATTTTATTTTATTCATTTACTTAAAAACAAAAAATATACCAGTTTTAAGATTTTTGGTACCAATTATTCTTATAGCAATAGTTCTTTTGATTGTAGCTAGCTTATTATCTGGTAGCTAATTAGAGTTAGTAGCCTTTAAGAACGCAAGATTCGTTTAAATAACTCCACGCATCTTCGATATTTCCATAGCCATCTCCATCCATAAATAACTCAATACTGTACATTGAATCTTCAACACTTCTGTATGTCGAAGAGAAACAATCTTCCATTCTTTTATTTTTCTCTTCTAGCTTTGAAATTTGCAATTCCAATGTCTCTTCTCTTGATTTAGAGGACTTCTTTAACTCTGGAGCAAAAGAGGCAAAAAAAGCAAAGGTTGCTAATAACGCGAAAGAAACTAATATACCTTTAAGCATTTGTTATTGGTATTCTATCAGAAAAAAACCAAGTGTTTAAAGTATAATAATACTAGAGATTATTTTAGTAATGGCACAAACAAATTTTTAAAATTTAAACTAATAATATGAATCAAATCGAAGAAAACATTAAAAAACATCAACTCGAAGCTCATAAAAATAAAGTTTGGCAAGAGTATTCTAAATGGAGAGAAAATCCAGTTTATTGCCCAGCTTTAAAAGAAAAAGTAAATTTTACTTTGCGTGGGTGGAAACACACTGTTGGCGAAGACAAAAAGAGAACAATTGATGATATTCAAGTAAGACTGAGAATGATGTCAAAAGTGAGAGAAATTATTGAAAAATCCAATTTTATGCAAGATGTTGAATCGTTTGATGGCAAGATAAGGTACAGTTTTATTGCGGTCGAAATGCTTAAGGAAGAAAGTGGATCAGCTTATACAAAACTCTTTGTGATCGTGGAAAAAGACAGCTATGGGAATCTCACTTTTTTATCAGTCTTTAGAAGAAGACCGAGACTCTAAAACCCAAAAGGGTGAGGTGTCTCACGCTTCTGTAAGTTAACTTAGCGTTGTCGAAAGCATTGCTCTCTCACCTCACCGAGAATTATACCAAATATGATATTGTTGTCAAACTAGCTGTATCTATTGAGCTGATTGTAGCTCGGCCACAATTCTCTCAATTAATTCAAGTTTTTTGCCAGATTTATCAATTTTAAGGTCTTTAGCCATTTTCCATAATTCTGGCATACCTCTGGTTTTCAGGTGTTCGAACATATCTTCTATGCTGACATCCTCCTCTTTATCATTAGAAGCATTCACTGCCTTTTTTGAGCCTTTAGAAACTGGCTTAGACACTGGTTTTTCTTTTTCAGCATCAGGTTTTTCGACATCTGGAACACCAAATGGACCATGCGGAGAATCACTCCAACCTTCAGGAATGTCTTCTGGTCTATCGAAAATTTTAGACTCTCCATTTGGACCAAACATGAATTTTGGATATTCTATTACTGTTTCTGCCATAGTGTTCCTTTCTTGAACAAAAAAAGCGAGCTATAAAGCTCGCCCTTGTTTATGGTTACGATGGTTCTAGTATAGCACAACCAAAAAAGGTGGCCTTTCGACCACCTTTTTCTTTAAGCTATTAGATTCAACTAAGAAGTTATATCTAACTCAGCTTGCCCACTGATACGAATACCTAAGCGTGGATCGATGTTTTTAACACCATAGAGGACATCACATCTTGAAAGATGAGTGTCGTGTACGCCATCAGATATTCTCCAGAAACGAACACTGAGTCCAGTTTCTTTGTCGGTAGCAAAAGAGTAATTGCCACTTTCAGGAGCAACGAGCTTGGCACCAACCAAAGCGATAGAGCTACGATGGAAGATCGAGTTCTGTCGATAAGCGGTCGATGGATCACCAATAAAGGTTACTGGAGCTGAGTTTGCTGGAGCTGAAGTTACATTCTGGTAGGCACCAGTTGTGATGATTGGGTTAGCAATCGACACAGTAACTTTGCCATCAACACCGACTTCTTTGTCTGCTTGAACAACAAACATCTGTAAGTAACCAAGATCGGCTTTGTTAGCTGGGTTGACTGCGTTTACACCTGCGATGGTGAAAACCTCACCAGCTTTAATAGTAGCTCCTGAAGCTAGACCCTTGAGTTTGAGGTCTTGAACATAGGTTGTTCTCACAGTTTCATAAGCTACATTTTGACTGGCTCCGTCAACTTGACCAGCAGAAGAAGAAACACGAGTACCAGTAACCAAATTGATTACGTTTTGACTCATGTAAGCCTGGACATTACCAAGTAAAGGTAATTTGGCCTTCTCCAAAGCGGTTTTAACGGTTGAATCAGAGTTCAAACCAGTTAAACTTCCAGCTAATCCCCAATAATCAGCAGGGGATAAAATACCAAAGCGATCATTGTTTGGAATGGATAACTCATCCATTCTTTGTGGACCAACAAAGAAATCTTTGGCACTGTCGATTGTTTCACCAGGAGTTCCAACCCAATGAGGGAACTTCAAGGTTTCAGCAACTATATCAGCATCAATCTGTTGGGCCAAAGCAGAGGCTTGGCTCTTCATGTTTTGATTTTTCAATAGTTCATCGACTTCCAAAGTAAGTTCTTTAGAGGTGAATTGAAGATCAACACCCTTCTGTTTGTCGATGGTAATATCAACAGAACCGGTTTTACTGTCTTGAACTTCGGCATCAGCACCATCACGGACTGTGTATTCCGGTGGTCTTCTAACTTTTACTGTATCGCCAACTGCAATTTGCTCACTTGAAAAATCTTTGTCGAATTTAGTATTGACGAGTTTGCCCATCACTAATTCATTTTTCAAAAGCAAAAGGAAAGCGTTAGCAACTTTTTGTGTGTTAACAAATGAATTTGCCATATGTTTTTTTCCTTAAGTTTCGAGAACGAAACATAATTATTAATAGATGGGAAATTTGCTTGTTAGGCTTTCGAGGAAAAGCCTTTTTCAAATTCTGAAAAGTCTTCCGTATTAGGGTCGGCCTTTTTAGAACTTCTTAGGCTTGTACTTATTGGAACAGCTTGATTCTGAGAAATTTCTTCTGAGTATCTCTTGTTTGAAGTTGAATCAAACTCAGTAATACCATCGAGGTCTTTTTCTAGCTGACGAACAATTTCACTCATTTTTACAGCAGGAATAAATTCCTTTTTACCAGTAAGAGGATTAATTGCAGAATTAACTAACTCATACTGTTTGATAGCTAACTTTTCTAAGTGAGGCGGAACTTTCTCCGCCATACTCTCCAAGTCAGCTTGATGCTCTAAAACTGCGGACTTGTATTCATTGTTAAGTTGAGTAATTTTGTTAGATTTTTCAATCTGAGCAATTTTCTCTGAAACTTCAGCTTGAATGCGTTTTTGCACTCTTTCCTCAAAGCCCTCTGGATCCAAAGCTCCCTCTGCCCTCTCTTCTGGAGTAATCAGCGGAGTTTTAGAAATTTCTTTTGAAGGTGCCTTTTCTAGAACGGAATCAACGTTTGCTTGTCTTAATTTATTAAGAAGCTGGCCAACTCTTTTTTCAGCTCTAGTTGGTTTTTTCTGTTCCTCATGATCTTCCTGATTTCCCTCAGGATTCTCATTCGAATGCTTTGTTTGTTCCTCATTTTGTTCTTGATTGGATTCTTCAATAATCCCATCATCAACTCGTGAATTACTCTCTTCAGCAGGTGGCGTAACCTGCGAGGTCTGCAAGACCTCTTCATTTTGTTCTGCCATAATGTTTTCTTTCTGACCACGCGTTTACTAGGGGTCGACCACTAGGTGTAACACAACAAAAAAAGCGGTCTTATTTCTAAGACCGCCCTTAATTTCGGTTACGGATAACAAGTTCAATATATCAATTATTTTTTTAATTGACAATCCTCAAAAATAGGAGTGCCATCTGCCATCTCTCCAATCATCCTTTTATCTCGAGGAATAAAAGTAGCATGAGGGAATGGACAAGAATTACAAATCAATTGATTGCCTTTCTGTCGCCAATGATGAATTACTTTTTTGGCTTTGTCTAAAGCCTCATTGCGTATTCTTTCATATTCATGAGCTGAGATGCCTGGAATAACTGTTTCACCATCAAAAGGCAACTCTTTTTCCGGAGTTTCTTTTTGTTTTTCTGGTTGCTTTGAAAATTTATTCTTCATCTTTTGTAAGAATTTTTTTGGCAACAATAGGCCCATTCTTTATTTTTTCTAGATACTCAATAGCGACTTGTGAGGCTAAGAATCTAAAACCTACCGCTTCAACACTATCTTTCTCTGTTATCGATCTAAGTTCTTTTAAATAAAGGATATAACTGTCAATAACCTCGACCATTGCTTTCCAATTACTAGAGTTTGCTAATCTTGCCAATCTTTCGGATTGAGTAGCTTTATGCTTAATAACTGGAACATCTTTTAACTTTTTATAACTAGCAAAAATTGCATCTGAACCTGGAACAATAGCACCTTCACTCATATGGATTCAATCTCCCTTATTTCTTTTAATAAATTTCCTCTCTCTGAAGAGGAAAACTTTTTATATTGTTTTTCTGATCTAAGTTCTTTTTCTTGCTCTTTGACAAAATTGCGTTTTTTCTTAAATTTGAGTTTTTGATAATGTCTATCTTGCATTTCCTTGAGATATTTCTTGAAGTTCTTTCATTACTTCCGAAAAAGCCGGATCTTTGAAATCACCAATTGAAGAATTAGGGTTTGAATAATTAGCCGGTGGAGAGTAAGTAACTGGCGGATTAGAAGCACTAGGAACTACGCCAGGAGTTGATTGAGGTGGTGTGGTCGGTATTTCTTGAGCAGATGGAATATTATCTGGAGTATTTTGAGAAAACGCTGAGGGATTATTTTGTATTTCTTGCAAGATTTGTTTTACTAAACCTTGAACTTTTGGATCTTCTAGATTAAGAGGGTTTTCTCCATCTTCATTATTATCTGTGATAATTTTATCCCAATCGGATACACCTGAAGAAATAACCCAACGTTTAATTAGTTCTCCAACATCAAGCGATTTATCACCAAGAGGAATCTTTCCACCTGAAGTTAAAGTGTCTAATGCACCAGGAATCTTCATCACAAAACCAATGATTTCTGTTAGAGTTTGGTTCTCCATGATCTCGTCTTTTTTGAGAGTAGAACCACGATCAATTTCATATCTGTATTCAACGTTGGCAATATCTTTGGGTTTGATTTTAACCATACCAGAATCGCCAGTTTCAAACATCTCAACAACGTCAGGAGCTACTTCTTTAACATTTAGAAGATCTCTTTCTTTTAGATAGAGATTCATGGTTTTTTCTTGTTTTTTTGAAATTAAGTCAATCATTCTGTCAAAGACTTTTTCGATTCCGAGTTCGAGCATTCTTCGATCAAACTGAGTCTGCATTCCCTGAGTCATGGCTTGCATTTTCAAGGCTTGAGGAGTTTTTCCAAAACCAGGATCAACAGAGGAAGAAATGCTTGCATCTGACGTTTGAGTAACTGTTAGCATCATTGCTTTTAAGAAGTTATATGTTGATTGAAACGCATCACTTGCTTGAGGAGAAACATTCATTTGAGCAACACCATCAAAATTGCCTTTGCTCATTAGCCAAATCTGACCGGGCCCAATTCCATCTTTGAAATCATCCCAATTATCTACTGTGGAAGCATCAATCTTAAGTGGTGGGAAAATACCCATTTTAACACCATCCATGTATAAACTAATTAAACTACTTGAGGCAGAGTGAAGAGTCATTCCTCTTTCAAAATCGCCCAAGCCAAAGAATCTATCAATCAGAGGATATGAATGGCACATGATCACAGGGATTTTGCCATTCTTCTGAGGGTTAGGAATATCTCTCAATTCAAGATTGGAACCAGCGTGAAAAGTACGCCAGCGATCACCTTCATATCTAGAAATTAATTCAAATTCATCTTTTGTGGACATTGAGGTGTTGTCTTGTCTTTGAACAACACTTTGAGAATTTACATCACTTGGACCATCGCCTTTTGTTTTAAGAAGTTTATCAATGTTTTTCCAATACTTTTTATCTCTTGTTTCAAGCCATTTTTTGTTAACTCTGGATCTAATCCAAATATAATCGCTATCTTCAACTGTTGTTTTTCCAGATTGAGGAATAATATCTCTAGATGGTAAAAGAAAAAAATCTGGACCAGTATAGCCATTCTTGTTTGTTACAAAGTCAACTAAAACACCAAAAGAACCATAAACTTTTCTGTAAAAAGACCAAAGCCAAAGCTTTGTGAAGACATCAAATTGAGAAGTGGCATTTGGGATAACATGGTTATGTAGAATCAAATCCATGAATAAAGATTTGCCTTTATTTGCTTTAGTCATGGCAGTGATCTTGCCAGATGGCATTTGTGCCATAATTTCATTGTTTTGTTTAAGAACTGAGGATAAAAGTGTTGGATCTGTTATTCTTGAGCTTGTTTCTTTTTGAGAAATCTGATCAACTGATTGACTCATCAAAATGCGTTCTTTATCGTCAAAAGATTGATGAATTAAAGAAATAGCATCTAAATCTTTTCTGTATTCATCTAGAATTTCTTTTGTTTTATCTGTTTCACTCATAAAATCCTGTTTTTGACACAAAAAAAAGCGGTCTTATTTCTAAGACCGCCCTTAATTTCGGTTACGGATATAGCCACCTTTATGGGTAACTATTTAAAGTATATCACGAATAAAAAGAATGTGTAATACTACTGGATAATCTAAAGCCTCTTAAAGATATATCTAGCCTGACTGATTCAGAAATCGAAATTGCTTTTTTGTTTTTTTCTATCCAGTCATGCAACTGATCTATTCTTTTTTTCTCAAGTGATTCTTGATTTTGAACAGGTGTAGTATTAAGCATTTGTCTGTTATAATTTAACTCAAAATGAACAATTTAGCAACATATATTTCGCTTGATAATCTGCTACAAAACCTATCTCATGGCAAAGTTGAATTAGGACTCCAAGTGAGATCGGGATCTATTGTTTCAATGCTCGTTAGTGGCAAAAAAAGGCTTATTTATAACTCATCAAATAAAGACTTGAATACTAATCAAAAAGCCATAGAAGACATTGCTAGAAGGATCGTGCAACAACTAAAAAGCGGTGTTTCTAGTGAAATATCTTTCAAAATAAAGAACTTGGGAAATAAAATTAAATGGATTGAAATTGCCAGCGATCAAAACATTAATCTTAATAAAACTTCTTCATCTGTTGCATAATGTTTTTTGCTACCTCTCTGGCCTTTGCCTGTTTTTCTGGTGAAGGGGGGAGAATAGGTCTTTCTGTCTGGTACATTTGCCAACCAATTGCCAAAGCCATTACTCCATCATCATGTTTGCCAGTAGAGGCTTGAGGTTTGCCAGTTCTGCTTTTAATAAATGTTTTGTGATGATCTAATAAATCTTGATCAAAGAAAGCAAAAGAATGAGAATCAAATTGACTTTTCCAATCGCCTGTTAAATATGGCCTTGTTATAGAACTGGTTACCCAACCTAAGAGATTTGATTCCTCTTCTCCATCAATTTTGCCTCGATTTTTCATTACATAAAGCACATATTTATTCAATCTATTTAAAACTCTGAGTCTTTCCATTTCTGATGCACCACCATTATTTCTTTCAAAACCAACAACCGGAGGAACGCCAGTTAAATCAAACAAAAACTCCAAAGCTAAATGAATGTCTGGTGTCATGTCTGAGGCAACATCATTATTCCAATAAGTAATTGGTACATCAAGTTTGTTGTAGCTCATAAATGGAACGCAATTTGAATCTCCACCACCTTGTGCGGTATCACCTGGAACAATAAAGAACTCTCCATATTCTATTTTTCTGAAGATTCTAAATTCTCCCATAAATATCCTTTAGATTTGCTCCAACTATCAGAGGCTTCTTTATTAAACTTTGATAATACATAAGAGCTTCTTTGTTGAAATATGGATCTCCACCAAGCAAAAATGCTTCTGTGTCATAAGTTGGATATTCTCTTAACTCATCTAAATCAAACTCTTCATGATTTTTGGGGTTTCTAGTAGCGAGATGATGCCAATAGCATTGAGCCTTTGTAACTCCATACTCGACCATTATTTTGTTGTAATACTTTGGAACTATCCAATTAGGAGGTGGCTCTGTTGAGTATTCTTTATGCAACCACCAACTGAAGAATCTGCTTTTATATCTGGCTCCTGGCAGTTTTCCGTTATCGTATTCAACTTGCCAATAATCACCAGTTAAATTTCCAGATGATTCTCTGAATATCTTGCCTGTGCCTGGTAGAACTTGCTTTTCTGCACCAGTTACCAGTTTTTTGGCATTCATTACTTCTGTGTTTGGATAGAAAGCAATCTCTGTAAAAAGAAGATTTTGCTTTGTACCACCACGACCTGACGTTTTGGCGTTAGCAGTAGCAGTGGAAAGAATAGATCCTTTGTTGCCTTCCATTTTCTGGCCAAGCTCATCAGATCTTAAATACATTTTTCTAAGTTTTGATAAATCCTGAGGATCATCTGTTTGAAAGTTTTTAATAAGCCATGAATTTAAAAAGTGGCTACATCTTGCAAAATGAACATAAGTTTCTTCGTCTTTGTGAGAATAAATAACTGAATCAGTCAGGGGCATTTGACCAATTTCTGAAAGAATAAAATCAGTCATAAAAAAGCCAGCAACCATTGTTGAGCCACCCCACTGACGAGCTTTGAGCCAATTTTCTCTTATGCCTTTAAAATCTGGATAATCTTTTTCTAGTTCTCTATAAACAAAGTTTTGTGTGTCATTGAAAATAAATGGAATTACTTCACCTTCTTTGTTAACTAGAGTAAAGTTTTCTTCAATAAATGCTTTGTAATCTACATATTGCATTGCATTATCTTTCCTTGACGTATTTGGTCGAATTAAAGTTGAACTGTTGAAGTGGAGTAACAGGTGTTTGCGGAGAATCTGCCTCATTTGAGAGATTGCGACCGGCAATTTTTTGCATGGCTTCCCAATAGCGAAAATCTGTTTTTGCTTTTTTGATGCCGATGTTATCCAATTTGGTTCTAACTATTGTCATTAAGTTTTTTCTTTCTTCTTCGTACCATTTGAGAAATCCAGGCTTTTTAATCCAGTCGTACCAGTTAGTTCTTTGTTGCCTACATTCCTTTGAAATTTCTGTGATGTTGTCTGTAACCAATTGTGCTGATGTAGCCACCCATAATCTCATTGCTGGAGTAGGTTTAAATGCCTCCTCTTCTGTTGGCATTACCGACAATTGCTTTGTATCAGTCTTTTTAGTTGCAACCTCACTTTTTATTTTTGAGATTATTGCTTTTGTGTTTGGTTTTGTTGGGCTTGGTTTTTGCATAATTACTTTTCAATTAAAATAAATTGATCTAATGATTGGTCTGACTTAAAAATATATGGAAGTTGATTTTGCCATCCCATTTTTTGATAAAGTTTTGGAGTGAAATGGATTCCTTGCTGACCAATGTAAAAACCACGATTAACAACTGCTGTCATTCTTTTGAACTTGGCTCTAAATAACGAAAAATCTTTGCCAGCATCTTGCGAACATTGAGTTTTGGTGAAATTATACTTTTTAAATAATTCTTGGATCTTTTCTCTGGGAATGTCTGAATAATCGACCTCTTCTATTAGCCTAAAATAGTCTTTGAAATACTCTTTGGCTATCTTCCATCGTCTGGAAATATAGCATTCTGCCCACCAATGAGTTTCTGCAAAAATTACTTTGTTAAGGGTTTTTTCTGTTGGCTTAGATAACTTCTTAAAGTTTAAATTAAAAGAATGAAGATCACTTCTATTGCCAAACTGATCGATTAGAACCCGGCATAGTCTAAAATAATCGGGAGAGAGTAAAACATCATCTTCAATTACCAAAAAATAGTCATATAAAGAAGACATTATTTCGTTAGCAGTAAATTGGTTTCTACCATTACCAACGTTTTGATCAACTCTTAAAATACTTCCGCCTTTGTCTAAATTTGATGATTTAAAAATAGAAATTGACTGCTCGATGTCTTCTTTTTTAGCTTTAATCTTTCCGGAAAATATATTTTTAAACCCATCTTGGAACAAATGAAATTTTGTGTTTTCTAAATACGATTGTTGTTCTAATGAATTAATTACTCTAGAAAGATATTTTGGTCTATTAAATGAAATGATGGCGACTCCGATTTTGCCTTTATACATTTTCAAAAACCTCCTTTACCCTTTTGATCATTGCTTTAAAATCAAACATTGTTTTCTCTTCCTCAAAAGCTCTTTGATACAAACATTGATTTAATTTGAGGGCTAAATCTTTATGATTGTTGAAGCTGGCAAAATATATGTTCTTCGCACCTGAAAAATTAGCAATCTCTCTCATAGTCGGATAGTTATAACAAACAACTGGTGTACCACAGGCAATTGCTTCCGCCATCCAAATGCCAAATCCTTCAAAGATTGCTCCGTTGATCATGACTGAGGCACCTCTTATAAGTTCGAACTTTTCTTTTTCAGTGGCATTAAAATAAAAATCTGTCTGCTTATCCATTCGATAAGCCCGAACAATTTTCTTATAATCTATCTCCGATATAGAAGTGATAACTTTTAATCTTAAATTATTTTGTCTGCACGCCCATACAACGTGATCAAACTTTTTATTATGCACAAGCCTGGAAACAAAAACTGCATAATTGTTTCTGTCTGGCTTCTTTGATTTTTTCTTAGCTTCAGAGTTTATGCTTGGATAAATTGGGAGCAATTGATCATCTGTTTTATTAAGCCAATTATAGATGTATGGATGAGTTGCGTGGCACAAAGTGATTATTTTTACAGCAGGTTCTTTTAAAAGATTGGTTAGCTCAAGCCATCCACGAAAAGTTTTTTTCTTTAAGAATTTATAGATCATTGGTAAAGGATCAAAAAGTATTGGAAAGGCTTGTTTTTTGTACTTTAAAGCGTTTTTAATGGCACAAACATCACCATAAATTGGTGATCCAATATAAACATCAGCTTTGATTTTTAGAAAAGAAAGTTCTTTTTGAGTACAATCATGGACCACAAGTTTTGGCTTCTTATATGCTGAGAAGTAATTAAAAAATGTTGGCTCTGCGTTGGTGTGAATTGTTACATCGAAACCAGCTTCTTTTAAAGCAACTGCAATCATCCAAGAATAATATCTACCACCGGTTAAATGGTTGTTATTCTCCGTTATTACAACAAATTTTTTCTTTTTATTGCTCGTTTTCATAAAAAAAGCGACCACTCTCAAGTAAATGAGAAATGGTCGCCTAACTTCAATTAGTTACGACTATTCCGGAAAAGTAGTGATGTGGCCCATCACGCTTTTTCCCTTTAAATTAATTTCTAGTTTAACACGATCATAAGATAAAATGAATGGAGCATACTTTTTGATCCAATCAATGAGATCAATCATTCTCTTTTCCACATCGAACTGATTATTTAATTTTTCATTCATTTTTCTTCTAAAACTCCCTTTACTGCTTCCCAAAGAGCATCGCAAAGCTCTTTACAAATATATTTAACTTCTATCCTTTTTGGATGATTTAATACCCACTCATCAGTTATAAAACTTTTAACAATACAAGCATTTCTTTTATTCTGCTCATCCAAAAATTCAATCATCTCTCCGATATTAAGCAAAGCTGTTTGATAATACTTTTCTGGCCAGTCCAAAGACGAAGATATGTTTATACCTAAATACTTGTGGAGTTTTTCTTTGGCTTTCGGTGATAGCTCGTCAAGTTGCTGTTTAGTGATGTTTTGTTTCATAACAAGTCCTTAATTGATAGAAATTCCCTCTTCATATGAAAGTCTTGATATTTGAATTTTTTCCAAAAAATAAATTTGTGCCACCATCTTGGAACTAAACAATCAACTTTATGATCTAGAGAAATTGAGTAAATTGGAACTATCTCGCTTATCTTTTTTGATCCCTTGAGTTTTCTCTTATCTATATTTATTTTGAAATTTGCAGTTAAATCTTTTTTTCTTAGTTTAATAAATTCTTCTTTTTTGAAAACATAAGTAGGTCTTAGAAGACTAAATGCACTATCTAAAAAATTGTTTAGTGATGTTTTAAAATCTTTTTCTGCTGGATTTGACATTCTATTTTCCTTTTAGCAAAAAATGCTTAGTTCTTCTGTATAAGTGAACTATTGGCAAAATCATTTTTTCTAATAAATTGTTTTTTATTTTGCCACAATAAGCACAACCTAAAGTAGAATCACCAAATGTACCATGCTTTAGACATTCCCAAGACGGATATTTTTCAGCTTTACAGAGTTCATAGTTAATTTTTGGATTATAGAATGATACTACTGGGTTGATCTGGAAAAACTTTGGTATTGACAAGTCTTTTTTTTCACCATCGATAATGCAATATCGTTCTACTAAAAAACCTTTCTTGTTATACTTATCTGTTATTTCTATAAAGCTATCATTTGTCAGTTTTGACATAGTGTTTTATTTAGTCATCTACCAACATCTTCCTGGCATTGTATAGTTTATATTTTTAAGCACTTCACAATCAGCAAACCACCACAACCAAATTCCAATAGCAAAAAGTGTTACAAATATTAAAAAATAAATTGTTAATATCATTAATTCTTTCATATCTACCTTTCTTTTATTTAGTTAGTAAGTCAGGATGTTTTTCTTCTAGCCATTTACCAAGTTTAACAATTCTAATTGCTACATCTTTTTCAAAACTATCTTTTAATTTTTTTCTAGTGTCGTCATCAATAGCACCATAAAGGTCTGACATAAGTCTTGTAGGAATATCAAGTGATTTAGTTCTTTCAAATCTTCCAACAAACCAACCAATAATCATCCAAACACTAAGTGCTTGTCTTGGTGTAAATTTAATTTCTCTCATTCTTTCCTTTCTAACTTCTAAAACCCTATATTTTTATTGCTATTTTTTTCATTTGTTTTTCCTTAGCAAAAATCAAATTTGCTCCCAATCTTTTAACTTCTTTGTACTCAGGCCAAGCACTGAGATATTGCTTAATTTCTTTATCTCTCTGGACCCCTAATGTATTAAATTCAATAATCATTATTTCTGGTGAATGCTTTCTTATGTCAAAAGACTTTAAAACGTTTATTTCGGCTCCTTCAACATCAATGCTCAGAATATCTATCTTGCCAATGCTTTGTGCTTTTAAAACTCTCTCAAGGGTTTTAGTTTCAATCCGAATCGAATTGTCTTCGTTGGTTTTACAAATCCTGCTTAAATCCAGCTTTTCTTGTTTAAAATAAACCGGAGTAGTGTCATAAATCACTGCTTTAACAACGTTTTTTCTTTCTTCTTTGAGTTTTTCGATTTGTCTAGAATCAGCATCTATACAAAGAACGTTCCAACCAAGTTTTTCAAAAAAATAAGAATTAGAAAGATGTTTTGGATCACCAGCTCCAACATCAACAAAGACACCATCTGTTTTCTGAGTAAAATTTTTGTAAATCCAGCGATCCTCGCCAAATTGTGAATAAAATGTTTTTTCCATATTAGTCTTTAAAAAGTTTGAATAGCAATATAGTTGTAATTATTGTTATTACGCCAGACATTATGTCTGTAACCATTTTTTCAGTCATATTGTTATTTCTCCTCGATTTTTTCTTTTTTTCCAGTATTTAAGGTGATTTGGTTGGTGAGCAATGCTTCTCTCAGCATGATTGGTTTTGTTGCAACTAACCTCTTCAGAAGGGAAAGAGTAAATTTTTGGGTTTTCACTTTCCCTTTTTAGTTCTTCTGGGCAAAAAGAAAGTCTTTCAGACATTTTTAATTTTTAGCCTCCTCAACTAAGTCATCCAACTTGATATTTGCAAACTCTAGTAGTTTTTCTGGAATTGTTTGGACCTGTTCGTTATTTACCACTTTTGGAATACCATAAATTGCCACCAACTCTTTGGTTGAGGGAATAAATGTTATGAGTAAAGCTCCAGCAATTATTGATACAACAAACCATTTGCTATATTTTTTCGCAGGTTTCCAGTTTTCAGTAATACCTCCAAAAAAGAGAAGTGTGAGAAAACCAGAAAATCCTAGCGTTAGTAATCCAATTCCAATTACGTCTGTTATCTTTGGCAAAGTGATTAACCAATAAATTTGTGTTTCTGACATAAAACCTTTCTTTTAATAAGTTTCTAATCTCTGCCTATTGGTGTTATAAGCAGAGTCAAAAGCCTATTCGTTTTCTGATTCTCGCTTTTTAATTTCAGCTAATTCTTTAATAGCCATTACGCCAAGCTCTTCTTTGAATTTCTCAAAACAAAGCTCAGTTAAACGAGTTTCGCCTTTTTCAGTGGGAGCGAGGTCTTGATCTATCCATCCAAGCTGGTACATGGCTCTAGTTGGCTTATTCAGCAATTTTTTAATGTTTTTTGGTATGTCGGTTAAAAATGACATAGCTCCTTTCTTTTTATTTTTTAATTCTTTGTTGTATCGGATTAGACTCCCATATTTTTCAGTCCAGCGTTTGGAATAAAATCTGGCATTGAACTTCTTTGAAAAAAGGAAATCATTAAGAGGAAAAACATCAGCTTTGCGTATATATCTACCTTTGGTATCGACAAACGTATCTGGTGAAAGAGTGCTAAGATCTGAAACTTCAACTATTTCACCACATATTAATGATGGGGATTGATTGTAATCTGGAACAATAACCATGTATTTTTCTCCAGGTTTAAAATTTTCAACTAACATATTTTTGCCTTTCTTTTTTAATTGCTTATCTTTGCCTATTAGCAAGTAGGCAAAGTAAATAATCAAAGCTGTAATCTTTTCTCAATTTCTTTCATCAAATCAATAGAATTTTGAATAGAAGTTTTAATTCTCATGATTTGGTAAAAAATCTTTTTAGAATTAGCGACCGGTTCTGAATCACTGACAGGAAAGCCATGTAGAGAGTTTTCTGAGCAGGCTTCCGATTTGTCATCCATCACATCTCTAAGCCTAGAATAAAGAGAATCTACTCTTGCTTGGCAAAACATGGCTAGTTTTGCTAAATCTTCAAGTTCAGCTGGGATTGGTTTTAAACCAACAACTCCCTTTACTGCTCGATCTGGATATAATTCTTGGTCATTGTCTTCGTGCATAATTTTTCCTTTCCGGCTTTCGCCTGTTTTTTAATTTATCCACAAGAAACACAAAAAACTTTTAATGCTTCTAAAATATGGAAATTCCTAAATACAGAAGTGATCATCATTGTTGCAAACACAACAGATGTTAGAAAAATAAGCATTTTATAAAATTGATAGTTTTGATCTTCCATAGTTATTCTTTTTTCAATTTAATTTTTAATTCTTTTATCGGTCTGATTTTTGCCTTGTTCTGAGCTGTTGTGCTAACTGAACAGTATGGGCAAAGACATTTTCCGTTTTTGTGAAAATAGCCATGATTCACCATTATTTGTTTTCTCCTTCCAGTTTTTTAGCTCTCTCAGCTCTGTGCTTTTGATTTCCTCTCAAAATACCCAAAGTTTTTACTCTGATGCGAAAATGTCTCATATTTTCGATATTGACCATCTTTTTGTCTTTATCAGAGAGTTGAAAGAAAATGTTAGCTGTTGCAATGTTGTAGGCTTCTTTGACCTTTCGGGCCTCTATCGCTTGCATACGGAAACTAGCTTTTCCCTTGAGTGTTATTTTTTGTTGGATCAAAAATCTTGGCATTTTTTCTTTCTTTGTTATTCTTTTAATTTTTGCTAGTTTTTTAAGAGGTCTAGCAACTCCGTTCAGGTTGTCTATCAGCTTCAACCCGATTGGCTATTTAGATCCCCTGCTTCTGCCAAGCAGAGAAGAAAATAACTACTTTTTTACTTTTGGCGTTAATACAAACATGACACTTTCTCTGTCTGCTTCTGCTCTCATGTAGCCACCACGACACTCATAAACATTTGCACCAAAAACCTCATCATGCTCTCCAACAAAAGTTCCTCTTTTAATAACAGTGTGAATATCGTCATCTGGTGTAATCATTTTTAGAGCTTCTTTTTCATTTTCTGTTTCAGGAGTAAACATTATTTGTTTAACTCCATCTGCTAATAAAATTGCTGTTTTCATTTTTTTTAGACCTTCACTAAAGTAATTTTGTATTTACAGTTTTTTCCGTATTTATCTTTAAAGAGATCCCATTTCATTTTCCAAATGTTTGTCTCAAAACCCTTTACCTCAATAAACTCAGTAATTCCACCATCAAGTTCGACCATAAAATCAATGTAGTAATTGCAAATAAAGCCACCATTTTCACCCCGAAGTTCAATTTTGTGCTGAGGTTTCCAAGACTTTATCTCTCCATTTTTGAGTTTTTGATCTAAATACATCGCATAAGAGGCTTCTGCTCTAGAATGATAAGATCTGCCCTGATAGGTTTGTTTTGTTGCGTTGGTGTTGTAGCGATTAAAATTTGCCATATTTTTTGTGAGAAAGGCCGGTGTTGAACCTGGCAAGTTCCGCAGTGTCCAAAGAGAGGCACCGCAGATGTTTTTCCTCTTAAACTACTTTCTCTTTTTAATTTGCCTGTCTTCTACAAAAGAGCATTTTGAACAGTTTCTTTAAAAGCTGTTGTCGTTCCTGGTTTTGGACCTTCACCTCTTAAAAATGCTCCCATTTCACCCCAAGTTTTCATTACTTGAGGATCAATGACTTCTGGTTTTTTAGGCCCGTGATTGGTGAAGGATTTGAGAACAAAGTGTCCAGGAGTAACATTAATTATTTTGTGGCCAAGCTCTCTGAGTTCTTTAATTCTGGCGTTGTATTGGGCTATTCCAAGACCATTGGGTCTAGGAGCCATAATTTCATAGACCATAACGCCTTCATCGCCTCTCTCTTGCAAGAGTGTTAAGATTCTTTCTTTTTGACTTAAATCAAATAAGCTAGGATTTATTTTCATGCTTTTAAACCCTTCTTTAGAACTTTTTGTCTAATTTCAGCAATCATTTGGATATTTTTAACTCTCTCTTCTTCTGAGATTTCCAAAATTTCTGGTTGCTTAAAAACCTCTACTTTGAAGATTTTTTTATCTTTAATGGCTCTTCTCACCCAATTTTGAAGAGTTGCTTTATAGTTGCTATATTTCTTTGCTTTTGAATCGCAATACAAAACAAGATCATCTCTTAAATCTTTAACTGCCTTTAATGAAACCGAATACTGATTGGAAATTTCCTCGCAAACTTCGTCTGTTAAACTTTTGCGAGAACTATATATATTATTCTTATCATTCTTTACATTCTTGTTTGTGTCCATTTGTTGTTCATCTGTTGTTTTTTTGTTGTCGGATTGACTGTCGAAACCTTGATAATCACTCCAGTTTTTGATTGAAATAACAGAGTATTTACTACTTGGAATAATGTCGATGTAGCTGTCGGATTTTAGTTGGCAAATCCACCCCCAAACAGTTGACTGTTTCATGCGTAATTCGCCAGAGGCAACTTGACGACCAAAAACAAATTGTCCAGGATTTAATTTAACTAATGATCGACCAACATATTGCTCATAACCGCTATGAGTAGCCTTTAGAAGGCACCAAACCCATACTTTTAAGCCTTTTTCACTAGAAAAGATCGGGCTATTAAGCAATTTCCGATAGAGTTTTATCCACCCTTGTTCCATAGTTAAGTTAGATATTTACTAAATAAATAATCTTTGTTTTCTTTGATGATTACTGCTGTTTCTGTCGTTATATCTGTTGGATTAACTCTTGAAACTTTATAACGAGATTGTTTCCCTAGACCGCTTCTTTGAATGTTTATTTCAAAAGTGAGTTTGTTTTCTTGCTTGCCGATGATGCAGATTTCATCTCCCACTTGTGGACCAACTGATAAAACCTTTACATCACCTGTTTTTGGAGAATAAACGATCCACTTATATCTAAGTTTGGCTTCATTCCCCTTCCTGCATTGAGGGCATTTTGAGTCTTCTGTACAAGTTCCCATTGGAATGTATTTCCCATTGCTTAAAACAATTCCATGTTCGTAACATATGACTCCTTCACTCACTATTCGCAAGCGATTGTCTCCTTGTTCTAATTTAAGAAAATGAGTTGGTTTAACGTAGGTTTTGTAGTCAATTATTCTCATTATTTGATCTCCGGTATTCCTGGCACCATTTGTTTGTGCTGGTCAAATTTTGGTAAAGGATTTAATAATGGTTTTTCAGTTTCAAGTAGTTCTTGGGCTTGCTTTCTTATTCCTGGCAATTCGTGAACAAACGAGCTAATGTTGAAGTAACTGCCTTCGTGAAGAACTTTTCCTGAATTGTCGGTAACTGTTAAGTTGTAAATAATTGTTTTTGACATGGCTATTTCTCCAAGTAGGTTTTTTGACCAATAACTTTGGCACAAGTCCAATCTGTAAACTTGTTGCCACGATTTTTATATTTCTGATAACCTCGATCGATGTTGTATTTCCAATCTTTGAGTTTTTCGATTTCTTCGGTGTTATTCTCATCAACATTGATTTGCATAACTCCTACGTCATAGGACCTTCTGCCACTTTTCTGAATGTTTAATGGAGATACTCTTCTTGGATCTAATGTGGAATTTTCACAGATTTTAACCATTGCAATGGCACTGTCTGCATCATTGCCAAACTTCTCAATCATGTAGGACATGATCTTTTGTTTTTCTGTGAAGTTTTCTTGACCTGAAATAACTACGATTGGTTTGTCATATCCTTTAGCTTCAACTAACTGAGGCTTTCGCAAATCTAAAATGCCACCAACAAGCATTGCTATTCCAATAAGTCCAAATGAGGCGAAAAGACCAGCAACTCCAAACCATCTTGAACCTTTTATAAAATCATATCCTCCGTTTACTTTTACCCTGCGAGTTCCTTTGTTCCACGCCAAACGAGAACGAGCTTTTTTCATTGCTGACCTCCATATCTCTCCTCAAGCATCTTCGCGGATGCACTAGAAGTTAACTCCAATCCTTTTGCTATTTCTGCATAGGTTAATGGAGAATGTTTTCTTAATAGGGAAATTGCTAAAGCTAATTTGTGAGAAACAAACTGAACAGAAAGTTTTGTCTGTGTATCAAGGTAATTTCTTAAGGTTTTTACCTGTTTTTTGTCTTCAGTGGTATAATTAGACATGTGTTTACTCTTGTTAGTAGAGTCTTCACATGTCTTTCCTCTTTTGGTTTAGATCCTGGCCCGGGATCA
>Ga0209717_1000916_pt1 | contig 34086 bp, 31 predicted proteins | sample AD_UKC048_MetaG_FD_184418 | JGI IMG/M metagenome (GOLD analysis project Ga0209717, IMG submission 184418) | Active sludge microbial communities of municipal wastewater-treating anaerobic digesters from USA - AD_UKC048_MetaG (SPAdes) (version 2) | ecosystem: Engineered > Bioreactor > Anaerobic >...
ATAAAAAGAAGCTAACATAAAGAATTCCGCCAATGAGTTGTCTGATTCCCGCCAGTTGCAAAGCAGGCATATGTTTTACACCTTCTTTTGAAGCGAGCCAAGTGGTTCCCCAAAAAAAACTCACCCAGCATAAAGCCAAAATGGGTAATCCAATGGCATTAATCTTGGACGAAAAAGCGTTTTTTATTATAGTTTTCATTTTAAATATGGAATTACTGACTCAAAAATTGGAACTTCAAAAGTAAGTATTTCTCAATACAACTTTTGAAAAACAAGGGTCAATCACAAGACTTTTAATAGTATCATTGAAACGAATACTTTTCAAATCCAACCAATGTTTAATTTTATGCCCAATTATCGACAATATGTTTTTATTTTGTTTCAAATCAAAACAATTCAACATTTTTTGGAGAAAATAAAGATTCTAACAAATTGTTTTATTGACTTTTTTCCTTTAATTTGTACTATTAATTTTGATTTTAGGGGCAATTTATTCCAAAACTTTTCAAGTCAATAAGCACCTTTTTTGCATTTAGTAAGGCGATTCGAAGCTATAATTAAAGAAATATCTTCAAAAATTTTCCCAATTCATCATAAAAAATGAAAACATCAATTATAAGACTTTTAAAAAAAAATCCTTTTAGGGATAATAAACCTATTTGGATTTCTTCTATAATTCTTGTTGCGGGACTTTTAATAACTTTTATTATTTCTAATTATGTCAGACAAGAGGAGGAATCTCAGGCCCAAAAAGAGTTTCTTCAGGTTTGTAATGAGATAAAATCAAAAATCGTCACCCGAATTAATATGCAAAAAGAGTTCCTAATCAGTGGTTCATCTTTGTTTGAAGCCTCAGAGACAGTAACTCGAGATGAGTGGAAAAATTTCAATAAATTTTCAGGCAATAATGTAAAATTTATGGGCGTTCAGGGTTTAGGTTTTTCAGCCATCATTAAAAAAGAAGACCTAAAAAACCACATTTCAGCTATTCAAAAGGAAGGATTTCCTAAATATAAAGTTTTTCCTTCCGGGCTAAGAAACAGTTATACTTCTATCATTTATCTGGAGCCATTTAGTGGTCGTAATACTGTTGGCTTTGGCTACGATATGTTCTCGGACCCTGTTCGACGTAAAGCAATGGAAATTTCCAGAGATAGAAATGAACCGGCACTTTCAGGAAAAGTCTTTCTACGTATGGAAACGAGCAAGGACACCCAGGCAGGAACATTAATGTATGTACCTGTTTACAAAAACGAACCAATAAATACAATTGCAGATCGTCGTAAGGCTATCGTAGGCTGGGTTTTTTGTGCCTTTCGAATGGATGATTTAATGGAAAGTACGCTAGGCTCCAGATTCTTAAATAGCCAAAATAACATTCATCTTCAAATTTATGAAGACGACATAATTGTACCAAAAGCACTTTTGTTCGACAGTCATAAAAACAAAATCGACAGCAAAAAAGTGACAAAAATCAGAACTCGTATTCTTCCTGTTGTTTTTAATAATAAAAAATGGACATTGGTGCTCTCGCAGTCTTCAGAAAGCACATTCTTTTTTTCAACTCAAGTATTACTCATATCAATTGGAGGAATGATAATAAGTGTGTTATTATCTGCATTATCCTATACAGTACTCATTACAAAAAAACGAGCAAAAACAATTGCTGAGCGATTAAGTTTAGACCTTTTAATAAAAAATCAGGAATATGAACGAATGAACAAATCGCTTAATAAAAATTATAAAAGACTAATTGCATCTAAGGAAAAATTAAAAGAAACAAATGTTGAATTAGAAAAAGCAAAAGTAAAAGCAGAGGAAAGTGACAAATTGAAGTCGGCTTTTTTGGCCAATATGAGCCACGAAATCAGGACACCAATGAACGGAATAATGGGATTTGCCGAATTGCTGAAATCAGGAAATCTTAGTCCCGAAGAGAATAAAAATTATATCGAAATCATCCAAAAAAGTGGAACGCGACTCCTCAGTATCATCAATGATATTGTAGATATTTCAAAAATTGAAGCCGGACAAATGAAAGTTAGTTATTCGACAACAAATGTTGATGAACAAATGCAGTACATACACACTTTTTTTGAACACGAAGCCCAAGACAAAGGAATACAACTTATTTTAAGAAAATCTTCGGACGATGAACAAACCATAATCAGTACCGATCGCGAAAAATTGTATGCCATTTTGATCAATTTGGTTAAAAATGCCATCAAATATACTGTCAAAGGAACCATCGAATTCGGGTATGAAAAAAGGGATAACCAAATTGAATTTTTTGTAAAAGACACCGGAATCGGAATTTCAAAAGACCGACAAAAAGCTGTTTTCGAACGGTTTATTCAAGCCGATTTCAACGACAAAATGGCTCGTCAAGGAGCAGGTTTGGGCTTGGCCATAGCCAAAGCTTATGTTGAATTGCTTGGTGGCAAAATTTGGGTTGAAAGTGAAATCGGAAAAGGTTCAGAATTTTATTTTTCTATTCCAGATGCGATTCAAATAAAGGAAAATGATTTGGCACAAAAAATCATATCAATCCCGAAAGCACCTTGTGAAATTAAAAATTTAAAAATATTGGTTACCGAAGATGATAACATTTCCAGAATGCTAATTTTAAAGGTTTTGGAAGAATTTGGCAACGAAATACTAATCGCATATACAGGCGTGGAAGCGGTAGAAATTTGCCAAAAAAATTCCGATTTAGATTTAATTTTGATGGACATTCAAATGCCTCAAATGAACGGATATGAAGCCACAAAGGAAATTAGAAAATTTAATAAAGATGTAATTATTCTAGCTCAAACCGCTTATGCTCTCGAAGGAGACAAAGCAAAAACAATAGCTGTGGGATGCAATGGCTATATTTCTAAACCCATCAAAAAAGAGGAATTGTCCAATTTGTTGCAACACTATTTTTGCAATCAAGAAAATTTGAACTAGTTAAGTTGATAATTATAATTTCAATTTTCGAAAAGAATATCCCAAAACTTTTTCGATTTTAGTACTCGAAATGGTCTTTCCAGAATTTGAGTTTTCAGCATTAAATTCAGGTAAATCCAAAGCCAAATCGATAGCTTTTTGCGTGTAATATTCCTTTCGACTTGGATGAAAAGGAGTCACGGCATTAAAAGTTTCGTTCCAAGAATTTTGTTGAAGAATCTCCAGAATAATTCCAATGCAATCTTCTTGATGAATCAGGTTTATGGGAGCGTTTGGGTTTTCAATGTTTTTTCTTCCAGCCAAGAATTTTATCGGATGTCGGTCTTCACCAATCAATCCGCCGAAACGTAAAATGGTGGTTTTGAAATTGGAATTGCTTTGCAAAAGTTGCTCGGTTTGCACTAATTGTCGGCCGCTTTCCGTATCCGGATTTAGTTTAGTTTCCTCTGTCACACTGAGCGCAGTCGAAGTGTCACCATAAACCGATGTCGAACTAATGAAAAGTACGTTTTCAACAGTAGATTTTTCAATAAAAGGAATCACGTTTTTAATCTTTTCAACGAATGTCATCCTGAGCGCAGTCGAAGGATCAGTTGACGAACCGCGAAGTTTAGGCGGAACATCAATTATTAAAATCTTCGAATTTTCTAAAAAAGAATCAACTTCTCCTTGAATTTTTGTTTCAGATAATTCAATTTGGAAAGCCTGAATTCCCAAATTTTTCAAAACCGAAAGTTTCCCAACAGAAGTCGTCGAACCCTTTACCAAAAATCCGTTTTCGAGTAAGGCTTTCGCCAAAGGCAATCCCAACCAACCGCAACCAAGAATACTAATTTGAGTCATTTATAGAGAAATAGAATGCTCAAAAGTAGTGTAAAAAACGCTATTTGGAAATCGAATTGCTTTAAGATTTCTTCTTTTTTTCCTGTTCTTTTAAAATAGTTTCTAAAAAAGGCGCGGTAACTTTCTCCATTTCAATTTCGGTAATAGTCAATGCTTTTGGATTTTTAACGAGTTGCAACCAAGGTTTTGGTTGGCCAAAAGGATAACTTCCAAAAACAACTACGGGAGTTCCCTTGAATTTCACGTTTTCATCGTCGACCAATATCCATTGATCCGCCCATTCGTATAGATATTTGGCGTCTTTTTCTTGTAGCCTCAAACACGAATGCGAGGCAGGAAAACCTGGCATATCGTATTGATGAAACCCAATACCTCCTTTGTTTGCAATATTAAAATTCCATAATAATTTCCATTCATCATCAACGGTGCTGATGGTTTCTTCGGCTTTCCAATTGCAGAAAAATAAGCCAGTGGGAGTTGGGTTTTTTTTCTTGCCCATATTGGTTGGGCCGGTATAAATTAAAATCCCGTTTTCATAAGCAGCAAAAGTTTGGGTTGGATACGAAAAGAAAAGGATTTTATCGACATCCGCCAAATAAGGAACTTCAACCGGAAAAGGCAAATAAAACGCAATATCACCACTCATATCCGTTGGAATAATCACGGAATCCATTTTGGTAAAAAACGCTTTGTCAGTTCTGTTTACGGCAATGGCAATTTCCAGATTTGCGGAATCCTTGTTTGTTTTTAACCATTCTTTGGTATTTTCTAAAGTATAGGAAACGGCTTTGGGTGCTTTTCGAACAGGTGCTTTTTTGACAATTTTAGCGGGTTGTGGATTATTTTCAGCATCCGCTTTTTTGCAAGAAAATGTGGCAAGTGCCATTATAAATCCAAGTAGTACAATTGATTTTTTCATAAAGTATTTCATTTATGTAAAAATGATGGAATTATGGGAGTAAACTGTTATATAATTATGTGGAATTGTTGTAGGATTTACGGGTGTTGGATTGGGGAAATTAAGAAAGTCAATTCAAATTTGTAAAAAAGGGAGACTACAAGAATGATTAGAGTAAACATAAACGTTTACTTAAAATAAATACAGTAAACGTTTATGTTTACTTTTGTAAATAGTTTTATGTTAGACAATGTTTTTATTTGCCACATTTGGAATTCCCTTTGTCACAAGAAAAAATTCGGTAGCATAGATTACAGCTTTATTCAAGCTCAGTTTTAATGTGTCTTAATATACCTTGAACCCATTTGACAATCTTTTGTTCGTTATTTAATTTATGAATATGGGTTTCATCATTTTGCCAATTTCCATTCATTGCAAAATGGACATTTTTGATGTCAAAAACTTCTGACTTTGCCATTTCAAATAATTCAAAACCATCATCATTGTCTTCCATTAGCTTCTTATAACTTTCAGAAATTGATAGATCGGTCGTAATATGCCAATGTGGTTGTGGATGAGTTTCGTTATCTCGCTCATAATCATCCCATTCAGCGCGAAATAATTGGTGCTTTTCGTTGTCATCAATCGCGCCTTTAAAGACTGAAATTGAAATAGACGTCTTTTCCAAAGAGATTATTTCAATGTATAACCAAAACTCTTTAAACCAAGGCAAAACTTTAACTTCAATAGAATCGTTTTTCTTTCTATTTATTGCGAATGAAGTACCCTCTAAAACATAGACATTGTGTCTTTTTTGAATCAGCTTAAAAGGAGGGTTTTCAAATGAAGATTTAAGACTATCATTAATGCTATTAATTAATAAAACTGGATTAATCATATTCTAAAATTATACTTTTGGGTAGAAATAATTATTTAAAACATCATCAATTACTTCTTTTGCATATAAATTTCCTTTTTCTAATTCTTTACCTATTTCAACTAGTTTTATGTACGCTATTGAATTTTTAATAAGTGGCGAATTTACATTAGGAATAGGAATATTCTTAATTTGAACTTTACCTAAATCATACCAGTTACCCCCAGCCAATTGTTTTGAATAAATTGATAAAAGAGTTTCAAATGTTTTGCTTGTAAAGCAAGATAAATAAAAATAGTAGTCTTCGATTTCAAAATCTTTTTTAGGCAAAAAAGCATTGCCTTCTTCAACAACACAATTTCCATTAATATCAAGTACAAAAGAATTTGTATTGCCAAAACGATTTGAATATAGTCTAATCTCTTTTTCGAATTGCCAATTTCTAGGTCTAGTTAATGACCACCATTCACTTATGCCTTTTCTGTTTTGTAAAACTTTTTTGTTCGGAATTAAAACTTCTTTCGCAAATGTTATGTCCTCAAGTTCCGCTTCGGCTTTAATAACAAGACCGTTTTTATTATACGGAAACCATACATATTCTGAAATTATTAATTGTCCTTTTTTTATCGAATTATTTGTAATAACTGGTCTGAAAAACTTATGTTCATTTTTAGGTAATTTTTCAAATTGCTCTATAGAAATTTTAAAAACATTTTTTATACCTAATAACGCTCCTTGATTTATATTAAATATTTCTGAAATTGGACTTAATTTTTCAGCAATCACGAATCTGTCTAAATCTTTTAAAAATTTATTTTCATTTAATGATATGACCTTCCAACTATTTTTAATATTAGGAAATTCTGATGGAGAATAAATACTAAAGTTTTTTTCATCAACGGATTGTTGATTATTGGCATTAATTTTTCTTAATTCTCTCAGGGCATCTTGAACAGTTCCTTTTTCGTTTTTACACCAAATTAATTTAGAAAAATCGTGTGTTTTTGGTTTTTTGCCAATAAAAAAGCTAACATCTGTAAGCGCATCTTCAAAAACAAAATTTCCAAGTTTGGCAACAATGTTTATGTTTAATTCTTCTTGAATTTCATTCCTTAAACTAGAATAGGAATCAAAAGTAAAAATGGATGATGGTAAAACGCAGCCAATAACACCTTCATTTCCTAATGATTTTGCAGCTTGATAGAAAAATGCACTTGCTTGATTTGGTCTGCCGCTTTTAAAATTTGAGCCTAGTATTTTTAAAATGGCATCTCTACTATCTTTATTTTTTAATAGTTCCCAAGAGATAAAAGGAGGATTCATCAAAATTAAATCATAATCATTATCCCATTGTTGGGTTAATGAGTCATTTACTAACTTAATTTCAAACTCTAACTCTGAATTATTCCATTGCGTTCTTTTTTCATATTGAAGTAAAAACTTTGATGTATTTACAGCACTTTCGGAAGTGTCCCAGCCAATTACTTTTACTTTTCCAGCAAACCCAGCATTTTTTAATTGCTTGAGTGCTTCTATGAGAAATTCAGAAGAACCGCAAGAAGGATCAAATATTTTTAGAATTGGTTTAGATAAATCCAATTGTTTTAAACTATTTTCTACTATTGTTCTTGCTAAATATTGCGGTGTATAATGAATGCTAGAATAAGCATCATTTTTAGTTGTAAGGTCGCTTGAAGCTCCGCCAAATAAATCTCTCTGAGGATTAAAATAAATAACTTCTCTATGAGCTTCTTGAAATAATGGACCGGATGAATGACGAAGAATTAAATCAAGATTTGGATGAATTGATTTCACACCTTGTTTGATTAAATCCACAAAATAATCAAATTGACTTGGCAACTCGACTTTTTCAATTCCCCATTTAGTATAATCTATTGAAGAATAATCTTCTTGAATACTTACTAATAGCTGAAATAATAAATTTAAAGCATCTGCTGACTTTCCCTTTTCATAAGTAACATTTCGAAGTTTTCTGAATATGTCTAAAATAAATGGGACAACATCACTTTCTGTTTTGTATGACTTTGAAATAAGATATTTATAAAACTTATCAGAATTTGATTCTATTTTAATTAAAGGGATTTCTTCAATTTTTTTATCAAACCAATTACTAATTTTGACATTTTGATTATCTATAACAACGAAATTTTTAGTGTTTGTAGACCACGAAATATCAAAATAATTATTTGGATCTTCAATTAAGTTCTTGGTTTGCAGGCAAAAATCTCCGATTCCACCATTAAGCATAAGAAACCTGTTGTCCTTATAATTAGGATTTAAAAGAATTGGTAATAATCCAAAATTCTGTTTCCAAGCGTTAATGTCTGATAAATTATTCATTTAGCGAAAGTAAAAAAATTATATTAATAAATTTTGATTGGTTCAGCTTTTTTTAATGCCGTTCAATTCTTATATACAACTCATAAAAGGACACTAAAAAAGGTTGTTATTCAGCTAATATAGACATTATTGTTATTATTTATGCGGTCACAATTTGTGACCTTAGAAAATTAAAGCTTTCTCAAACTATCTTTTTCAACCACCAAACTATCTTTTTGAATCACATTCCCAACTTTCAAATCTATTGGTTTAAAAACCTTTGGAGAAGGTTTTATTTTCTGTTTAACAATCACGGCATCATTCAAAAAAAAAGGAGTTGGCATCATCCAATCGGCTCTTTTATCCTTTCTTACAAATAGCCTTCGGCAGCATTTGCAAAAAAGGCATGGCTTCGTCGTAGTTGAGTTCTTCATAATCCAATCCTAAACGCCTGATGTTGCTGTAGTAGGTTTGGTGATTGTCGTAATAGTTTTTTTCAGATTGCACAAACCAAGCCTTGCTTCCTAATTTTTGGGCAATAAACCATTTTTCCAAAAGCCTTGCCGTTCGTCCGTTTCCATCATCAAAAGGATGGATTTTCACAAAAACCAAATGCAGCATCGAAGCATAAAATAAGGTTTCTTCAAATGATAAATCGGCTTTTATCAAAAGGTCTAAATCAGTATAAAATCGCTGCATTTCCGGTTTTACTTTATCGGGTGTGGCTGCCACGTATTCAATTTTTCCATCTTTGGTAATCACAAACATATTGCTAACTCTCACTTTGCCTTGTTTCGATTTTTTCAAAATGTGCTTTGTTAGTTGTGAATGAACTGATTCAATGTTTTTGGGGTTTAGCTCATTTTTTTGAGCAAAAAGATAAGCATCATATAAATCGTCAATTTTACGAGTGTAGTCAGGCAAGTATTCAATATTAAAACGTTTGTGCTTGATATAAGAATCGAACTCAATAGGTTCGCCTTCAATTTTTGAGGAAAAAACAGCCGATACAGAAGTGTAAAAACTAAAAGTGTCAATGCTTAATTCACTATCGTTCAGGTTTTCAAAGTCCTGCTTTATCGACAGGTCGAAAGCAGCAACGTATTGTTGTAGTAAATTAGTTGGTATAATATTTAATTCTATCTGCATCAGACTACTTTGTAAATTTCTTTTTCTAATTCTTTGATGGGTTTCTATAAAAATAGTTTTGGCTAATATAACTATTAATTTCTGGATTGAATTGGGATTTACAGCTTCCTCAAACTGTCTTCCTCAACCACCAAACTATCTTTTTCAATTACATTTCCAACATTCAAATCAATTGGTTTAACCTTTATTTGCGAAGGTTTAATTTTCTCTTTAATAATCACGGCATCATTCAAAACATAAGGCGTTGGCATCATCCAATCGGCTCTTTTTGCCATTTTAAATAACGGATTATTCATTAAATCAAACGAACTTTCCAATAAATCCAAATCCAAAACACTCGAAGATGCAACACTAAATTCTATTTCCAGCGGCAATTGATCTACCACATAATAGCTCAACAATTTCTTGTCTTTTCGTTCGTATTTGGAATTTTTTTGCCCTAATAAAGTCAAACCATTGGCTTTGAAATTTTGAATAACCAAAGCTTCATTGGCAAAAACATCATAACGATTGACTTTTCGGGTTGGCGTGATTCGGATTTTCAAATAGCGATTGGTGCCAACAACACTGTCTTTCAGGAATTCAACAACTGGTTTTGAAAGGACTTTCATTGGCGCATCGGCGGTGAAAGTAAATTCGGTTTTGTATTTACTAGGTAACGAAATGGAGCTTAATGCTGCGGCATCTCTAGGGTTTTCTCCTAAATAGGTTTTGGTCCAGTCGTCCAAATTGGTGTCGTAAGTCGCCCAAGTTGCCTTGTTTTTGTCGGCATCCAAAATATAAACCAAACTATTGGATTTGGCTTTCCCCAATTCATAACCGGAATAATAATGGGCTTTGGCAAAAAATCCGATCGCGAGTACCAACATAATTCCGGACGCCATTCCTTTTCGCATAAATGAACCAAAAACAGGTAGCAATAAACCAAAAGTTAAGGCCGTGAGAATGGCACTTCCAAACAACACTTTCAACCCTAAACCTATCGGGAACATTTGGATAAAAGGTGCAATAATTAGCAAGGCAGGAATGCTCAAAAAGAGGTTCAAAATCCATTTTGATTTTTGGGTAAGCACAAAAGAAGCCAACATCAGCAATCCTGCAAAAGCGGGAATAATCAAAAATCCTGCTCCTTTCAGTAAAAAAGCCAGTAATCCATTAATTATAATCCAAAAGAATAGTGGCGCCACATAATGGTTCATTGTCACTTTTTTGAAAGAGAAAATTTGGTAAAAAGCAAAACAAATCGCCAAACTCAAAAGCGTGAAAGCCGCAATGTAATCGTGACCGTTATAGGTAAATCCGTTGAGCAAATCATTGTATTGCGGATAGAGTAGCAGCAATAATTTCCACCCTAAAAAGGTTATTAAACCAGAAACTATCACCGAGCCCAAAAACGGAATAAATCCTCTCGCCATTTCTGGGAAAGACAAGAGGCGTTTGCCCATTCCGATGAATATCAAAAATAACAAAAACACAAAAGCGATGATAACCATTGGCAAAACCCAACTAAACGGATAACTTATGAAGGTAAATGGAATCGAAAAATAGACATCATCTTCGGTGGCTTGTGTTGTGTTCAAATTAGCATTCGAAAAATAATCCAACAACGGCATTAAGTATTTTCCTTGATGTGCCAAGGTGTTTTTGTCTAAATGATTGACATCGTCTTGCGCCGTGTGGTAATTGTAATGACCGTCTATAAAAGCAAAATTGTAGCCTTGAATATTGCCTTCTTTTCTAAAAACCGTCAAATCGGTGTCGTTCGGCAACATTTTGTAAACGCTGTACATCAAGGAATTCGAAACCGGATATTGGGTGTTGGCTGAAGCAAATTGGTTGACCAATCCAGCATTTCCGGCATTGGTTTCCATTAGCATATAACTCGGTCCAGAACTTCCTCGGGCTTCAAAATTGAGAACCAAACCGACTTCTTTTGCCCAATTGTGTTGGGTTACAAAAAGTGCCGCACCATTCAAACCCAATTCTTCGGCATCCGAAAAAAGAATAATGATGTCGTTTTTGGGTTGTTTTTTGTTGTAGGTAAAAGCGCGTACACTTTCGAGAATCGTTGCCACACCCGAACCTGCATCGCTTGCGCCTTTGGAATAGGAATGTGGCGCGCTGTCATAATGCGAAAGCAAGAGCAAGGCTTTGTCGCTGTTTGTGCCTTTTATTCGAGCCAGAATGTTTTTGCATTTGGTCAAAGTTCCCCAATCCGAAAAGGCAAAACCTTCTTGAATGGAAGTTTGCAAACCTAGATTTTGCAATTCTTTTACTAAATAATTGACCACAACATCGTGATTTTCGGAACCCACATAATGTGGTTTTTGCGAAATGTTTTTGACTTGTTCCAAAGCTCTTTGGGTAGAAAACTCAGCAAGCGGAGCATCGTCATCAGATGTCCACTGGGGCATCATCGTGAAGAATGTAAATCCAAGGAAACCAAGGATAAACAACACAGATAAAATGGAGGAATAACTTTTTTTCATTGGGATAGAATTGGGTTCTAAATTTCTTTTTTGACAAGCAAATAATAGTCGTCATCCAACAGGCGATAGCCTTGGTCGTAAACAAAATAGTAGGTGTTTCCTGTTTTAGTGGCCAAAATATTGGTAAAAAATTCAAAATCAAAACCTTTGCTTAACAGTTTTGATTTGGTGGTTTTGCCTTTTCCATCGACATTCAAGGCTGATAGAATTCGGTAATTTTTGCGCAATTTATTGTTCACGTTGCGCATAAAATTGGTGCTGTCTTTGTTTATTTTGTTGTTGTAGGCATTGCGGCAACCATCGCTGCAAAACTTTTTGTCTTCACGACCCACAATTTTGTCTCCACATTCCAGGCAGGTTTTGTCCATAGTTTTATCTTATTCGATTGATAAATCTTTTGTGTTTTTCTTAATCTTTGCCATTCCAGTTCTACTTGAATTGCACTCTTTTTTAACAACTCTTAATGTTGCTTTTTCTTTATGATAAATTCTAAATTGTTCTTTTAATTCTTCATTTTTAAACAATAAAAAATTATTATCATCTGTGAAATATTCTATTTTCTCTAAATCAATTTTAGTTACTTCTTTAAATCGGTCAACAATAATCGAAAATGTGTTGGGTTGTCTGTGGTCAACTACCAAATCTTCCCATTTAGATAGTTCGCCTGTTTCTTGACATTTTACGTGTCCATTTATATAATAATTTTCAAAATATTTTCTCTTTACGAGATTCATATCATTATTGATTGTATTTCGGCAAGCAATATTGAATGTTGAATCTGCTGTAATCTTTGGTCTGTTTATAATGTAAGTATATGAAATCTGTTTGGTTGATGAATCATCAAAAATAAGTTCAAAGCATTTGGTGTTAAATTGAACTTTACTGATTTTAATGTCTCTTATTTTAGAATAGTCAATGGTGTCATATATTTTTTGTCCGAGTCTTTTATACTTTTCATCGTCAAAAGTATAGTCATAATTTAATAAACTCAATATATCATTGAAGTGTTCGTCGTTGAGTAATTCCTCAAAATTGTATGAATTCAAGATGTTTTTATAATGGAGCAAAGCATCTTTTTTAAACTTAAATTCTCTTTCACCTATTTTAAGTGGATTTCTCATTTTGAAGCTTTTTCGTTTTTCTTAAAATTGACCTTTGTGCAATAAAGCTTGTTCGATATGTGCTAAATGATGGTTGCAATGCCAAGCATACACACCAACAGTTTCTTCTAAACTTGAAATTTTGAGGTTGGCGGGATGAAAAAATTGTCGTTTTAATTCTTTTCTTCCAATGGATTTCAAAAGTAAAACCCAACGGGCGTGAACACCTTCGATGATTTGAATAGAGGACGAAATATCATTCGAATTGCCATCGGCGAGTTCAGCCCATAGTTGTTCTTCATAGGGTTTTATAGTGGGAACATCTTCGGTCAACGCCAGTTTGAATCGAATCAAACTATTGATGTGACTGTCGGCACAATGATGCACGACTTGTTTTATGCACCAACCTTTTTGACGGTAAATCCAATTCAATTCTTCGACAGAAAGGTTTGAGGTCAGAGTTTTTATTTTGGATGGAAAAATTTCTATAGTTTCTATCCAAGTTGCCAAATCATTTTGGGATACATCATCAATTTTCGGACATTTTCCTATCGGAAATTTTAGTTTTTCTAGGGCTAAATTATTTTTCATCACGCTTTATTTACTCTTTTGATTTCATATAAATCGGTACGACGGTCTTTCAGGATTCGGGCACTTCCGTGCTCGTGCAATTCTTTTAATAAATCCAAATCGACATCCACAATCAAAGTCATTTCCGTATTTGCCGTTGCTTCAGCTTTTATTCCGGTACTTGGAAACGCAAAATCGGAAGGCGTAAACACGGCAGTTTGTGCATATTGAATGTCCATATTGTTTACTTTTGGAAGGTTTCCAACGCATCCGGCAATGGCTACATAACATTCGTTTTCGATGGCTCGGGCTTGTGAGCAGTGTCTTACTCGGGTGTAACCACTTTGGGTATCGGTCAAAAACGGCACAAATAAAATGTTCATTTCCTCATCGGCCAATAGTCTGGAGAGTTCCGGAAATTCAATGTCATAGCAAATCATAATGCCTATTTTTCCACAATCGGTGTCGAAAGTTTTGATTTGCGAACCGCCTTTCATTCCCCAATGCAAAACTTCGTTCGGCGTGATATGAATTTTATAATACATTTCAGAAGTTCCGTCTCTTTTGCACAGAAAACCAACATTGTACAAAGTGCCATTTTCCAAATAAGGCATACTTCCCGAAATGATGTTGATGTTATAAGAAATGGCAAATTCCTGAAATTTTTTGCGAATCGGGTCAGCGTATTTCGCTAATTCTCGGATGGCATCGGGTTCCGATAAATGATTGTAATCCGCCATTAATGGGGCAATGAACAACTCTGGAAAAACGGCAAAATCACTTTTGTAACCGGAAACAGCATCAACAAAAAATTCGGCTTGCTCGAACAAAGCTTCCAAGTTGGCCAGAGAACGCATTTGCCATTGGATTAATCCAATTCGGATAACACTTTTTTGGGTGTTGATTAATTGTGGACTTTCATCATAATAAACATTGTTCCATTCTAATAAAACGGCAAATTCCTTGGAGTCGACATCGCCTTCGAGATAGTTTTTCATAATCCGCATCACGTGAAAATCATTACTCAACTGAAAGGAAAGTACAGGGTCGTGCAATTCTTTTCGTTTTACTTTGTCGATGTATTTTTTTGGAGTGAGTTTTTTGGAGTGTTCGTTGTAATTTGGAATTCTTCCTGCAAAAACGATGGATTTTAGATTGAGTTGTTCGCACAATTCTTTTCGGGCGTCATACAATCTTCTTCCCAATCGCAAACCTCTATAATCTGGGTTGATGAAAACATCTATTCCGTATAGAATTTCGCCTTTTGGATTGTGCGTTGAGAAAGTGTAATTTCCGGTTATTTTTGCATAATTGGGATTTTTGTCGACTAAACTTTCGTCTAGAATTAAAGATAGAGCAGCACCAACCACTTTCCCGTCAGCAATGATTACCAATTGACCATCAGGAAACAACTCGAGTAAAATTTCAATGTCTTGCTCTCTCCAGTAGGAATCTTCCAAATCGGGATAGGCCATTTTCATTGATTTTTTCAGTTCCTTGTAATCTTCAATTTGCAGATTCCTTAATGTTACTTTCTTTATTTTAGTTTGCATAAGTTTTTGATACTTGGCTTGATAAAACTCTTTGTCTGCAAAATCCATACAGCACAAATGAGTTAGACATTTTTTGATTAATTATTTTCTTGTTTGTAAATTTCAATTTTCTCTTTCGAGAGTCTTTTTTGCAACCACAATTTTAGTTTTCGCTTGGATTCATCAGTTAAATTAGTCTCAGAATCGTAAATTAAAACAGGGCGAACAGAAGCGCTGTCTTTATTTTTATTAAAACTGTGATTGGATATAGAGATGTTTTCGATTTCGGGAAAAATGATTTTTATTTCATCCAACAATGCTTTATCGTTGTATTTGTTGGATGCAATTTCATTTTTCAATTGGTTGATTGTGATGTCTTTTGAATCCAAATCCGTTTTTCCAGAACTGATTTGTTCTAAAATATATTTCTTAATATCGGTTGTGTCTTGACTGATATTCAATTTGGTGTTTTCAATTTTGTAATTAATTAAGGATTTATTGAGCGACTTAATTTCTTCAGTATCGAATTTTTGTCTCAAAAAGGCAAGGTCAATTTTTTTAGGATTGGTTTTCAGGTTTATTTTTTTATACAAAATGGTATACCCTTTATTTGTAAATTCATTTTCAATAAAAAGATTGATTTTTTGGTTTGTTTTTTTTTCTTCAATAAGAACGTAAGCAAAAAAGATACTCGGAATCATCATTACCAATGTCAATATTGTAATTCCGTATTTTATTTGTTTTTGGCGTTTGGCATTGACTTGTTTTACAGCTGGATATTTCAAATATTTTACAATCAGAAAAGTTGAAATGCAAATAAAAACACAGTTGATAGTGTATAAAAAAAGCGCTCCCAAAAAGAATTTTAAGTTTCCAATGGCTAAGCCATAACCGGCCGTACACAACGGAGGCATTAATGCTGTGGCGATGGCAACACCAGGAATTGGATTTCCTTTTTCGACTCTTGTCATAGCAATAACTCCTACGAGTCCACCAAAAAAAGCAATCAAAACATCATAGATATTGGGTGATGTTCTAGCTAATAATTCGGATTGGGTTTCTTTGAAAGGACTCAAATAAAAATAGGTTGTCGAGACCACTAAACTAACGATTGTGGCTATCAAAAGGTTTTTGGATGCTTTTTTGACCAATTCGGAATCGTACATCCCGAGTCCAAATCCAGCACCAATAATAGGTCCCATCAAAGGTGAAATCAACATCGCTCCGATGATGACTGCTGTCGAATTCACATTCAAACCGATAGAAGCCACCACGATAGCACAAGCCAAAATCCATAAGTTTGAACCTCGAAAAGAGATATTGGATTTTACATTTTCTAAAACTTTTTGTTTGTCTTCTTCACCAAAATGGAGGTCGGTAAATTTTAATATTTTATGGAGCATCTCTTTTTTTAAATTTTATTTGAAATTAGTCATCGCATCAAAAAAATTAATAATTCTTTAAAAGTCAATCAAATATACTAAATGTTTTCCATTTACAAACGGTTACAAATAGTTACAACCGAAAGTAAGTAGTTATCAACCGAATAATATTTGAGAGCTGTCGCATCTTTGCCCTGTTGATTTGAACGAGTCATTCAACAAACTATATATAAACAATTTAAATTTTTACACGCCATGAATGCAATGAAAAACACAGTACAGTTAATCGGAAACGTAGGTAACGATCCAGAAATCAAAACTTTTGAAGGAGGAAAAAAATTAGCCAATTTAACCATCGCCACAAACGACAGTTATAAAAACGACAAAGGAGAAAAAGTTGAAACAACCGAATGGCACAGAGTGGCTGCTTGGGGAGCAACGGCCGACATCATCGAAAAATACGTAACCAAAGGACTTCAAATAGCTGTTGAAGGTAAGTTAACACACAGAAGTTATGACGATAAAAACGGAGAAAAAAGATATATTACGGAAGTCGTTGTGAATGAAGTGTTGCTTTTGGGCAAATAAAAATTTTTTTAAATTTTCAGTCGCAGTTTGCAGAGCTATTTGTCTGTACGCTGCGATTTTTATTTTTATCTGTTGTAAATTGAGCAATTTTTTTCTTATCCGTAAGCAGTTTTTTTAGATATAAACCAAAAATATTTCTTTTTTTTAATTGAATAATAAAAAAAAGATTAATTTTTTAATGAATTTCTTCCTTTCCACAAAAAAATGTTTAACAAAAAAGTAATACTTATACTATAAAAAATAGTTGGCAAGGGATTAAATATTCGTATTTAGTATCTCAAACGTTCTAATTTAATATTTCAGAAATTCCTGATATGATAATGTTTTTATTTTTGAAATGTTAATAAATCAAAAAAACCTAAATATTATGAAGAACAGATTACCCCAACTAACCGTGCGACTTAAAACTATTAAAAAAGTTTTGCGCAAATTGATTATTCCTAGCTTTTTGTTGCTATCATTTTCAACAACTTTTGCTCAAAGTACAGACAAATTGTTTGGTTTAAATTACTGGCTGTATCAAAAGCTTGCTGATGGAACCGTGCAAGACAACATGGCTTCAAATTTGACCGAACTTAAATCCTGGAGTCCTGATATTGTTCGTATCGGTGGTAACGGACCTAATAACGGATTTTATGGAATGGATAAAACTTGGTATGAGGCTGCTATTAAAAATGCAAAAACAATGGGAGCTATTCCTTTAGTACAATTGCCTATCCATTTAACAACTGCACAAGTATCGGAGTTTGTGTATTATATTAATACTACAAAGGGTTTAGGCGTTACTTACTGGTCTATTGGTAATGAGCCAGATCCAAGTGATAACAATACTTCCGATGGTACAACTAAAGATTGGGACAAGTGGTATGCAGGCACATTGACTGAGGATGGGTTTACTTTTACAACTTGGAAAACTAAATATAAATCTCTTGTTACAAAATTGAGACAAGTATATCCTAGTGCAATTATTTGTGGCCCAGATTTCAGACACTGGTGGGGTACAACTACAACAGGTGCTTTTGGTACTTGGTATAAATCTTTTTTGGCTGATGTAGGTGTGGCCACAACCACTACAACTTCAGGCACAAAACCATTACTTGATATTTTTGCTTTTCACTACTATTCAGATGGTTTAGAAAGCGATTATGATGCAAAATTCACTACACTAAACTCACTTATTGCAACTACTAATACATCTAGAACAGCAAAAGGTGTTGCTGCTCTAAAAATTGCAACAGGAGAATTTAATGCCACTTCTAATGGAACAACATTCTCGGCTGGTCAAAACATGATTGCGATGGCGAAACAAAATCTAAAAAATGGGGCAGTTTATATGTGTCCTTGGTCTCCACAGGAAGGAAATGGATTCAGTATGATGAGTGCTACTGATGTTTTGTATCCAACAGCCCAACATTGGAAATTGGTAAGCACATTGAAAAAAGGTAATTATATGACAGGTCAAATTTCAGATACTAAAGGTGGTCATATTATGGAGTTTGGTATGCAAGATGCCAATGGTTATACCATTGTGTTAATGAACAGATCAAGTACAGATTATAAAATTGCTGTTAATTTTTCTACAACTGTAAACACTTACAATACTGCAACAGCAGATGTAAAATTCAGATTTAATTCGAATCAACCAACAGCAGCATTTTCAGGTGTAACTCTTTACAAAAACTCCACTATTGTGTACACTTACAACGCTAGCGGTCTTAGGCTAAATAAATACGAGTACCGCAGCGGATGGACAGCTCCTTTAATGTCAGTAGTTAATGCTGCAAGATTTGCTGCGCCAAAAACTGCGGTAGTGTCTGAGACGTTAAATAGCGAATTCAAAATGTATCCAAATCCAGTTTCTGATGTTTTAAATGTTGATGTGCCTAGCGCTAATAATAACACTTTAGAGATTTATGCTATTGACGGTAAAAAAGTGTATACAAAATCAGTTAATGGTACAAATACAACACAAGTAGATGTAAGCAAATTTAGTAAGGGTATGTATATTTTGAAACTTTTGAGCACAGATTCCGAAGAAATAGTCTCTAAATTTATAGTGAAATAAATAAAATATCCCTGAGGCAATAATTTTATATTAGTCTCAAATGAATAAAAAATGCCCTCTCAATCGGAGGGCATTTGTATTTTAATTAGGATACTTTTTTCTTTAAATCAAACATTGGACAGTTATCACACCGTTTTTTTTCTCCTTTTTTGTATTTTTCGCAACAGCTAGACTTGCATTTCTCCCCTTTCTTGATTTTACCAGGATTGTCTTTTTTCTTTTTCTTCTTTTTCTCTTTTTCCTTTTCTTTCTTGCTCACTTTGTAAAGAATTATAGTCCATACAAAGATAAGTTATTTTTATCTATTCTAAATAAGCAATATCATTTTATTAAAAAAAAGTCTTAAAGAAAAATAAAATTCTTTTAAGACTTTTTTATAAATATATTTGAGTTGAAACTATTTTGGCGCAGCAGCACTGGCAGCAACAGCAATAAGTTGAATGTCTCTGTCGAATAAATACAATCCGCCTTTGTCGTCACCAATCAAATTGATTTTGTCCAAAATGGTTTTGGCAGTAGCTTCTTCTTCAATTTGTTCGGCAACATACCATTGCAGGAAGTTGTGAGTGGCATAATCTTTTTCTTCAAAAGTGATGTGCACCAATTCATTAATGGAATTTGAAACGAAAAGTTCATGTTGGTAAAGCGCTTCAAACATTCCTTTAAAAGTTTCGTAAGAAGTATTTGGGGCAGCTAAATCGGTAATTTGTGCGTGACCTCCGCGTTCGTTTACATATTTTATTAATTTGAGCATATGCAGGCGTTCTTCGTCTGATTGTGCATACATAAATTTGGCGATTCCTTCCAGTCCACTAACTTCTGACCAGCAAGCCATTGACAAATAAATTTGAGAAGACTCGGCTTCAATTCTAATTTGTTTGTTTAAAGCGATTTCTATGTTTTTTGATAGCATAATTAAGTAGTTTTTAGCAAATTTAAATAAAATAATTCAAAGCAGATGATTGCTTTTATAAAAGATTTTACTTCTTGGGATTTCTTTAAAATTAGGGTTCTTTTATTAAAAATATGAAATTTTTTGAATTCAATTTGTCAAAAGTGAATGATTTCAAATTATTGATTCATCAATTCCTGAAAGCAATCTATAAATTGACTTACGTGGAAACCATCCATCAAGCCGTGATGCGCGTGAATAGACATCGACATCGTTCTTTTTCCGTCATTATTAATCATCATTTTTCCAAAAGAAATTTTCGGACAACTATCTGGAAAAGTATAACTTCTGGCGTGAGAAAGTGAGGTAAAATTAATCCAGGGAACGGCCGAAAAATGAATTAAATTATCGTTTGGAAATTCCCTAGTTAAAAGCCCTGATGTGTTTTGTATTCTTTCGATTTCTTGAAAAGCATTGGCGGCAAAAACTTTAAAATCTGGCGAATATTCAATCAACGAAAACCCGAAAGTTTGGTCTTCACGCATTATGGTTGCCGAAACATCAATGGTATCGTAAATGTAAACGGCATCGTCATTTATTCGATAACGAAAGGATTCAATTGTATTTACAGCAACGAGAGTTTTGTGCAAATAATACACAAAAAAAGAAGTTCCCAATTGTTTGGCAGTCGCATAGGCTTTAGTACAATCTATTTCGACAGTTAAACCAAAAAAGGGTTCTTCGAATTGTTTGAAAAACAGAAAATGTTCTTTTCTAGGCCAGTTTTCTAAATCTAAAAGGGTTTTCACTATTGGAGTAAAATTTAATTTGTCAAAAGTACAGCAAAACTTTTAATTTTTGTGCCACTAACTTTTCAGGACAAGTCAAAAAAAAGCCCTAAAAGAAATTTCCTTTAGGGCTTTTAAGATGTTAAAAAGTAGTTTATTTTATTTTGAAAGTAACTTTTCTAACTAATTTTCTAGCGCCTTCAGAAGTTTTATCTACAGAAGTGTCTTCTCCGGCAGAAATTACATTCAATCTTGAAGAATCAATGTTTGCTTTTAATAAAATGTTTTTCACATTCGTAGCTCTTGCATTAGCTAATCTGTCGTTGTATTCAGATCTTCCAACTTCGTCAGCGTGACCAATAATATCAACTGAAGCAGTAGGATTGTTTCTTAAATAAGTCAAGATAAAATCAATACCTTCAGTAGAAGTATTATTAGGTTTTGCAACATTGAAATCAAAATAAGTACAAATATAACCATTGTTAATTGTGCTTTTAATCTGGTCATTATAGTTTAAAACTTGAGTACTGTCAGATTTACTTGCGTAATTTTCTAAGACGTAAGCTTCTGTTTTATCAGCAACACCGTTATTGTTTTTATCAATAGATCGTCCTTTAGTATCAACCATTGCTCCAGCAGGTGTTTCAGGTTCTTCGTCTAAATAATTTGCTACACCATCTTTGTCACTATCAAGCATTCTATTTTCAACAGCAGTAAATCTTGCGTCAATTGCTGCAAATCTGTCATCGTTGTCCATAACCCAGTCAGCATGTTTGGCTTTTTTACCCAAGTAAACCGTGATTCCCGCAGTTCCAGTGAAAAGACTTCCGTTGAATCCTCTGATGTTATTAGTGCTTGCTCCATCAAAAGCGAAACTTTGTTTTGTATTAGAAATCGTTGTGAAATCTCCTGTTAGCACAATTCTGTCAGTCAATTTGATTTGACCCGTTACACCAATCATAAAATTCCCCATTCTGTCTTTTAAATACGTAGGATCTTTTCTTTCCAAGAAAGACAAACCAAAACCTGCGTGGGCTAATAAACCAAATGTGTTTGTCCAAGTTTCAAAATTCATTATTCTTCCCAAGTTGGCAACACCTTGTAAATCTGCTCTGTAATATTTTGTATCAAAAGGCATTGATCCTTCTTCTTCAGTAAAACTGTTGTATCCGAAATCTCCTTTTAAACCAAATTTGTTGTTGAACATGTAACGAACACCTAAATCTACAGTGTATGGACTAACTACTGTGGTGTAATATCCAGAGGTCATTGGCCGTTGCGGTTTGTTAAAACCACCAGATAATTCGATAGACCATTGATTAAAATCAGTTGTCTTGGCTACAACTGTTCCGTCTTGCGCGCTTATTGTTGTTAAAGCGAATGCAAAAACTAATGTAAGTACTATTTTTTTCATAATTTCATAATTTAAATTCTCGACAAAACTACATTGCGTTGTTCGATATAAAATTTAAATCAGTTAATTATGAAAGTAATTATTTTAATTTTATAAGTTATGGGTAAATCTGTTATTTAAGTCATTGAAAATCATTGCTTTGAAAATAACAAACAATGAAACATCCTTCTTATTGCAATTTTATTAAGACATCGGTCATCTTTTCGAAAGTGTAGAAGTTTTTGTGTTCTACTTTATAATCAATTCTTTCGTGTGCCCAAGTGGTGTGAAACGGAATATGAACGGCGTGTCCGCCAATGGCTAATACCGGCAAAACATCTGATTTCAGGGAGTTGCCAATCATAAAAAACTCCTTGGGCTGAATCTCCAAACGTTTCAATAAATCGGAATAATCTTTTTCCTGTTTGTCCGCCATCACCTCGATATGGTGAAAATAATGTCCCAAACCAGAATCGTGCAATTTTCGGCGTTGGTCCAGTAAATCGCCTTTTGTTGCCACAACGAGTTTGTATTTTCCTTGCAAAGCGTCTAAAGTTTCTTCAACGCCGTCTAATAATTCAATAGGTTTTTCGAGTAAATCTTTGCCGTATTCGATTATTTTTTCAATGACCTCAACAGGAATGGTATTGTTCGAAATTTTCATCGCCGCCTCAATCATCGAGAGAATATAAGCTTTGATTCCGTATCCATAAATTTTCAAATTATCAATCTCAACCTTAAAAAGTTCCTGCGAAATCCCTTGATGCGACAAATAATCGCTCATCAAGCCACAGAATTTTTGTTCCGTTTCCTGAAAATAAGGTTCGTTTACAAATAAGGTGTCGTCAGCGTCGAAGGCAATTACTTTTAGGTTCATAGGGTTGAATTAATCTCTAAACTTGCGAATAGTATATTCTTTTGTTTTATTGTCGTAATATCCAAAATAATAGATGTTGTCCAATTTATATAGCGTCTGCGAAGAAACATTGGTATCCTTGTCGAAGAAGATGCGTATTTTATCAAAAGCCAATGGGTCTATTTCGCCTTTGATATGATTGGAGTCTTTGTCGAACAAACCATTAATATAAACCACTTTTCTATTGGCATAAGCATTAAAACTTTCCATTGTAGGATTCGAAATAGCAGCATCAATCATAGAGCCAGCTATGGAACCTAAAGCACCAAACATTCCGCCAACAATTGCTCCAGTACTAGCTTGTTGTTGTTCTTGCGAAACGCTTCCTATGGTAACTAAATAATTGCCATTCAATTTATAACACGATATTCCCGCATTCAAATTATTGATTTTTCGAATGAATTGTGACGAAGTTTCCAAAATTCTTGTTTTAGTTGTGCCGCCATTTTCTTGCACATAATTACTGTTTTTAAAATCAATAATGGGATTTTCGTCCGATGCTTCGTAGCTTTTAATCAAATTATCTTCTAAATCTTTAACCGTTAAAATCAATTGACTTGAAGAGGATTTTATTTGATACAAAAGATTGTCAATCAAAAAAGAATTGGAATTTAATTCGAAACGTTCCGTATAACTAATGTAGGGTTTTTTTATAAATTTTTCACTTGCCTTGAATTTGTCTAAATCTAAAGTAATCAATTGGGTATAATCTAGATTTGCATCAAAAGTTATTATAATAGTATTCCCATTCGAATAACATTTTCTTCTCTTCGAACTTTCTACAATCGAAGTTGGGTTTTCGGGTGTGATTTTTTGCAAAGAAAAAGGAATTTCGGTAGCATAATAGCTTTCATCAAGCACATCGTAGAAGGTTGTTTTTTGATAATTGGATTTAAAAAATTTAAAACCTGTTAAATCAATTACTCTTTCTTCTAATTTTCCATCAGTATCAAAAACATATAACTTTATCTTATCACTGTTTTTTAAAACAGTCATAATATAAAATTTACCGTTTTGAGAAAAATTTTGAACGAATTTCTCATCTTTTAAAGGCAAAGTATAAGTCTTGTTTTCCGAATTTGGTTTGTCAAAATTAAATTGTTGAATAAAAATATCTTTGTGACTAGAGGAAGTCCAAAACAAATTGATATTGGATTTGTCCTCATTATACCCAATCATTCCAATATACAACTTCGGATTCAATCTTACAGTCGATAAAGAATCCATAATTTGCATCTCGCTATTGAGGCGAATTGCTTTTACTTTTTCTTTATCACTAACAAAAAGAGTTGTTTCTTTTGTAGAATCATTTACAATCTGAAAAACAGATTTCCCTTTTTTGAGGGCAACGGGTGTAGAGTTTACGATTTCTTGAGAAAATGAAATAATGCTGCATAACAACAATGCAAGTAGGATACTTTGTTTGTACATTTTGTAATTAGTTTACGATAAATTTGTCTGTTTTTTGTTACGAATGTACAAATTATTTATAGTAAAAGCCTTTATTTTTTATATTATTATTTCTTTAATTTATAGTCTCTCCATTTCCAACATTATCCGCATCAGGATTCACAAAAACTAGTTTTCCTTCGGCATTGTTCGTCATCAAAATCATTCCTTGACTTTCCACTCCACGAAGGTTTCTTGGTGCCAAATTCACTAAAACTGTCACGCGTTTTCCAATAATATCTTCGGGTTTAAAACTCTCGGCAATTCCTGAAACAATAGTGCGAACATCAATTCCTGTATCTACTTTCAAAATCAAAAGTTTATTGGCTTTTGGCATTTTTTCAGCTTCGAGAATCGTTCCTACACGTAAATCCATTTTGGCAAAATCATCAAACTGAATCAAGTCTTTTTGTGGTTCAGCGACTTTATTTTCTGCACTATTAGCTGTTTTTGTAGCTTCTAATTTGTCTATTTGTTTTTGAATTTCTTCGTCTTCAATTTTGGCAAAAAGCAATTCTGCTTCGCCAATTTTATGTCCGGCAGGAATTAAATCGGAATTGTCAGCAACTGTTTTCCAGTCGATTTTGTCTTCAATTTTTAGGATTCTTGACAGTTTCGCAGCTGTAAAAGGCAAGAAAGGTTCGCAAAGTGAACTTAAAGCCGCAGCAATTTGTAATGCTACATACATTTGGGTTTTCACGCGTTCCGGATTGTCTTTAATCACTTTCCAAGGCTCTTCATCAGCCAAATATTTATTTCCCAATCGGGCCACATTCATCAATTCGCCCAAAGCTTCGCGGAATCTGTAACGTTCGACAGAACTTGAAATCACGGCTGGATACGCTTTCAATTCGGTCAAAGTAGCTTCATCCACTTCCGAAAGTTCGTTTGGTGTCGGAACAATTCCTTCGTAATATTTATTGGTCAAAACCACCACACGATTGATGAAATTTCCAAAAATCGCCACTAATTCATTGTTGTTTCTCGCCTGAAAATCTTTCCAGGTAAAATCGTTATCCTTGGTCTCTGGCGCATTCGACGTCAAAGCATAACGCAAAACATCCTGCTGGTTTGGAAATTCTTCCAAATATTCGTGCAGCCAAACTGCCCAGTTTTTAGAAGTTGACAATTTGTTTCCTTCCAAATTCAGGAACTCATTGGCAGGAACATTGTCAGGCAAAATATAACTTCCTTCGGCTTTCAACATCGCTGGGAAAATGATGCAGTGGAAAACAATATTGTCTTTTCCTATAAAGTGTACTAGTTTTGTATCCTGATCTTTCCAATACGGTTCCCAATCTTTTCCTTCTCTTTGAGCCCATTCTTTGGTAGAAGAAATGTAGCCAATTGGTGCATCAAACCAAACGTATAATTTTTTTCCTTCGGCACCTTCCACAGGAACATCAATTCCCCAATCGAGGTCACGGGTTACGGCGCGAGGCTCCAGTCCACCATCAATCCAAGATTTAACCTGTCCGTAAACATTCGGTTTCCAATCGTTTTTATGTCCAACGAGAATCCATTCTTTTAAGAAATCTTCGTAACGATCCAAAGGCAAAAACCAGTGTTTCGTAGATTTCAAAACAGGAGTTTCTCCCGTAATGGTCGATTTTGGATTAATCAAATCCGTAGCGTTCAAAGTCGAACCACATTTTTCGCATTGGTCACCATAAGCTTCTTCATTGCCACATTTCGGACAAGTTCCCACAACAAAACGGTCTGCCAAAAATTGGTCTGCTTTCGAATCGTACAATTGCTCGGTAACTTCCTCGATAAAATCACCTTTATTATACAACGTTTTAAAGAATTCCGAAGCGGTTTCGTGATGAATCTTAGCCGAAGTTCTAGAATAATTATCAAACGAAATTCCAAAATCCGAGAACGATTTTCGGATAATTCCATCGTATTTATCGATTACTTCCTGAGGCGTAACTCCTTCTTTTTTGGCTTTCATCGAAATTGCAACACCGTGTTCGTCGCTTCCGCAAACAAATAAAACATCTCTTCCCTGCAATCTTAAATATCTGGAATAAATATCCGAAGGCACGTAAACACCCGCCAAATGCCCAATGTGAATGGGTCCGTTTGTATAAGGCAATGCCGCCGTAATGGTATATCTTTTTGGATTCTGTAACATAATTCAGTTTAATTTGCTGCAAAAATAAGGAATCCAATTTTATTTGAAGCAATTTAGCTTCCCTGAATCTTCTATGTTCCTTTATACCTTGCAATCTTATCGTTTTGGCATTAACAACATAAGGAGTTCCACTATTGTCGTAGCTGGAAATCCTTACAATCAAAATAATAATGTAAATCATATCAATAATTTTGTAACATTCTACGAGAACTATACCGCTAATTTTGTCTTATTAATTTAAAAAATAAAATTATGAAAATGAAAAGCATAGTATTTGCCTTAGCATTGAGTATCGGATTATTTGCAGTGTCTTGTAGTAGTAGTAGTAATGAAAACGAAGGAGATACATTACCTATAGTAGGAAAATGGGGTATTGTCAAAGTGGGTACCAATATTAATGGTGTAGAAACATTGACTGATCCACCACAAAACACAAGTGGTTGTGACCATGATTTTATTAATCTAAAGATTGATAATACAATGGCTTCAGGAGATTATAGTTCTCTAGTAAGTCCTTGTGCACTATCAACTTTATCAGGAACTTATACCAAATCAGGTGGTACATTAACAACGGTAATAAATGGTGTAACTACAACTTATGATATAGTTAATCTTACGCTTTCTGAATTAAAATTGAAAGAGGCCAATGGTGCTGTTTCAGTGTATATTAGATAATCCATTGACTGTAGCGATAGATTATAAATCTTAATGAGACTGTAGTATATAACGGAAATAACTTTTAAAGTTGTTTCCGTTTTTTTTGGAACTATTCCCGCCAGCTGTTGCAAATTGATTCATGGAATTTTACTGTTAGAAATATAGTTTCTCTATAAAGCCCTCCATTGACAATTTGTTTTTCATCAAAGAGTCGGTCTTTTGAAGACTTCTGTTTTTTGGAGTATAGCTGAGTTTTGGTAAATAAAAAACAATTTTACTTGAATTATTTTTTTTCATACCTTTAACAAACAGTGTTTTACTAACTAAATCAGAATCATTATGAAACAGTTTTACATTTGTTTTTGTTTTTCGATTTTCTTTATTAGTACTATTTTTTCACAAAATACATTCACGAATAATAGTATTCCAATCAATGTCGAGGAATCTTCAATTGGTTGTATAGACCTTTTTGCAGGAGGTGCTTTTGGCTATGTCAATGGTTTTGCAGGAGGTTTAAGTATCAATTTTGAGTATTCAAACATATTGTTTACTTTAGGTTATACAATGGATAATGAACAAGGCGGTTTAGAGTATGTAGAAGACGGAATAGTGCCTTTGAATTATTATAAGCACTACCGCATAGATAATTTTCCAGTAATGGTAGGTTTTTACCGTCCCTTTCATGGCTCTTCGTTGAGTGCAAGTGCTGGCTTGTCACTGCTCTTTTATTCAGAATATATAGATGTTAACACATTCAGTATTTTTAATTCTAATCCCACCGAATTATATTTTGTCACCACGATGGGTTTTCCTTATGAGTTCAACTTAAAACTTTTTAATCAAAAAGAGGATGTTGTTGTGGGTTATGGTTTAAAGTTGTTCGGGAACTTGGGCAAATACAACTATACTGGATTGGCATTGGTGTTGAGTTTAGGGAACTATAAATAATTTAAATTTATTTATGAGTGTTTCATAAGATAAATTAATTTTTAAAATTTAATTAACCCGCTATCCGTTGTAATTTTTTGTGACAAACACCGGACAAAATGATTTCCTCTGCTATTTGGGCTAGGGGATTTGGGTTTTAAATCAATTTCTCATTTTTAGTATGACTTTGTTTATATTTGTTAGCAGAAATTATTGAGATTTTTTATTATGGCAAAAGGACCTGAAAAAAATACTAAAAACAAGGCTTTACATACCAAATTGCTCAATCGAAAAAAGGCTAAACTTCAAAAAGAGAAAAAAGAAAAAGCTCTACGTTTGAAAGCTTTAGTCGCCAAAATGAATCAGAAAAAGAATAGTGACGAATCGGATAACGGATAAATCAGAATCTTTAAAAACTCAAAAATCTGTGCAATCTGTGGTTAAAAAAACATTTCCATTGCTCACTATTTTACCCGAAATTTGCCATAAATCTTCAAACACAAAACCTATGGAATTTGGCAGAATAATAGTTTCGGAAACAGCCTTCAACAGTGAAAATCTTCAGGATGTGATTAACTCCAATATTTCGGTAATTAACTTAATGCGTGAGGAAAAAGTTGACGACGAATTCATTCACGAAGATGCGTTGATGAGTTATTATTTAGACTATTATTATTCCCAATGTGTTACGGGAAACTTTGCCCAATTTGTACATTCTTCAGGTTGGAATTCCGAATTAAACGAATTGATTGAAGAAGGTCTCGTCTTAATTGGTGCCCAAAAACATTTAGAATTATTCCAACAACAATCCAAAAAAGTAAAACTAATGAGCAGCGTAAAGCTCAATAAATTTCTGAAAGGAAAATTAGAAGGTGTAAACCCAACCAAAGATTTGCTGAACAACGACACTTTTTTCGAAATCGAAGAAAATCTAATTGCCTTGAATGCCGATTTCTTGAAAACCCATCCCGATACTGAGGTGCTTTCTGTAGATGAAATATTCGAAGTTTTAGAAGAATTTGTGGGTCACGAGATTAAAAGGGAATAGGGTTTTGGCGATTCTTTAATGAACTGTTTAATTCAGTTGCGTTATTTTCTTAAAGTATAAATAATACCTATTGTAGAGGTTAGCATATTTCCCGTAAAATGTCCGTAAGTACCACTTTCAGTTCTTCCATCAAAAGTTAATCCTTGTAGAAGATGCATTAAACCAGATATATCTAAACTTAAATCTATGTTTTTATTTATTTTATATGTTCCTGTTAATCCATAAATAACATTGATCATTTCATCATTATATATTTTAGCATTACTTGTAAGTTGTGAAACACCAAATCCTGAGTGAAAAAATATTCCTATTGGGTCAGGTTCATCATAAATCATAAAGGCATAACCCAAATCGACGACCCCTTGAATATCAAATCGAATGTACTTGCTGCTAAATTCAGGAGTATTTGGTTTGTTTTTAAAAGAATCATAACCAACATCAGCCTTTAAACCAAAACCTGGTGCAATAGTATATCTAGTTCCTAAATCAATATGATATAATGTAGGATCTGAAGTTTGATAACCAGGGGTCATAGTACGAAATGGCTTGGTAACACCAACATTAAATTCAATGGACCATTCTTTATAATAACGAATATCTTGAGCATTCAATTTTGAAGCGACTAAAAGTACAAGCAAAATAAATATTTTTTTCATTGATTTAAAAATTAGAGCATTATATATAAAGTAAATTTAATGTTTTTTAGATATAAATGCTCAATCGTCGCAAAATATATCAATCAAAACTTGGAACCAAAGTTTAATCTAACAGATAAAATTCAATACTTGATTTGGATTACTTAGAAAGGGTGCTTAAAAGAAAATTAGTTTCTAAAAAAATAAGTAATCCCTAATAAAGAAGTAAATAAGTTTACATTAATATTTGTCACATGAATATTTTGAGTTCTGCCGAGATTAAAAGAGAGTAGTTGTTTCACAAAGTCACACCAAGAAAAACACGAAGCCACACGAAGAATTTTCTATAAAATAAAGAAAACGTCGTGAATCTCTGTGATTCTTTTGCGAATCTTCGTGAAATAGCTTTTCTTAAAAAACTTTTGTCCCAATCCTATCAAACATTTCCTTAAATTTGCTTCCTTAATATTGAAAACAAACTAAGAGTTTAAAAAACAAGGATATGTTACAAATTGCATTTATTAGAGAGAATCAGGAGAAAGTAATCAAGGCTTTGGCAAAAAGAAATATGGATGCCACAAGTGTTGTTCAAGAAGTGGTACAATTGGATGAAAGACGTCGCGCCACACAAGTGGAATTGGACGGAATTTTATCAGAATCTAATAAATTATCCAAAGACATTGGCGAATTGATGAAGAAAGGCGAAAAATCAAAAGCCGCTATTCTTAAAGAAAAAACAGTGCTGTTAAAAGAAAAAAGCAAAGTTTTAGCCGAAACTGCCGATGCTCTTGCTTTGGAACTTTCTGAAAAATTATACACTTTACCCAATCTTCCCGCCGATATTGTTCCCGAAGGAAAAACTCCAGAGGAAAACTTAAACGTTTTTCAAGAAGGCGATGTTCCCGTTTTACACGAAGGAGCACAACCACATTGGGAATTGGTAAAAAAATACGACATCATCGATTTCGAATTAGGAAATAAAATCACGGGAGCAGGATTTCCGGTTTACAAAGGAAAAGGAGCCAGATTACAACGTGCTTTGATTTCCTATTTCTTGGACAAAAACACCGCTGCCGGTTACAAAGAATACCAAGTTCCTCATATGGTCAACGAAGCTTCGGCTTACGGAACCGGACAATTGCCGGACAAAGAAGGGCAAATGTACCACGACGCCACCGATAATTTATATTTGATTCCAACGGCAGAAGTTCCCGTAACCAATTTGTTTCGTGACGTGATTCTGAACGAAAACGAATTGCCAGTTTTGGCAACAGCTTACACTCCTTGTTTCCGTCGTGAAGCCGGTTCTTATGGAGCTCACGTTCGTGGATTGAACCGTTTGCACCAATTTGATAAAGTCGAAATTGTGAGAGTGGAACATCCCGACAAATCGTATGAAGCTCTAGAAGGAATGGTAGAACACGTAAAAAGCATTCTCCAAGAATTGAAATTACCCTATAGAATTTTGCGTCTTTGTGGCGGAGATATGGGTTTCACTTCTGCGTTGACCTATGATTTCGAAGTGTATTCTACAGCGCAAGAACGTTGGTTAGAAATCAGTTCGGTTTCTAATTTCGAGACTTTTCAAGCGAATCGTTTGAAGTTGCGTTTCAAGGACAAAGACGGAAAAAACCAATTGGCACATACCTTAAACGGAAGTTCATTGGCTTTGCCAAGAGTTTTGGCAGGAATTTTAGAAAATTACCAAACTGCGGAAGGTATTGTGATTCCTGAGGTTTTGCGAAGCTATTGCGGGTTTGATATTATAGATTAGTTTGTAGAAAATATGGGAGCTTGGGGAACAGCAATATCATCTAATGACACTTATGCCGATATTTATGGGGATTTTTTCAATCTTTATAATGAGGGATTTGATGTTGCCGAAATTTCTAAAAAACTAATTTCTAACAACCAAGAAACGATAAATGATTTAGACGACGGTAATAATTTCTGGTTTGCATTAGCAAAAGCTCAATGGGAATGTAAGTTACTTGATGATAATATTTTTGATAAAGTAAAAGAAATAATAGAAACAGGAGCAGACATTGAAGTATGGAAAGAGCTCGGTGCTGATGAGAAAGATATAAAAAAACGAAAAATAGTTCTTGATAAATTTTTAGCTGATATTCAGATTGAAAGAACAAAAGCAAAGTCAAGGAAAAAGAAAATAATTCGTAAACCTATTTTTGAAAAAGGAGATTGTTTGACTTTTAAACTTAAAGACGGAAATTACGGAGCAGCAGTAGTTTTGGAAGCAATTATAAACACAGAATTGGGATTAAATCTTATTGCAACCACAAGGTTTAATGAAAGTTACAAACCAACTATTTCAGACATAGAGAACGAAGAAGTCCTTGTAAAAAATTTTCTTTTCTGGAAAAACCAACAAGAAATCACTTGGTATTATCCTATTTCATTAAAAAGAGATAATATTAAGCCAGAGGTTTTAGGAAAACTAAAAGTTGGAATAGATTATAATCCAAGTGATTATTCTCTTGGGTTTTCCTATGGTGGTTCAATAGATTCAACTATTGAAATAATTGAAAGGCAATTTGAATATGAGAAAACCAATCTAAAAACAGAAAATAAGTTAACTATAAAAGAATTGACTATAAAAAAATAAAACTTCGACTTCAATTAAAACAATCAATGAAAAAACTCTTTCTACATATAACCCTGTTTTTTTCATTGGTTTGTTTTTCGCAAAACGAGCAATTGGCGCAGTATTATTACGACAAAGGCGATTTCGAGAAAGCCAAAATCAGTTTCGAAGAATTACTAAAAAATCAGCCGTCGAACTTCCAATATTTTCAACGAACCATAGATTCCTATCAGCAATTACAGCAATTTGATTTAGCCGAAAAAGCCATTCGAGAACGTTTGGATAAATACAAACAAGGAACTCTTTTGGTCGAATTGGGTTATAATTTTCAGCTGCAAAAAAATGAGGCTTCCGCCAAAAAGCAGTACGATGAAGCAATAGAAAGAATCAAAAATAATCCAAACGAAGTATACGGAATTGCCAATTCTTTCGAGAGAAAAGCGCTTTTGGAATATGCCTTAAAATCGTATCAAACCGCAACAGCATTGCAACCCAATTTTAATTTCAATTACCAAATGGCCTTGCTTTATGGTCAATTAGGGAAAACAGAAATGATGATTTCTACTTTTCTCGACGAAGCTTACACCAATCCTCAAAATTCGATACAAATCCAAAATCAACTCGCGCGTTTTATGGTCGAGGAAGGTGACGAAAACTTCAATCAAACCCTACGAAAATCATTGATTACAAGAGCTCAAAAGAATCAAGATATTTTTTGGAACGAATATTTAAGTTGGTATTATGTGCAACAAAAAGAGTTCAGCAAAGCCTTTATTCAGGAAAAAGCAGTGTATAAACGCAATCCGGAATCGTTGTCAAGTATTATTAATCTAGCGCAGTTGACTATTGAAGAAGACGATACTGAAACCGCAAAAGAAATTCTGGGATTTGTTCTAGAAAACACTAAGGATTTAGAGTTGCTCATTCAAGCCAATTCCTATTTGATGGAAATGAAAATTGACAAGGCATCCGAAAAAGATTTTGCTGCCATCAATACCGAATTAACCGCTTTGTTGACAGAATACGGAATAAGTCCAATTAGTTTATCTTTGCAACTGATTCAGGCGCATTTTGTGGCTTTTAATTTGAAAAAACCAGAGGAAGGGAAAGAGATTGTCAAAAAAGCACTTGCCTTGGAATTGAATGTATATGAAGAGGCTGAAGTCAAAATGGAATTGGCAGATATTTTGCTTTTCGAAGAAAAATTCAATCAGGCGTTGATTTATTATTCGCAAATTGAAGAGAATTTAAAGAATGATGCCGTGGCGCACGAAGCGAGTTTAAAGGCCGCCAAAACCAGTTATTTTCAAGGAGATTTTGTTTGGGCATCTAAACAATTCAAGGAATTAAAATCGGCGAGCACGCAATTGATTGCCAATGATGCTTTGGAATATTTTCTTTTAATCAGTGATAACACGGTTGCCGATTCGACCCAAACGGCTTTGAAACAGTTTGCCAAAGGAGATAATCTCTTGTATCAAAACAGGAATCAGGAGGCAACAGCGCAGTTTCAGGCGATTTTGAAAAGTTTCAAAGGGCAGGAAATTGAGGCAGTGACGCTATTGCGTTTGGGGAAAATTTACGAGAAAAGTAGCGAATATAATTTGGCTTTAAGCCAATACCAGAATATCATCAACCAACACGCTGACGGAATTTACATAGACGAAGCCCTGTTTTTTTCGGCAGAAATAGAGAACAATAAATTACAACAACCCGAAAAAGCGAAATTGCTTTATGAGAAAATAATTTTCAATCATCAGGACAGTATTTACTTTGTCGATGCTCGAAAGGAATATCGAAAATTGCGGGGAGACAAGAATCTTTGAAATAGCAATGGCAATGCCAAAAAGCAATAAT
>Ga0209717_1000920_pt1 | contig 34038 bp, 30 predicted proteins | sample AD_UKC048_MetaG_FD_184418 | JGI IMG/M metagenome (GOLD analysis project Ga0209717, IMG submission 184418) | Active sludge microbial communities of municipal wastewater-treating anaerobic digesters from USA - AD_UKC048_MetaG (SPAdes) (version 2) | ecosystem: Engineered > Bioreactor > Anaerobic >...
GGGCAATAAAGTGTTGCCCAATACAAAGCGCACTTGGCGTTTGCTCATCCCTAATTTCAGTTGGCCAGCCATTTCAGGGGTAATAATATGCCCTTGTTGAACGTTGAGTTTGCGCACGCCGGGGAAGAATCCACAGCTGTTAAGCATCAGTGCACAGAGGGTGACCAGTAAAATACGACTGGCTAATTTCATAAGAGGGCTTCCACTAAATAATTTGAACACGGATAATACCCGAACCACAGGAAAACTGAGAAGGTTTTGGGGGAAAAATGGCAGATGAAAACCAAGAGTTACGCAAAGTAGGCCTTAAGGTCACCTTGCCACGGATAAAAATTCTGCAAATGCTGGAATCCGCCGAGCAACACCACATGAGCGCAGAGGACGTATATAAGTCCTTGATTGAGCAGGGTGACGATGTTGGTTTGGCGACGGTATACAGAGTTCTCACGCAATTTGAAACCGCAGGCTTAGTAGTTAGACACAACTTTGATGGCGGTCACTCGGTATTCGAAGTCGCCCGTGGCGAGCATCATGACCACATGGTCGATATAGATAGCGGAACCGTCATAGAGTTCCATAACGATGAAATTGAAGCTTTGCAGCGTCGCATTGCCGCTGATCATGGTTATGAACTAACCGATCACAGCTTAGTGTTGTATGTAAAACCGCTGAAAAAGTGATTTAGTTTCAGGCGTAAAAAAGGCTGCATTGTGCAGCCTTTTTTAATTTCCGATTTTTTATCGGCTCTCCAAAATCTCTCTTGCATGCGCCAACGACTGCTCAGTCACTTTCGCGCCGCCCAACATTCTCGCGATCTCGCTAACTTTTTCTTCGCCTTCCAACAAAATCAGTGTGGATTCTGCGCTGGTTTTGGTGGATTTTTTACTGACTAATAAATGTTGATGCCCTTTGCTCGCAACTTGCGCTAAGTGAGTTACGCAAATGACTTGGCCTTTTTCGCCCAGTTGACGTAGCAGATTGCCGACGACATCTGCAGTCGCACCGCCAATACCTACATCCACTTCATCGAACACTAATGTTGGTGTTGCAGATGTTTGTGCCGTGATCACCTGAATCGCCAAGCTTATACGTGAGAGTTCGCCGCCTGATGCAACCTTTGCGAGTGCTTTTGGCGTTTGGCCGGGGTTGGTGCTAATTAAAAACTCCACATCTTCCAAACCGTTTGCAGAGGGTTTTTCAATCAGTGAATGTAAATTAACAGTGAGTTTGGCATTTTCCATCGCCAAGCTTTTGAGTTGATCGTTGACGAGTTTGGCGAGATTGCTTGACGACTTTTGGCGTTTGTTGGAAAGCTGACCTGCCGATTGCAAAAACGCATTTTCAGCAGTGGCGACTTGCTGCGCGAGTTGATCCAGCTTGGCATCGCCGCCTTGAAGTTGATCTAATTCAAAACTCAAGCGTGCAATTAATTCCGATAATTCTTCGGGGCGAATGCGATGTTTGCGCGCAACATCGTAAATAGTGCTCAAGCGTTCTTCCACCACTTGCAAGCGCTCGGGGTCGAGGTTGAAGGTATCAATGTGATGATCAATTTCGTGGCAGGCTTCTTCTACTTGAATTTGCGCGCTAATTAATAATTCTTCTGCAGCCAAGAGCGCGGCAGATTTTTCCGGCATATCACGCAATATATGTAGCGCGCGGTGCAAGTTAGTATTTAGGCCGGATTCGTCATCGTTGCACAGCGCCAAGAGTTCATGGCTGCCCTGCAAAATATCGCCCGCGTTGGCAAGGCTGCGTTGCTCGGCTTCTAGCTTTTCCAGCTCGCCAGCTTGCAAGCCGAGTTGATCCAACTCATTAACTTGATAACTTAATAATTGAAAACGGGCGCTCACTTCGGCGGCGTTATCGCGCAAATGTAAATAATGTTCCAACCGACTTTGCCATTCGCGATAGGCGAGGCGCACTTGTTTGGCGAGTTCGGCTTGGCCGCCAAATTCATCCAGCAGGCGGCGATGGGTTTCTTTTAAAAGAAGCGATTGGTGCTCGTGCTGGCTGTGAATATCAATCAACATTTCGCCCAGAGTGCGCAGCTGCTGCAAGGTCGCGGGTTGGCCGTTGATATAGGATTTGGATTTGCCTTCATTGTTGATCAGGCGGCGCAGCAGGCATTCATTGGGCGAGTCCATTTGCTGCAAATCATTGGCGATTAACCATTCCTGCGCGGCGGGAATTCGGCTGGTATCAAAGCTTGCAGTAATGTCAGCGCGGCTTGCGCCCAAGCGTACACGGTCTGCTTCCGCGCGGTCGCCTAGAGTTTGGCCAAGGGCGTCAAGCAGAATGGATTTACCCGCACCTGTTTCACCGGTAATCACGGTCATACCGGGTTTCATATCAAGGTCGAGCTTTTCCACCAAGGTGAAGTTTTGAATGCTGAGATGGGTGAGCATGGCTGGGCTCCGTAAAAGATCACGCAGAAATATTAATCTGGCTGTTTATACAGTAAATGCGATTGTGGGGCTAGAGGGAAGCTGAAAATTTGAGAAGGTAAACCCCTGCGGGGAATTGTCCTAGGTGCGGAGGAGGTCCGTGTACCAATTCCCCTCTTTAGCAAAGAGGGGCTAGGGGAGATTTGATGTTTGCGATTACCGTTTAAATCCCCCTAGCCCCCTTTTTCTAAGGGGGAACTTGAACGCATTGCACTGCATTCGTTTACAACGTAAACCCCTCCAACATATGACTCAGCTGATCCGACGCCTGACGTATCTGCTGCGATGCCACCAGCGTCCCCTGTGCCGCATCCTTAGTACCCAGCGATGACTCTTCCACCTGGCTCACATAATCCAAAATCATGCTGCTGGCGGTCACGTGTTCAATCAGCGCATGGCCTATAAAGCCCACGATTTGCGCGACTTGATCGGTCTCCTGTTGAATGATTTTCACCGTCTCGCCGCCTTCGCGGGTTTGGCGAATACCCTGTTTCAGTTCGCCGACCATATCATCCATATGTTGCTTGGTTGTGCGGCTGCTGTTTTGTACGGCCGTAATCGTTTCGCTGATTTCTTTAGTCGCCTGAGTGGTGCGCTGGGCAAGGCCGCGCACTTCATCGGCTACCACCGCAAAACCTCGCCCCTGCTCACCAGCGCGGGCCGCTTCAATAGCGGCGTTAAGGGCGAGTAGGTTGGTTTGATTGGCGACTTCGCTGATGACCGAAACAATGGCAGAAATGCTGTTAATCCGCTCCGCCAATTCATCGATACTGGTCTGGGTTAGGCTCACGCTAGATTCAATTTCCACAAAACTTTTTACTGCACCGGAAATTAACATTTGACCCTGAGCGGCAATACGCGATGCGGCATCTGTTTCTGCGGTAGCTTGTTTCGCCTGCTGCACTGCAGCTTTAGTCTGCTGGTTAAACTCTTCGGCAGAAGCGGCGATTTTGCTGGTATTGATACTTTGGTTCTCAGCCATAGAACTGCTGGTTTCGGCCTTGTGCACAATCACATCGCTAATGCCATGCAGGCTGCCCACCGCCGTTGTGACCCGTGCAATCATTTCGCGCAGATCCTTACGCATGCGCACCACTGAACCGTAAATACTTTCTTCGGGCACCTTGCGATCAATTCGATTTTCGCGCAAATCACCCGCTGCAACCGTACGTACCAAACTGAGCACATCGCGCAATTCTCCGCCTAAACCGCGCTCCAAACGGAAGGCAAAGATAAACACCGGAACCACAATAATCAGCGCCACCAGGATGCAAATGAGCAGCTGCCATTTCGCGGTCTCCCAAAAGCGCGCATTTACTTCATTAAAACCAATACCTGTGCCTACCACCCATTGCCAGCGAGGTGAAATTTTGGCGATGGAGAGTTTGTCTTCAATGGAGCCATCGGCCTGCTTTTGTGTCCAGTGATAACGCGCTGTCTCGCCACGGGCGTCAGCAACGGCAGCCTGCAAAATATCGCCCACACTTTTGCCTTTACCATCTTTAAACTCATGAAAGCTGGTGCCGTGTAATTGCGGGTCGAGCGGGGTGGCTACGAAGTTGAGCTTTTCATCGGCCACATACACGTATTCGCTCTTGTGATAGATATTGTTGCGCAGAATTTGCGTGGCGGCTTCTTTCGCCTTTGCTTCCTCCATCATGCCGCTAGCGGCAAGTTTTTCCATTTGTACCACTGTGGCATAAGTGCTGTTGAGCAGCTCTTCCACGCGCGCGCTATTGTCCTGGTTGCTTGAATAACGAAGGGTAAACAAACCGATGAGCATAATGCCGAGCAGACCAATAAATATCAGGCTGCTGAGAATCCAGATTTTAACGCGGAGTGACATTCTTACCTCCAGCCGGGGTATAAAAGTGAGTAAGGGATAAAGCGAAGTAATTAATGTGCTGCTTTATGCGTTGAGATTAGGTTTGCAAGACAACGTTGTCAAACGGTTTTCGGCGATGTTTAGACTTTTTAGGCAAGGATTTGGCTAAGATAAGATGAAAAAGTATTTTAAGCGACAACGATGCCTGCTCATGGTGCAAGGCTCTCGCTTGTGCGCAGCAAAAGCAGCAGCTCGGCAGACTTGAATCCTTCGATCTACACCCCATATAGGAGGCACTGAATTGTTTTTGCGGTAGCCAATCCGCGTGAAAATCATTAGGAGAACGTTGTGTCCACAGAAGATTACCAAGACATCCAAAACGCCGACGCCCAACCTGAAGCCGCCGCTGCCGAGAAGGTAGAAGTTAGCATTGACGGTTTGCAAGCGCAGTTGGCGACTCTTGCTGCCGCTTACGAGTCTGCTAAGGAGCAATCCTTGCGTTCACAGGCGGATGCGCAAAACGCCCGCCGCCGTGCGGAGCAAGATATCGAAAAAGCCCACAAATTCGGCCAAGACAAAATCGTTAACGATTTACTGCCAGTGGTGGATAACCTTGAGCGCGCACTTTCTACGATTGATGCTAGCAACGAAGCTTTCACCGCAATTGCCGAAGGTATTCAGCTCACTCACAAGTCGTTTATCGATGCCCTCGCGCGTCACCAAGTAATCGTAGTGAATCCGCACGGCGAGCCCTTTGATCCCAATTTGCATCAAGCCGTATCGGCAGTGCCGAATCCGGATGTAGAACCCAATACCGTGATCAACGTATTCCAAAAAGGCTACACCTTGCATGGCCGTTTGGTTCGCCCCGCGATGGTTGTGGTTTCCAAGGCACCTTAATTAGAAAGGCTCCATAATTTATCTAGAAAACCGTAATAGCAACAAAATTTGTAAGGATTTTTTTAGAGCTGCACTTGAATTACATTTGTCAGCTCCAATATAGAAAACAACGGATGATGAATAGATAAATCTCGCTGCGAATTGCAGGAGATGCATCGCAAATCACTCCATTTATTAACATTTCGCGCACTGACTGCTTTTACTTCCAAAGGGGCATGCGCGAACAGATACAACGAAATCTAGGAGCAATATCATGGGTAGAATTATCGGCATTGACTTGGGCACCACCAACTCTTGCGTATCAGTATTAGAGGGCGGCAAGCCAAAAGTTATTGAGAACGCCGAAGGCGATCGCACCACGCCGTCCATTATTGCGTTCACTAACGACGATGAAATTTTGGTAGGTCAATCTGCCAAGCGTCAATCAGTGACTAACCCGCACAATACGTTGTACGCGGTAAAGCGTTTGATCGGCCGTAAATTTAAAGACGAAGTTGTACAGAAAGATATCAAAATGGTTCCGTACAAAATCGTTGCAGCCGATAACGGCGATGCATGGGTAGAAGTGAAGGGCGACAAAAAAGCACCGCCACAAATTTCTGCAGAAGTTTTGAAAAAAATGAAAAAAACCGCTGAAGATTATCTCGGCGAAGCAGTGACTGAAGCGGTAATTACCGTGCCTGCTTACTTTAACGATTCACAACGTCAAGCCACTAAAGATGCTGGCCGCATCGCAGGCTTAGATGTAAAACGTATTATCAACGAACCCACCGCTGCTGCATTGGCTTACGGTTTGGATAAAGGCGTAGGCGATCGCACTATTGCGGTATACGACTTGGGTGGTGGTACTTTCGATATTTCAATTATTGAAATTGCAGACGTAGATGGCGAACACCAATTCGAAGTGCTTTCAACCAACGGTGATACATTCCTTGGTGGTGAAGATTTCGATATGCGTTTGATCGAATTCCTCGCAGACACTTTCAAGAAAGATACCGGCATTGATTTGCACAATGATCCACTCGCATTGCAACGTTTAAAAGAAGCGGCAGAAAAAGCGAAAATCGAATTGTCATCAGCGCAACAAACTGAAGTGAATTTGCCGTACATCACTGCAGATGCATCAGGCCCAAAACACTTGGTGGTAAAACTGAGCCGCGCGAAACTGGAATCTTTGGTTGAAGATTTAGTTGCTCGCTCAATGGAGCCAGTAAAACAAGCAATTAAAGATTCAGGTTTGGATATCAAAAAAATCGACGACATTATTCTTGTTGGCGGCCAAACTCGTATGCCAATGGTGCAAAAAGCCGTAGCAGATTTCTTCGGTAAAGAGCCACGTAAAGACGTAAACCCAGATGAAGCAGTAGCAATTGGTGCTGCAATTCAAGGTTCAGTATTGTCTGGCGAAACCACCAACGTATTGTTGTTGGACGTAACTCCTTTGACGCTCGGTATCGAAACCATGGGCGGCGTTGCCACTCCATTGATCGACAAAAACACCACGATTCCTACCAAGAAATCACAAGTGTTTTCTACCGCAGAAGACAATCAATCTGCAGTAACCATTCACGTGGTTCAAGGTGAACGTAAACAAGCGTCACAAAATAAATCACTTGGCCGTTTCGATTTGAGCGACATTCCTGCGGCACAACGCGGCATGCCACAAATTGAAGTAACTTTCGACATCGACGCTAACGGTATTTTGAACGTAAGCGCGAAAGACAAAGCGACTGGCAAAGAGCAATCCATTGTGATTAAAGCGTCTTCAGGCTTGAGCGATGCTGAAATTGAAAAAATGGTAAAAGATGCTGAAGCTAACGCAGAAGCAGATCGCAAGTTTGCTGAAACCGTAGCTGCGCGCAACACACTGGATGGTTTGATTCACGCAACTGAAAAAACCTTGAAAGAAGCGGGCGATAAAGCAACTGCAGAAGAAAAATCTGCAATTGAAGCCGCATTAACCGAAGCGCGTGATGCAATGAAAGCAGATGATCTTGCACTCATTGAAGCAGCAACTACCAAGTTGACTGAAGCTTCTGGCTCACTTGCACAGAAACTTTATGCTGAACAACAAGCGGCGGGCGCACAAGGTGCAGGCGAAGCAGGTGGTTCACAAAAAGCAGAAGACGATGGCGTAGTAGATGCTGAGTTTGAAGAAGTAAAAGATAAGTAATGCCTTAAGGCCTCCTCCTCTTTTCAAGGGGAGGGTTGGGGTGGGGTTTTACTTTTTGTGAGACGAACCCCCTCCCGACCTCCCCCTTGAAAAGCGGGGAGGGGAAAAGCAAAAACAAATGCGGGCTTGCCCGCATTTGTCATGTAAGAAGCTAAAGAATTTTCAGTGTAACCAACGACTGGTTTTATTATGGCAAAACGCGATTATTACGAAGTGCTCGGCGTCTCTAAAGACGTAGACGGCGCTGATTTGAAAAAAGCTTATCGCCGCGAGGCGATGAAACATCACCCCGATAGAAATCCGGATGATCCGTCTGCAGAAGAAAAATTCAAAGAAGCGAATGAGGCCTACGAAGTTCTGTCAGACGATCAAAAACGCGCAGCCTACGATCGCTTCGGTCACGCCGGTGTGGATGGTCAATCTGGCATGGGCGGTGGTGGCGGAGGCAGTAACTTCAGCGATATTTTCGGCGATGTCTTCGGCGATATTTTTGGTGGCGGCGGTGGCCGTCGCGGTGGGCCAAGTCGCGGTTCAGATTTGCGCTACAACCTCGAATTAAATTTAGAAGAAGCCGTAAAAGGCACCAGCACGCAAATTAAAATCCCCACCTTGGTGTCGTGCAAAACCTGTAGCGGTTCTGGCGCAAAAGCGGGCAGCAAACCTATTACCTGTACTACCTGTGCTGGCCACGGCCAAGTGCGTATGCAGCAGGGCTTTTTCTCTGTACAACAAACTTGCCCTAACTGTCGCGGGCGCGGCACCATCATTGCCGACCCTTGCAAAACCTGTCACGGCCAAGGCCGCGTAGAAGAAACCAAAACCCTGCAAGTTAAAGTGCCTGCCGGTGTAGATACTGGCGATCGCATTCGTTTAAGTGGCGAAGGCGAAGCTGGCGATGCCGGTGGCCCCAGCGGCGATTTGTATGTGCAAGTGCATGTACGCGATCACGCCATTTTCAAACGCGAAGGTGCGGATTTGTATTGCGAAGTGCCCATCGATTTTGTGGACGCAGCACTCGGCGGCGAATTGGAAGTGCCAACGCTTGATGGCCGTGTGAAATTAAAAGTCCCGGCGGAAACGCAAACTGGAAAATTGTTTAAGTTGCGTGGCAAAGGCGTAACGCCAGTGCGCGGTGGTGGAGTGGGTGATTTGCTCTGTCGCGTGGTGGTGGAGACTCCGGTGAGCCTCACTAACAAGCAAAAAGAAATGCTGCGAGATTTCCAAGCGAGTATGAAAGGCGGGAAGTTCTCGCCCAAACAGTCGAGTTGGCTGGATGGGGTTAAGAAGTTTTTTAATGATTGATAATCGTTAAATAAAAAGCGGGCTGATTGAGAAATCAGCCCGTTTTGTTTGTGTGGTAGGTGAATGCATGTTTAGTCAAAAACTTTATTGTTGAGTGCATAATGGATCTTGATAAGCTAAAAATTAATTTTGAAAGTATCGGGCAGCTTAAAAGAAGCAGTATTAGGCCGCTAGTTAATAATATGGCTTATAGACCAACTTTCAATATCGATGTCTACCGCGAAGCGGTGTTACATAGGTTTTTAGATTTGGCATATAGTTCTATCCACTTATTAGAGAATAATTTTCATATTCCCGCTGTGATTACAGCAAGAGCTGCTCAGGAAACATTATCAGTTCTAGCGTATCTGAATATAAAGTTGAAAAAATTTTCTGAAGACAAAGACTTAGAGCATTTGTTGGATTGTAGTAAGCGCCTTAGTATTGGTTGGAAGGGAGGCAAGGAATTCCCCGAAATGATAAATGTACTAACTTGCATAGATTCCGTTGATAAAAAATTCAATATCGGGTTTCGAAAGCATTATGACTTGTTATCGGAATCCGCCCATCCAAACTTTTCTGGTGTTTTAGGGGTTTATTCTAAATCCAACCATGAAACATTGGAGGTTAAGGTTGGGCTAAAGTCTGATTCTGTGAAGGGTTTGGTTGCCTTAACAGATTCAACTTTGAATATTTGTGCGCTTATATTTTCTAATTTACAGAATGAATACGAGGAGTTAATGAACGCCGCGTTAAATGTATGTTTTGAGTTACATGAAAATGGTAATTTAAGTAAAAATTTTTATGGCGAATAACCTCGTAGGTTGGGCAGTCATGCCCAACATTTTCCATTTATGTAAATCTCTTTTCGCCTCCTTGCTAGTCACTTTTTTTCATGAAAGCCATGGATTGCTTTCATGAAATCGTTCGTGTTTCCTGCGCGTTTCGGAAAATTCACGCCGTTCCGGTGCGACATCCCTGTCGCATCGTCAATAAAACGCACGTCCTGTGCGTTTTGCGCAAATTTTCCTGCAATGCTCGGCGAACTCCATGGGGGCCCCGTTTGGTGCCACTAGGAAATTATTTTTAAAAGGGCGTCGTCATCCCGTAGGGATCCAGTGACTTTTAAAAAGTAAAGACGCTGGATCCTTGCAGGATGACGACTCCCCGTTTGGGTTCTACTGTGCTCGTTTCTAAATAAATCCGTGGGTTACGTCTTCGGTTTACTTGAGAATCCGGCATATGCTTGACATATGTCTTCTTCGGTTTTACCCTTAATCAAGTAAGTCACAGCCTTGAGAGGTAAACCCCATGCGCACAGTCTCTATTTTTAAAAACGGTAAAAACCAAGCGGTTAGGTTGCCTAAGGATATGGAGTTCGAGGGCACTCATGAGCTTGAAATTATCAAAGAGGGCGATACTCTAACCCTGCGCCCGGTGCGGTCTAGCTGGCTTTCTCTGATGGATCTCCCCAAGGCGGATGCTGATTTTATGCAAGAGCGCAGCGATGTAGTCTCGGATGAGGGGCGCTTTGAGCTGTGAAAAATACCTTTATGCTCGATACATGCATTTGCTCGTTTATCATGCGCGAGCAGCCAGTTGAGGTGCTGCAGCGGTTGACCAGCGTGGTGGTGCAGCAGCATAGAGTTGTTATTTCAGCCATTACTTACGCGGAAATGCGTTTTGGTGCCATCGGCAAAAAGGCATCCCCAAAACATAATGTGCTGGTTGATGAGTTTGTGAAGCGATTGGATGCGGTCTTGCCTTGGGGTATTGCCGCCGTCGATGCCACCGCACTCATCAAGCGTCAGCTCGGTGAAGCGGGCACGCCTATAGGTGCTAACGATGCGGCTATTGCAGGCCATGCCATTGCAGAGGGCTGCATACTTATCACTAACAATACCCGCGAGTTTAACCGCGTTCTGGGTTTAAGGCTTGAGGACTGGGTTCACTGAGTTACTCTCCACAATCCCCGCCAACATCTCCAATCCCTTTTTCATATTCTCTGCATTCGCGTGACTAAAATTAAGCCGCATAGTGCCAAACTTGGGTGTACTGCTTGCAGGGTAAAACGCTTCGCCCGGCATAAAAGCCACGCCGCGTTCCAGCGCAATTTTTAACAGCGGGCGTGTGTCTATAGCGTTGCGTAATTGCAGCCAGAAAAATAATCCACCGGCGGGTGTTTCCCAATCGGCTAAATGGCCGAAGGTATTTTTAAGCGCATCGTTCATCGCATCGCGTTTGTGTTTGTAGGTGCTGCGCAGGTGCGCTAAATCTTCGTTGCGGTTTTTACTCACTAACCAATTGGCAACGCGAATTTGGCCCGGGCGATTGGTGTGTAAATCGCTGGCTTGTTTTAAGCGCAACAAATGTGGAAATAAATCCTTGGATGCTGTTAAAAATCCCACACGCCAACCAGGCCAAAGCGTTTTGGAAAAGCTACCCAAATAAATCCAAGTCGCGCGTTTTAACAGGCTGCAAATCGGCGTGCGATCTACCGCGTCGTACATCAATTCGCGGTAGGGTTCGTCTTCAATTAAAGGCAAACCATAGTGATCCAGCACCTCGGCGACGGCACGGCGATTGGCTGCGCTGTAGCAGTGGCCTGAGGGGTTTTGAAAGGTGGGGATTAAATAAATCGCGCGCGGTTTGTGGGTTTCTATCATCTCCGCCAAGAGTGCTGTATCTATGCCTTCATCGGTAAGCGGTAGGCCTATGCAATTTGCACCGAAGAGCTGAAAGGCTTGCAGTGCCGCTAAATAAGTCGGCGCTTCGCAGAGTATGGGTGTGCCTGGGTCTACAAATAATTTGGCGGTCAGGTCTATGCCCTGTTGCGAGCCCGAAAGCACCAAGGTCTGCTCGGCGGACACGTGTAACCCAGATTCCGCTAACCAATCGGCCAAGCGCGCACGCAACAGTGGCTCGCCTTCGCTTTGCCCGTATTGCTGAAACACGGGGCTTAGCCAATCGTGCGATGAGTCTGAGTCATGTAGAATCGGCATGGCGTCTGCGCTTGGCAGGCCGCCAGCGAATGAAATCATACCCGGCGCTTGCGCGGCAGCGAGGATCTCGCGAACAAGGGATGAGGTTAAGCGCGAAATGCGCTCAGACAATTCTGGTGTAGGACGTGGTGCGGGATGCATAGCAGTCTCGTGGTATTTTAAGTAGGTCAGTTTGGTTGACCTATAATTCACCTCTCGAAGATTAAAGTCAATATGGTTGACCAATTAACTCAAAATATAACCAATTCCCGTGAAGCAGAGCTCAATCAAGCGCTGGAGCTATTCCACTTCGCCTTCCGTGCCTTTACCGCCAAGCCAGATCAATTGCTGGAAGCGCGTGGTCTGCAGCGCGTTCACCACCGCATTCTTTATTTTGTAGGCCGTAACCCTGAAATTCGGGTGAGTGGATTGCTCGGAATTTTGGGCGTTACCAAGCAAGCCTTGCACGCGCCATTGCGCCAATTAATTGCGATGAATTTAATTCAAGATTCACCGGACGCCAGCGATAAGCGCGGTAAATGTTTAGCACTCACCGCCGAAGGCACAAAGTTAGAAGCAGCGTTAAGCGGCGCGCAACGCAAATTGTTGGCGAGTGTTTTTGAGCAAGCGGGTGCAGAGGGCGAAGCTGCATGGCGCGCGGTTATGGATCAATTGGCGGGTCAGTTGCCAAAATAAAAAATTGTTTGATGACGTTTAATTCATTGTAATCGTGACAAAAGTAATCATTCGCTGATTTTTTTATTCCTCGTTTTGTATTCAGTTTTAATTCATTCCCGATTGTTAAAGTTCACTTCAATACATTTTTGTCGCAAAGATGTATCCCTGAATTTTATCTGTACTAAACAATTAAGGAATTTATTATGAAAAAGCAATTTTTATTGGCGTGTGTATTGAGTGCATTCACATTGCCAGCAATGGCGGATAACTTTTATATCTTCGGTGATGTCGGTCAAGGGAAAATGGAGATTGATGACGGTGATGACTCAAAGCTCAGTAAAACCGATACCACTTTTTCTATTGGTGCAGGTTATGATTTTAATAAGTTTTTAGCTGTTGAAGTGGCGTATCGCGATTTAGGAGAAATAGTTGATCGTGGTAGTGATTTTGATGGTGTAGATGACTACGACTATGTTGATAAAATAGGAATTACTGCGTTGCAAGCATCGGTTGTGGGTAAGCTGCCTATTAGCGAAGTGTTTAATGTTTATGGTCGCGTAGGTTTGGCGAGCCTCGATGCCGAGTATGAAAGCAGAGAATATTATGCGGATGGCAATAATCCTGCTCCTTACTCTGATTCAGAATCAAAAACCAGAGCGCTATTTGGTATAGGCGCAAGCTTTGATGTCACCTCTCAATTCGCGGTGCGCGCTGAATACAATCAGTATGCAAAATGGGATGAACTTAAGTTATCTGCCCTGACTGTTGGTGCGGTTTATAAGTTCTGATTTTATTGCAGTTGCAGTACCTAAAAACTCTCGTGCGAAAGCTCGGGAGTTTTTTTATTACAGCTTGCGCAATAAAATGCTTGCCAGCATAATTGAGCTTCCTCAATACCCGCACGGAAGTGGTTAAACAATAAAGGAATCAGCTATGCAAAACGCTCTCGATATACTACACGCCCAATTTAATCTCCCCAGTTTTCGCCCTGGCCAAGAAGCAGTTATTAACGCGCTTTTACAAGGCCGCTCTGCGCTCGCGGTATTTCCCACGGGCGGCGGTAAAAGTTTGTGCTATCAATTGCCCGCATTAATGTTCAAGGGCTTAACACTGGTTGTTTCACCGCTGATTGCGTTGATGAAAGATCAAGTGGATGCGCTGATAAAATTAGGTATTGCTGCCGCGCGTTTAGATTCATCGCTCAGCAAAGAAGAAACCTTTGCAATATTCGATAGTATTCAAAACGGCAGCTTAAAATTATTATACGTATCGCCCGAACGTTTAAAGAATGAACGCTTTGTGCAGCGCTTAGCGAATACGCAAATTAGTTTGATGGCGATAGATGAGGCCCACTGTATTTCTGAATGGGGTCACAATTTTCGGCCTGATTATTTAAAGCTGGCGGAATTAGCAAAAACGTTAAACGTTGAGCGCGTGCTTGCGCTAACGGCAACGGCAACACCCAGCGTAGCTGCAGATATTTGCAATCAGTTTTCCATTCAAAAACAAGATCACATTCAAACCAGTTTTGCGCGCGCCAATTTGCAACTACGCGTCACACCTTGCACGGTGGATGAACGCATCAATTTATTATTGGTGCGTTTGCAAAAACAACCACGCGATGCAGCGACTATTGTGTACGTTACCCTACAAAAAACCGCTGAAGATATTGCCGCTGCAATTAATGCTTCAGGTTTAAGTGCAGCGCATTATCACGCGGGTTTAAATGACGATGAACGAAATACCATCCAAAATAATTTTATGAATGGCGAAACGCCGATTGTGGTGGCGACCATCGCGTTTGGTATGGGAATCGATAAAAGCAATATTCGCGCGGTCTACCATTTTAATTTACCAAAATCGATTGAAAATTATGTGCAAGAAATTGGCCGCGCAGGCCGCGATGGTTTGCCGTCGCTATGCGAAATGTTTGCAGTGGCAGATGATATTCGCGTGCTAGAAAATTTTACCTATGGAGATACACCGAGCACAGAAAGTATCCAAGTTTTGGTGGAGTATTTATTGTCACAACAGGCTGAGTTTGATATTTCTACTTATGAGTTATCCAACCGCTTTGATTTGCGCCCGCTGGTGTTAACAACAGCCTTAACTTATTTGGAATTACAGGGCGTTATAGCGGCGCAAACCCCGTTTTATAGCGAATATAAAATTCAGTTTTTGCAGGATATTGAAATCGTGTTGGCGCAGTTTGATGTTGCGCGCGCCGATTTCTTACGCCGCTTATTTGCCGCCGGTAAAAAAGGCACCAAGTGGCTGACGTTGGATATGATCGGCATAAGCGAAAAATTGCAGGAACCGAAAAAGCGCATCACCAAGGCGCTGGATTATTTGGCTGAAAAAGGGGCAATTGAATTAACGGTAGCCAGCTTGCGACAAACTTATCGCAATATGGATGCCGTGCAAAACGCTCAAGATTTGCAAAGTTTGTTAGAAACTCTGAATAGATTATTTGCGGAGCGGGAGGCGCGTGATATAACACGCATCCATAGTATTTTGGCCTATGCCAATAACCCCAAATGCTTGAGTCAGCAGCTTATTGAGTACTTTGGTGCGCTGGCTAGCGCCTGCGGAATATGCAGTCACTGTCGCGCTCAGGCGCGAGGTGAAGCAGTGGCGCAGGTTGAAGCCTTGGTGGTGCCAGAGATTACGGCTCGGCAGCGTGAGCTTATCGCTGACGTGCGGGGTGAGCATCACGTGGCATTGCAGCAGACCCGACAGCTGGCGCGTTTTCTCTGCGGTTTGCCAAGCCCTGCTACAGCGCGTTCTAGCCTACGGCAGCACAAGGCCTTTGGTGCCTTGGAGAACTTAGGTTTTCAGCAGTTGTTGGCTTTGGCAAAGCAGAACTAAGTTAGCTGAATGAATCTGATCAGCCAGTAGAATCAACAGTATTGTGGCTTATTGGTTTAATAGTCATAATGACATTTTGAATTTTTATATGATAAAAAGGTGAAACCTATGAAAACCCTAAAAGGCCCAGCGATTTTCCTAGCGCAGTTTTTAGGCGATACCGCCCCCTTCAATAGCCTTGATAGCATCGCCGGTTGGGTTGCGAGCCTAGGCTTTAAAGGCGTACAAATCCCTACGTGGGACAAGCGTGTATTTGACTTGGAGCAGGCTGCCAATAGCACGGAATATTGCACTCAATTTCTGGCGACCTTGGCCAAACATGGTTTAGTCCCCACCGAATTATCGACGCACTTGCAGGGTCAATTGGTTGCGGTTCACCCAGCTTACGATGAAATGTTTGATGGCTTTGCGCCTGAATCAGTACGTGGTAATCCAGCTGCTCGCCAAGCGTGGGCGGTCGAGCAATTAATGCTCGCGGCTAAGGCCAGTAAGAATTTAGGTTTGAAAGCACACGCTACTTTCTCTGGCGCTTTGTTGTGGCCCTATTTGTACCCATGGCCTCAGCGCCCAGCCGGTTTAGTTGATGCAGGTTTTGCTGAATTGGCAAAACGCTGGAAGCCAATTTTGGATGCATTCGATGCCGTTGGTGTTGATGTTTGCTACGAAATTCACCCCGGTGAAGACTTGCACGATGGCGCGACTTTCGAGCGCTTTTTGAAAGCAGTGGATAACCACCCTCGCTGCAACATTTTGTTCGACCCATCGCATTTCGTGTTGCAACAGCTTGATTACTTAGCGTTTATTGATCGCTATCACGACCGCATTAAAATGTTCCATGTTAAAGATGCAGAGTTTAATCCTACTGCACAGCAAGGCGTTTACGGTGGTTATGAATCTTGGGTGGATCGCGCTGGTCGCTTCCGTTCTTTGGGCGATGGACAAGTGGATTTCAAACAAATCTTCTCGAAATTCGCGGCTTACAATTACGAAGGTTGGGCGGTGTTGGAATGGGAATGCTGCTTGAAACATCCTGAAGTGGGTGCCGCAGAAGGCGCACCATTTATTGCGCAACACATTATTAAAGTAACTGAACGTGCGTTTGATGATTTTGCGAGTGGTGGTACAGACCACGCGGCGAATCGTCGTATTTTGGGTTTAAAATAAAAACAAAGGCACCCCCTCCCGACCTCCCCCTTGAAAAAGGGGAGGGGTTGAATGTCACTCCGCTCTCAATGTGAGCGAGCTTTTAACTCCTCCCCTTTTTCAAGGGGGAGGCTGGGAGGGGGTGCAGTTCCATCAAAATTTTCACAAAGAAGATACCTTATGACAACTCCAAGAATTCGTTATGCAATGGTTGGTGGTGGGCGCGGTGCGTTTATTGGTGCTGTGCATCGCATTGCGGCGCGTATGGATGACCGCTATGAATTGGTTGCCGGTGCGCTTTCATCGAATCCAGAAAATGCAAAAGCATCTGCAGCAGATTTACATATTGCGGCTGATCGCGCTTACACATCCTTTGAAGAAATGTTGCGTGTAGAAAAAACACGTGCAGATGGTATTCAAGCGGTAGTGATTGTTACACCAAATCATATGCACTTTCCCGTTGCAAAAGCAGCGCTAGAAGCGGGCATCAATGTAATTTGTGATAAGCCCGTAACGCGCACTTTAGAAGAAGCGCTTGAGTTGCAACAAATCGCCGCTAAAAGCAGCGCTTATTTTGCCTTGACTCACAATTACAGTGCTTACCCTTTAGTGCGTTACGCGCGTGAATTGGTAGGCAAGGGCACGCTCGGAAAAATTCGTGTGGTGCAAGTGGAGTATCCACAAGAGTGGCTCACTGTTGCAGCGGCTGCGGATAACAAACAAGCGTCATGGCGTACTAACCCTGCCTTAACCGGTACAGGTTGTTTGGGCGATATTGGTACGCACGCATTTCAACTCGCACAATTTATTTCACAACAAAAAGTGAATGCAGTTTGCTCCGATGTAATGAGTTGCGTTGAAGGCCGTTTGGTAGATGACAACATTCACGTGTTGTTGCGTTTTGATGGTGGCGCGCGCGGTATGTTGTGGGCGAGCCAAGTTGCACCCGGTTGTGAAAATGGTTTGCGTATTCGTATTTACGGTGAGAAAGCGGGCATCGAATGGGCGCAAGAAAGTCCTAATGAATTGTGGTTTACTGAACTGAATAAACCGCGTCAGCGTGTGACTCGTCGCGGTGATATTGGCAGTGAGATTGCGGCACGCGGTATGCGTACACCGGGTGGCCATCCCGAAGGTTATTTGGAAGCTTTCGCCAACTTGTATAACGACATCGCCGATATTTTAATTGCACATGAAGCGGGCGAGCGTCATTATCTACAAGACTGGGTGCCCAGCATTGATACGGGTGTTGAGGGCATGAAGTTTATTCAGGCCGTACTTGATTCGTCGCAAGCGCAGGGTAGTTGGAAAGCGTTGTAAGAATTTCGGGGGCGATTTGCCCTCGTACTTATTTAAAGTGATCTGCGTTTTAACGATCAACAATAAATCGATTCACAATAACAAAGAAGGTACAAATTATGTCTACCACGATTAACCCCAACCGTCTATTTGCGGCCTGCTGTGTGGCCCTAATTACTACGGCAATGACCTTTGCGATTCGCGCCGGTATCCTCAACCAGTTGAGTGTGGATTTCCAATTCACCGATACTCAGTTGGGCTGGATTAACAGTATGGCGTTTTTGGGCTTCCCCGTTGCCATGATGTTCGGTGGTTTGCTCTATAACACGCTGGGCGCACGCACGCTTATGTACTTGGCGTTTGCATCTCATGTGCTAGGTTTAGTGCTCACCATTACTGCCAGCGGTTTCTGGGGTTTGTTGATTTCTACCTTCTTTATCGGCTTTGCTAATGGCTCCGTAGAGGCGGCATGTAATCCATTGATTACCGATATTTACCACACCCGCAAAACGACTATGCTGAACCGTTTCCATATGTGGTTCCCTGGCGGCATCGTAATTGGCGCGTTGATTTCTAGCTTGATGACAAAACTCAATATGGGCTGGCAGGCGCAAATTGCAGTTATGTTGGTGCCAACGGCTATTTACGGTTTCATGATTTTTGGTCAGAAATTCCCTGAAATGGCGAACTCTGAAACATCCACAAAAACGAATATTCGCGCACTTTTCTCGCCGCTCTTTATCTTCATGATTTTCTGCATGACCTTAACAGCGGCATCAGAGTTTGGTACGCAACAATGGGTAGATCGTATTTTCGGTGCATCGGGTGCACACCCAATGTTGGTATTGGCTTTGGTAACGGGCTTGATGGCCGTAGGCCGCTTATTTGCGGGCCCCATAGTCGAAGCCTTGAATCCGGTCGGCGTACTCTTGATGTCGGCAATTGTGACCACCATTGGTATCTACTTACTTAGTGGCGCTTCTGGCGGCATGGTTTATATCGCGGCTATGGTATTTGCTTTGGGTGTTACTTATTTCTGGCCAACCATGATTGGTTTTGTCAGCGAATACCAACCAAAAACCGGTGCCTTGGGCATGTCTTTACTGGGCGGTGCAGGTATGTTCTCGATGAGTATCTGGAACCCTGTTATCGGCGGCTGGATTGACAGCGCTAAAGTTGAAGCGGCGGCTAAAGGTGTGGCACCTGAAGCAATTGAGTTGGCGGCTGGTCAAGCAACGCTACAAAATCTGGCTTTGTTCCCTGCGGCATTGATTGTGATTTTTGCTGGCTTGTTTTTCTTCCGTAAAAAATTCGCAGCTAAGTAACTCTCGATTTAGTCATTCTCGGCGCAGTAATTTGCGCTCATCAAAAAGCCCCGCCTAGTTACCTAGGCGGGGCTTTTTAGTTTGCCAATCGCAGGAACTAGTTCTTAAGAAAAATTAGTTCTTGGTTTGGTCAACGATTTTGTTAGCTTGGATCCAAGGCATCATTGCACGCAACTTGTTACCAACAACTTCGATACCGTGCGCAGCATTGTTGCGACGAGCAGCAGTCATTGAAGAGTAGTTGGTTGCGCCTTCAAGGATAAACTTCTTAGCGTATTCACCCGTTTGAATATCTTTCAACGCTTGACGCATAGCTTTACGCGATTCTTCGTTGATTACTTTCGGGCCAGTGACGTATTCGCCGTATTCAGCATTGTTAGAGATTGAGTAGTTCATGTTCGCGATGCCGCCTTCGAACATAAGGTCAACAATCAACTTCAATTCGTGCAAGCACTCGAAGTACGCCATTTCTGGCTCGTAGCCTGCTTCAACCAAGGTTTCGAAGCCCATTTTTACCAATTCAACAGCACCACCGCAAAGAACAGCTTGCTCGCCGAACAAGTCGGTTTCAGTTTCGTCTTTGAAAGTAGTTTCGATGATACCGGTACGGCCGCCACCTACGCCTGATGCGTAAGAAAGTGCGGTGTCTTTCGCCTTGCCTGACGCGTCTTGGAAGATCGCGATCAAATCAGGTACGCCGCCGCCACGAACAAATTCAGAACGTACAGTGTGGCCTGGTGCTTTTGGAGCAACCATGATCACGTCCAAATCTTTGCGTGGAACTACTTGGTTGTAGTGAATCGCAAAACCGTGTGCGAACGCCAAAGTAGCGCCTTTCTTAATGTTCGGCTCGATTTCGTCTTTGTACAATTTTGATTGGAATTCATCTGGAGTCAGAATCATAACCACGTCAGCAGAAGCAACAGCAGAAGCAACGTCAGTTACTCTCAAGCCGTGAGCTTCAGCTTTCTTAACAGTTGCAGAACCAGTGCGCAGACCAACAACAACGTCTACACCTGAGTCTTTCAGGTTGCACGCGTGCGCGTGGCCTTGTGAACCGTAACCGATGATGGCTACTTTTTTGCCTTGGATGATGGAAAGATCGGCATCTTTATCGTAATAAACGTGCATAGCAGACTCCTAGAGAGGGGTTATGGAAAGAAAGTTTATGTCGAAATCGACAGGATTTAACAAGGCGCGCAGTGTAGAAAAATAATTACATCACGTAAAATGATATATTCGCATGTTAATATTGCGCTTTATGCAACAATCATAGGTGGCTGCTTGGATATCACCAAACTCAAACTTTTCTGTGCCCTCGCTAGCAGCCTGCATTTTGGCCGCGCCGCCAACGCCTGCCATGTCAGCCCATCGACATTAAGCCGCAATATCAAACAACTAGAGGACGACTTGGGTGTGAGCTTGTTTGAACGCGATAACCGCTCAGTTGCCCTCACGCATGAAGGCCAAAGCTACTTAAATTTCGCGAAGGCAGTATTACAGCAGTGGGAGGCTTACCAAGAATCGCTCATTGCTCAGGCCGATCAACTGCACGGCCAGCTCAGCATTTACTGTTCAGTGACGGCGAGCTACAGCTTCTTATATGACATTCTCACCGAGTTCCGCGTTAAACATCCAGGCATTGCGATCAAGCTACACACCGGCGACCCCGCGCAATCTATCGAACGCGTTCAAGCGGGTTATGAAGATATTGCGATTGCGGCCAAGCCTGAAAAGCTACCGACAGGAATTAGTTTTAAACCTATCGCCCATTCGTCGCTGGTTTTTATTTGCGCGAAAGATCATCAGGAATGGAAGGATGCAAATTGGAACAATATCCCTATCATCATCCCCGAAGAAGGCTTACCGCGCGAACGCTTGAATCTGTGGTTTAACGAGCAGGGCATCAAGCCTAATATCTACGCCGAAGTAAAAGGCAACGAGGCGATTGTGAGCATGGTGAGCTTGGGTTTCGGCGTGGGTGTTTTGCCCAAAATAGTGGTAGATAACAGTCCGCTCGCCAACCAAGTGGAAACCTTTGCACGCCAACCCGATTTAGGCCCTTACTCCATGGGAATTTGCGTGATGGAAAAGCGTTTGAAAAGCCCGATTCTGGCCGCGTTTTGGGCTCAGTTGGCGAATTGATAAAAACAGGGAATTGATATGCGAAAAAAGAATTTTTTACTGAGTGCTGGTATCGCATCAATTTTAATGATGGGCGGCATATTGCTGTGGCCAACAGATAAGCCCACATCAAATGAAATCAGCATTACCAATCATCCCACAAGCGAAAATAATCTCAGCGAAAGCGATAAGCCAAAAATAGTCATTACTCCTCAAGAATTCACATCAGCCGACAAAATTCTGATGGATGTAAATAAGCTAACCGAGTACCAAGCATGGAAACGCGCGCGCGGTTATGACAAAGACCTTAACGGGAATTCCCAAACTAGCGATTACGACAACTACAGCGATGCAACGCTCAATACGTTGATGGAGCAAAATGATATTTTCGCCATACAAACATTGGCAAAACGCCAACGCGAAAAAGAGGTAGATGGAAAGTTAGATTATATTAAAACCAAGGCGCTTTATTACCGCGCCGTCGTAGCAGGTTCAACTCACGCGCTAACCGAGCTGCAGATGATAGATAGCGAGTTAAGTTCTATTTATCGCGATCACAGCCCCGCACTCGCCTATAAATACGCTCTCAGTGCACAAACTTGGGCGTTAGTAAGAGACATGCGAGGTGATACTTTTTCTAGCGCGATTAGCGAAAGCATGAGCCCACCGGAATTTGGGGTAACTGAAACCGATGAAATTCACGAGCAGGCAAACATAATTTACGTGGACTTAGTAAGTCAGCGCCAAGCTCGCGGCTTGGGTGACTTCGATAACTTACCTTCCGAACGTGATGCAGCGTTGCTACAAAAAATGAATCTCAGGAAAACAAACGCTCAATAGCCAACGTCTTCTACCAAAAAATCTGCCTCCAATTTTTTAGCGAGTTTTGTCAGCAAGTCGGTATTGTTGGCAAACTCGATATGAGTGCTGCGCAACTCAATGCCAGTGCGAGCATCCACCAAACTTAATTCAAGCTGGTAAAACCCTTCGTTGTCTTGTACGCGGCTTTCTAGCACCCACTTTGTTCCAAACTCTTTAAAGAAATACGGGAAGGGGTTTTGCGGGCGCGAAGCAATAGCTGATTTGGAAAGCAGTTTTAGGTTGGGATTTTTACGCAATAACCGTAATAAATTTTCATCTAAGCTTTTGGCAATTAACTCGGTTTGCGGGCGCTCAGATAGCGTAGGCAATACCGCCAAACTGATTTGATTCAGCGTCGATTGGCTGAGCCACCACATAAGCGCACATGCTAAAAGCACAGCGGCGACAATATAAAGAAAGAGATTGATCAATTTACGGCTTATTGCGCGAGTGGTTTGAGATGGAGTCTTAGCTGCGATGACAGGAGTTGATTCTGAGGTATTTGATTCAATTGGATTCTGCGCACTGAGAGGTATCGCCGCACACGCCCAGCGATAACCGCGCTTGGGCAAGGTCTCAATAAATTTGCTGGACTCATCCAGCTTGGCGAGCTGGGTGCGAATGTCTGAAATAGCGCGAGTCAAAACATCATCGCTCACAATTTGATTAGGCCACACTGCATCAAATAATTCTGTACGGCTGATCACTTCCCCTTGGTGCACCAACAAATAGGCTAAGAGCTTGAGGTTGATAGGGCTTAAGCGCTGGGTTTCGCCAAGGGTATTTTTTACTGTGCCCAACTCAAGATCGAACTCAAGTGCAGCGCAATTAAAGAGTGTGGGGTGAAGTAGATTATTGTTTGTCATGGCTGCAGTTTAGCAACTTAACACTCCCCGCAACATGAGGATTTGGCGCGCCGAGCTTTTGCAGATGTTTTCCTCAGATGCTTTCGCCGCCTGTGTGCGAGAGTTAAAGTGTCATTCACTGAGGAGCACACTATGGCCATTGCAAGATCCCTATTATTTAAAATCATTACTCGCAGCCTATTCGTAGTCGGCTTAGGCTTGGGCATTGTATTTATCCCGAACATTTCGATTTTTGATGAAGCTCAGCTACCTGAAATTACTGAGCGGTTGAGTAAGCCAGTAAATCCAAATGTAGAAGGTAATGCTGCTTATCATCTCTATGGGCTCGCCGCCGCATCCGATAAAGATCCCTACGCCGTCGGCAAGGCTGTGGTGGCAACACTGCAATCAAAACATGCAAAAGGGCAAATGGCTAACCTCACTGAGCAGGAAACTGCTGATCTGTATGGTGGAAATGGAAAATTAGATGAGGTCTGGAAACCAATCTACCCCGCAGCAGATTGCAAGCCACGCGAAAAAGCTGATTGTTTTGCGCAGCTATTGGCGCAAGTTAAAGCCCAGCCATTTTCACAGCAGCGATTGCTGGTTCAACTTGAGCGATACAACAACTTTATTCAGCTACCTCATCTTATCGAAGAAATGCGATTGATGGATTACACATCGCCACTTCCGAATTACTACATAGCGATGCAAATGGGCAAGCTTAGCCAAGCCAACGCGTATCAAACATCAGGATTGAATGGCTTAATTAGCAACAGCCAAGCAGATATGCAATTTTGGCGAATGGCGCTTATCGATAGCCAAGTCTTGCTTGGGAAAATGGTAACTATAGCGGCATTGCGCAGAAATTTATCTGCACTTTCTTATGCAATAAGTAAGGAGGCGGAGCTTTCACCCACGCAAGCGCAAAGCTTACAAGCCTTGCTCAAGCCGCTTACACCCGAAGAAGTCAGCATAGATAAGTCGCTCACAGGAGAGCTGCGCTTTAGTGCAGAAAACTGGAAAACAGCGCCCAAGGAAACTCCTGAAGGTGTATCACCTATCATGTGGTTGCTATATCAGCCAGCGGCCACCAGCAATTTGACCTATCGCCACACAATCAAACCAACCTTTGCGATGAGTAAAATGTCGGCGCCTGAATTTTACGAGCGTGCACAAACCCCCATCAAACCTATAGAGTTCTCTCGCTTTAATCCCTACAACCTTGGTGGAAAAATGGACTTGTCCAGAAATTGGCAGTTCTCCCCCTATATTGGCCGCGGTCATGATTTAGCGGGAATCTACTCTCTCGTTGCCTTGCAGATGGAATTAAAAATAAACCCACCCCAAGATGTCGCTGTAGCGATCAAATCATCGCCCTTCAAAAATCCCTACACCGAAAAACCTTTCGACTACGACCCTGCAACCAAGGCGCTGAGCTTTCAGTGTTTTGAGGTAAAGGACGTGTGCAAGATTACGCTCTAAATAAAACAACACTTTTATGCGCATAAAAGTGTTGTTTTCTTCGTTTTAATGCGCATAAAAGTGGTTTATACTCGGTTTTTTCTATCAAAAGCCGCAGGTGCTCCATGAAACGCTCGATACTCGAAAAGCTGGTCGCCTGGAAAGAACAGGCGGAAAGAAAGCCGCTATTGATCGATGGCGCTAGGCAAACAGGGAAAACCTTTTTATTAAAAGAGCTCCTTGGGCGTGAGTTTGCCAATGTTTTGCGGGTGGATTTCCTCGAAACTCCGTCGCTTGCCGATGCTTTTGCGGGTTCGCTGTCACCAGATGATGTGATCTCCAATATTGAATTACTCACTGGCCAACTTTTTAACACCGAAACTGATCTGTTAATTTTGGATGAAATTGGTGAGTGCCCAAGGGCGGTGACTGCCTTAAAGTTTTTCGCAGAAAAAGCACCTAATTATTTTATTGCAGCCAGCGGCTCCAACATCGGTTTACTCAATTCATTTCCCGTGGGTAAAGTGGAGCAACATAATTTGCGGCCGCTTAGTTTTAGAGAATTTTTATGGGCTTCAGAAGAAACTTTATTGATTAAGGCTTATGAAACACAAACTAACACCGCTGCCGCGCATACAAAACTTTTTGAAAAATTAACAGACTATTATTTTACTGGCGGCATGCCGGAAGCAGTTGCGAGCTGGTTTGCTAACAAGGAAAAAAGCATTCTCGAACGAGTGGATGCGGTCAGTAAAATTCACGCCGATTTAATCGCAGGTTATAAAAGAGATTTTGGTAAATACTCCGGCAAACTAAACGCACAATTGATTGAAGCGGTTTTCAGCAATATCCCATCGCAACTATCGGCCGTATTAGATGAGTCGGTTAAGCGTTATAAATTTAAAGGCGTATTTGAACCCAAATCCCGTTATGCAGAATTTGAAAGCCCGATTACGTGGTTACATCAATGCCGATTGGCGCTCAAAAATTATCCGATTGAAGGACAACCAAAATCGCCATTGGCAGCCTATCAAAAAGACAAAATGGTGAAATTATTTTTGTTTGATGTGGGCTTGCTCAACCGGATGTTAAACACCCGTTATCAAGAAATTAAACAACAGGGTTACGCCTACAAAGGCTACATTGCTGAAAACTTTGTACAGCAAGAGTTTGCCGTCAAGGGCGTTGAACCCAGTTTTTCATGGTGCGATTCCCGCGCGGAAATCGAGTTTATTGTCACTAATAAAGAAGGTCTTGTCGTGCCTATCGAAGTCAAAAGTGGAAAGCGCACACGCCCAAAATCTTTGCAATCCTACGTTACCAAATGCGTCCCGCACAAAACCATTAAATTGACCGGCACTCAAGGCTCTTCACCTATTGAGCAAACACAGATTGTGATGCCGCTTTATTATGCAGAATATGTTTTTGATAGGATTTAATGCCTACCATTTCTGCTAAATTAAAAAGGATGAGTAATTTTGTGCTGCTGTATTTAAAATACGGTGATTTTTATTTTATACCGCCAAAATAAAAACTGCCGGTTTTTTCTGACTCCGAATACTTAATCATCATATTAGGGTCAAATACATTCGGTTGTTTATTCATAAGCAGGCGATTCAAGGTTGAGCCTAACTTCATCAGATTGTCTTTTTTATCAACTTTGATTTTGATTTCGCAAATGGTTGACCTACAAGTTATAGATCCCAACTCCATCGCTTGGAATTCGGGATCTTTATAAAGCGCCTCTTGCAATTTTTTCTCGTGGTCTAGGGCCCATTTAGTATCAATTTCTTCCGACGCAAATTTTTGTGGTAGGGACGTTATAGCTGAAACAGGATCAGCAGCCATACTTGGCGCAGGTTGCTCTTCAATATGTTGAGAAGGAATATTATTGGATGAAGGTGGATTTTCACCGCTGTCATGGGGTGCAGATAGCTTCTGCGTGTTAGCGGTAGTAGCCGTTGCTTCTTGGCCAGGAATAGTTTGCTTTTCCTTGAGTGCCGACAAACGTTTTTTCATATCATTAATTTGTTGCTCTAACTCAACAACGAGACGAGAATCCTCTTCGGACACTACCGGTGCTATGGTTTTTACTTCACGCGTAGATAAGCCAAAATACCAACCTGTTACCCCAACTGATACACCCCAAATAATTACTACAATCCATTGAACTATTTTCATTGCATGTCTCGGAAATTTCAGAAGATCAAAAAAACAATACCCTAGGGTCTGATTTCAAATATATGCTAAGCACTTTATCTTTAATTGACACGCTCATTTCACCTCCACGCGAAAACAATTCCCCATACTTGTCATCACGAGTCATTGCATAAACGTCTTCAGCCATGGGTACTGTGTCCCCTGTATTTTGGTAAAAAATTTCAATGCGACACCATTTAGAGCGGCATTGAATAGACTTTACGGATTTATCCTGCAGGCTGCTGATATTTTTAAACGCTTGAGTAATTGCTTCTTCCCTAGGCGCTGCCCAAGTGCTATCTACTATTTCTGATTCAAAAATTTTACGCTGGGCGGCATCCATATCAAAATTAGGATCTTTTTTGAATATTTCCTTTACGCGTTCAACTTCAGCGATTAATTCTTCTCGAATGTTTAGTGCAGACGAATTACTAGCCTCGCTTGTAGAAGACGATAAAGAGGCAATTGTGCTTGAATGTTGCGGCGGCTTATCGGCAGCGTTGGCAAGATGATTTGTGTATTGCTTACGCAAATCGTCAAGCTCTCGTTCCAATGATTTTATTTTGCTGTGGGTGTTACTTGGCTCTAAGGGGGCATTAGACTCATCACCTTGGTTTAAGCCTGCAAGTGTTCCCAGCGCAAATATAAACGCTAAACCAATAAAAACTCTACTTAATGTTGACATATAAGGACTTCACGAGAAAAAGAAATGCGAGTATCAGGGCAAATAGAGGATCGATTTTAAATTACCATTTAGCAAAGATTATTGATTGTTATTTTTCATTTCCATTAACAGCGCATGCAACATCTCAGTCGACAATCCGTGCAGCACCAATCTATAACCTGCGCGCAAGGTGCTCATGGGGACGAGTGGGTGTTTGTTGTTGAGCAGAATTAAATGCTGCGGTGAATTCATGATGGTAGCGACGTAGATGCCAATAGTTTCATCCAGCTGCAAGGAGTTGGATGCGCGCCAGAAATCGTTGTCGGTTAAAAATAATTGATAGGTAGGCGTAAACATTTCAATCGCGGTTTGCAAATCCATTTTGTTTAGCCAGCCTTGCGGCATTGTGCTCAAATCAACATCTGGCTCGGTGATCATACTGAAATCAGGTTTGGCGACGGACGTGAGTTTTTCGTCTTTATCGCGCAGCGCTTGGTTGAGGCGAATGACAAAGTTGAATAGATTCAAATCGTGCTTTAAAAACAACTCATCTTTTAGGTCGTCTAAATTTTGCGGCTTAAGCGGCGCGGTGGGCACCTCTACTGGCGCATTGGCGGCGATAAATTCCAACACTTGAGCACCAATATGAAAATGGCGTAATACCAACCAGTTTGCCTCAGGGCTTACAAAGAATTTCATGCCCGTTGCTAACACCCAGTGCAAAAAGCGCGACGCCGCCCAGTTGCGCGGTACCACAATTTTTAGCACTTGTATCAGCACAATAAAGGTTCGCGCCAATGGCCGCACAAAGGGCAACACAAATTGACGCGAGCCAGACTCAGAATCTTTTAGCCAGGATTTTTTAACATGCTCTGGCAGCGGAGTGCTCTGATCTAAATACAAGGCCAACCACGGGCTAGGGTCGCGCGCATCATATTCTTTGGTAAGAAATTCGGGTTCCTTGTGCATGGCTTAGCTCTCCAAAATATGTTCAAACTGCATAAGATAAAGTTGTGCCGTGCGCTTGGCGGTTGCCGCTATGGTTTTAACGGCATTGGCATCTTTGGCGAGTACCAACTCAACCGCCTGTAACCAGCGCGCCAAATGGTGCTCGTCATTAGCGCCGTGATATTCCAAAAAGCGAAATGCGCTTGCGGGTAAATCGAGTTGTTTGCGCAGCAACGGTAAGAGCGCAGGAATTATGCGCTGCCCAGTGCCTTCAATAATATAAATTGCACCTAATAATCCCACCGGATTTTTAGTGGCCGCTAGTGAATGCAGGTAACTATTTAGCGCATTGCCGCCGGGATTACGCTGCAAATCATCCAGCGCTGTTTCGCCGCCAGCCGCGCGATAATCTTGATACAAAATCATAAAATCATTTTGCTCATCGCCCGCGTGGGTTTCAATTAGCGCGGCCAAATCTGAATAATCTTCCGTGAGCGATGCCACAGCTTCGCGCATCCACTTGCTACCCTCACGCACTTGCGGCACCCATTGCGATGTCCAATTGCAATAATCCGCCTGTGTAAATGAGTTGTTCACCAACTTATTAATGACAGGGCTGCGCCACACTTGCGATCTGTAGTCGTGCCACACCTGCGCTAAAGACGTAAGCAAGCCTTGCAAATGTTGCGGTGCGTCTTCAGGGTTGTGCGGCGCAATAATATGGCTTAAATCTTCAGTTGCATGGCGCTCTGGCGTAAATGCAAAACGTTCCGCTAAAGGTAATGAAGCGTCTTCCACTTCCAACAACATATAAGCGGCGGTCATACGGCCAGATTCGGGGATAAAACAAAATATTTTCTCGCCCACTTTTAATTCGTGCGTTTCTAAAAATTCTGCCAGCATGATGAAAATAGAGGCTGAGCCAGTATTGCCGCGCGTAGTGAGATTGCTGTACCAGCGCTCGCGAGGAATTGTTAACCCTGCTTTGGCGAGCAATTCTTCTACTACTGGAATAAAGCGTTCTGATGAGTAATGGCAGAGAAAATGATCTATCTCATTCGATGTAACCCAGCCATCCGCAACCAGTTTTACATATTCGTGAATACTTACATCAAACAAATGCGGTAGCAAACGAATGTCTTGTCGCAAAGCTAAAGCACCCGCAGCTTCCGCCGCGCTTGACGAAGGGAAATCTAAAAATGAGGTGCTGCGATCTTCGGTTAAACCCAATTGCATGCACACAGGATAGTCACCCGCGAAACTTTTTTGGTGAACCCAATTAATTTTTAAGCGTGTTTTCTTATTGGAATTAGGTTTGTCTGTTAGGAGTAAAGCGCCCGCACCATCGGATAACATCCAACGTAAAAAATGCGCGTCAAAATCACTGGTGTAACCGCGCGGCTCGAAGCGGCTACGCTTAAAAATTCGCGATGGCATTTCTGCGGTTGCCACCAAGGCTTTTTCATGTGCGCCCAATTCAATCGACTGGGCGGCATAGTTAATCGCAGTGACGCCGGCTGCACATACACCCAAACTGGATAAGGTTTCCATAGGTTGTGCACCGAGTTCACCTTGCACCATATTCGCAAAGCCGGGAATTAATGCATCGCTACCCGTTGAGCCCATAGTAAGCAAACTAACATTTGCTAATTGCTCGCCAGCCTTTGCTAAGCAAGTGTGAATCGCATTGGCGGCGAGTTGCGCGTGAGTGGTGTGCGTATTGCCTTCGGCATCTATAGCGTAATAGCGAGTTGTGATGCCATTTTCTTCTAGAATTTTTTTCTTAATTCGCCCAGAAATGCGATTGATAGGTGCGATATAAGCATCCATCTGTTCGTTATTAATGGGCTTACCCGGCAAATGATACGCGGCAGATTCAATATACACACGGTTAAAGCGAGTCGGCATAGCCATTCCTTTTATATAAAGTTTGCGTGCGCAGGCGAGCACTAAAAATACCCAGCACATAAACGCGCAGCATATAGCCCAATAAGCTGGGCTCTTGTAATTGTGGTGCAACCTTATCTTTATACGCCCTATTCAACAAGGGCAATTGCGACCAATGGGCACGCGCATGCTCGTGGTGTGCCGTATGCAACCCAATATTAAATAGCAAAGGATTTAATAATCCGTAAAAATTGCGCGCGTAATTATAATTTTTAATGGATGCATAATCTGCGCTACCATCCGCATGAGCGTGTTGTAAATAATTGGTTGCGAGCAGCCAATGCAATCCGTGCAACTGTGGTAGCAAAACTAGCACCAACCATTTTTTCCAATCGATAAGTGACAGTGTTAGCCAAGCGCCTAAAACAATTACATACTGCAAAACACAATAATAAAAATAGTTTCTGTGCCGATAAAAATAGTGGTTTAGTGTTTCTAAAAATAACGGATAGAGAACGAAAGTGGCTTGAATTGGGTGCAATAAATAGCCTAGGAGATGGTTACTATCGCCACCTGCTCCCGGCGTAAAAAATCTATAGGTGCGTGTAATATCTTTTTCGCTGTGACGGTAGCGATGATGATTCGCGGCATGTGCTACATGAAACACAAAAGTGGGGTGCCCCTGCAGAAGGGTGATCCATAAATCCGTTAAACGATTAAGCTTTTTGTGATTCCATATCCGCACGTGCGCGTGATTGTGATGAATAACCCCTACACCCAAGGTTAAAAATAATTCCAGCGCAAACAGCCACCATGAAAATCCAAAATGCCATTGCCAGATCACCAGAAGCGGCAAGGCAATTAAATACGCAAGGCTTTGTAGATCGCGCCAGTTACGCATCGCGCTTTTTATCGAATTTAGCATCAGTGCTGCGAGCTTCCCACTGGCTTAATTGTTTGGCGGCAGCATCGGCAGGTAAGGCTGTTTTAAAGATCCAATCCATAAACGGAAACATAAAACCGTAATTGCCATGAAAGCAGGCATGGTGCAAATGGTGGCGGCGCGCACCGTTAAAAATAACGCGCGGCGAATGCGGGTTAAAATCAAAATTGGAGTGGCCGATGGTGTTGAACAACAAACTAAATAGCGGAACAGAAAAAAGTGCGTAGACACTAAAATCGTGAACCAGCATAGGCAGCAAAATCACATTTCCCAACATGGCCGCCTCTACCGGATGAAAACTATAGGCCGACCAAGGCGTTGTCACTACGGATTTATGATGCGGCAAATGAAATCGTCTTAACCAAGAGGTGTGAAGTAAACGGTGATTGATATAAAAATGGATTTCATTCCACACTATCAACACTAAAATTTCCAGCAGGGTTTGCCTGAAAGATGGCGCAACCGCAAGCTGTGCCCAACCCAATTGCAAAATTCCCCATGGAAAAATCATCCCCAAGCCAAAGATAAGAATAGAAAGTACTGACAATTCAAATTCGCGCTTAAGCTGCCCTACACCCAGTGGGCGCGGGTCTAGCTGAACACCAATCCCAATCGCCGGTAATAGCTTGCGTGTAAGCAGCAAGTTAGCGCAGCCAAAAGCCACATAATGCCCCGCAAAAAAGGCGAGGCCTGCCAGCATAATTTCGGCTGCAGAGCAGTTCAGAATAAAGTCACGCATTGGGATGAGGCTCATTAAATTAGCAATTTTCGAAGTTTATTCTCTTTGTCGTGGGCGCGCTGGATTCTGCTCACAAAAAAATGCCCATGCCCACTATATGTGGGTGAAGGTAACCCGCTTGTGTTGCTTCTGAACAGTGCGCAGGAGCGTTTTCATGTGGGGTGGGATGAGATGATCGCGAAACTGAAGATCTATGGCATTCCCTCTAAAGTGGTTACACTACCAAATACCCTGCACACTTTTTGGCTTTTTGAACCTTGAGTAAAGCCAGCAACTGCCATTGTGGTAGATTGTTTAGACGAACAATTCAAGCGTTAACCTGAGTTACCAATAACCTTTCAGTCCTCATCAATAATCTAGTTATCGATTTATTTTTTACCAAGCTGGCGGATTTTCTTGCTCCAATCGTCAAGATATAACCCCCTGACTGAAACCGCAGGGGGGCTGGATAATATAATAGGCAAAAGAATAACTATGAGTGATAAAGAGAGTTTGGAGGGCGTTTATCTGTCGATTCGAAACGGGCTAATGCGCGCCGTTTCGCGCTTGGTGCCGCCCAAAGAGATAGAGGACATAGTCCAGGAGACTTATGTTCGGATTTGCGAAATTTCCAATGAGGAGAGTATTCAGTATCCTCGTTCGTATCTGTATAAGATTGTTCGAAATTTGGCGCTGGACCATATAAAGCGGGCAGAGGTACGTTTGTCTGTCAGTATGGATGATGAGATGGATGGGGATATTCAACATTATTTGGAGGAGCATGATGAAGATACGACTTTTCAGGATGTTGCCTCCAAAGAAGAGTTTGAAATGTTTTGCAAGGCCGTGCGCCAATTGCCGGTACAGTGTCGCCGGGTTTTTGTGCTTAAGAAAGTATATGGTTTTAGTCAAAAAGAAATTGCGACAGACCTGAATATCAGTGAAAGTACTGTAGAGAAACATATTGCATTTGGTATTAAGCGATGCTGTTATTTTATGGATCATAATCAGGAACCAAAAATGCAAACTGCTTCGAAAGACTCTCGTATAAAGGAGGGCTTGGTGTGAGCAATATAGTTGATTTTCCAACGCAAGAACGTCGATTTGACGAGGCGAGCTTGTGGGTTGCACGTCTGGATCGGAAGCTGACGATTCAGGAAGAAAAAGAATTGCGCCAATGGTTGAATAATGATCCCGAAAATCAGCGAGTGTTAATTAAGTTGGCGCGCTTGTGGGATAAGATGGATCGTTTGATGTTGCTTTCAGACGTATTTCAGGTTACCAAAACCAAGAAGAAAATCCCCTTTTACCAATATGCGGCAGCCTGCTTTTTCGTGTTGACGGTTGGTGCCGCTCTCCAGTATTTACACTGGGCGAATACGTACGAGTCTACTGAAAGCACTTATCAAACTCTGGTAGGGAAGCAGCAGAGAGTGTTGCTTTCAGATGGTTCCACGCTGATTCTAAATACGAATAGCCAAGTGAAAGTTGTCTATACGCGGAATCAGCGGCTGGTCTTTTTAAATCGTGGCGAAATACACATAGATGTTGCGCATGCGACTGATCGCCCATTAAGCGTAATTGCTGGCACCAAGGTGGTTCAGGCAGTGGGTACTGCGTTTGATGTTCAAATGATTGACCCAGAAAAGGTTAGGCTATGGGTAAGTGAGGGGCGCGTATTGGTTACAGAAAAACGGTTGGATAATATTGTACCTTTGCAAAAAATAGAAGAATTATCGGTAGATGTTATTGCTGTTTCTAAGGGTGAAAAAATGCTTCTGACTGCATCTGCTAAAAAAGTTGAGCAGATAGCTGAAAGTGATATGACTGCGCAGCTTAGCTGGCGTCAAGGGAATATTGTGTTTCGTGGAGAGACACTTGATGAAGCTGTAGTGGAATTTAGTCGATACAGCGATAAAAAATTTATTATTTCGGACGAGTCTTTGCAAAAAGTGCGGATTGCGGGTGTTTTTAAAATCGGTGATACAGAGAAACTACTAAATACATTGAAAAATAATTTTTCAATTGAGTATGAATATGGAGAGAATGACAAAATTTTCCTGAATGCTACGCGTTAAATAGTCACTAATCTTTAAGATTAGTTAATAGAATAAGAAATATTAAAATAAATGCAGTCAGTCCAATGGTGGAAAAAAACAGCTAGGTCGTCCAATAGAGGCGCACATAATAAATTGTCGCCTGGGTTGTATGATCAAGTTATATTCAGATATTTAGTTGCTGCAGTTCTGGTTTCTCTGGTGCCAGAATCAGTGGCTGATGCTGTTCGTCTGTCGGAAAAATATCACTTCGAAATACCCCAGCAGCGAGCTGACAAGGCGCTCACTACTTTTGCTGAGCAAGCTAATTTAACGCTTATTTTCCCTTACGATAAAGTTAAAGGGATATATTCAAAGGGTTTGTTCGGTAAATATTCAGTTGAAGAGGCTATAGCAATATTGCTTTCG
>Ga0209717_1000924_pt1 | contig 34001 bp, 36 predicted proteins | sample AD_UKC048_MetaG_FD_184418 | JGI IMG/M metagenome (GOLD analysis project Ga0209717, IMG submission 184418) | Active sludge microbial communities of municipal wastewater-treating anaerobic digesters from USA - AD_UKC048_MetaG (SPAdes) (version 2) | ecosystem: Engineered > Bioreactor > Anaerobic >...
AATTACTACTACTCGTCCGCCGTCTTCTTTTGACAATAAAAGTTTTTTACCATCTGTTAATTCTACCATCGCACCGATTGGAATTTCTTTATCTTCGGTTACATCTTTCATAGATGTTAATTTTTGATTTACGAAAACCCATTTATTATTATGAAATGTGAAATAACCTACTGGTACTTTCTGTTCTGCTGTTGTTTTTTCGTTTCTGGTAACATTTCGATTAACGTGCCATTGAAACAAATATTGATTATCATAAACCATTAATCTGTGATTTTCAGGTTTCCACACAGATTCTTTAAATTGATAATACAGGTCTAAAATTGGTAAAGTGCCTTTATGAGCAGTGCCACAAAATGGACATTTAGGCGTATTTGTATTGTCAAAAACATACCATTTTTGTTCACAAGAAACATTATGACATTTCTGCATTAAATCGGTTGTTTTTAGCAATCCTATTTCCCATTCTTCGGCAGTTGGTCTTTGCATTGGATTGTGTAAACCATCAATAAAAACTTTATCGAACAGCGTTTTTAAATACGGACCAGTAATTGAATACGGAAGTTTTGCAATATCTGCCCAAGGCAAATCCCATTTAGAAACCTGGTTTAATTTAGGTCTATTAGTTGCGTCTTTAGGATGTTCAATAAACATTGCTTTTTCACCCATCGACAACAAATCATCTTTTTCAGTATCTAAATCGTGAACCTTACCTCCTTTTAGTGGGTGCCTATGCAATAGAAACATATAAATAAGCACTGGTAAAGAATGTAAATCCGTTAATCTGTTTGGTAATTTCCTATTTGGATCAGTCTTGTTTAAATGTTTAGTAGCGAGTACTTCTGGTGCAATAAAATCGGCTGTTCCAATTACTTCCGCAGGAAACATTCCAGGAACAACTAAACCATCTAAATCTATAATACAAGCTGTTTTATTAACTGGATCAATCAATACATTTTTATAAGATAAATCAGAATGAGCCAATCCCATAGCGTGCATTTTTTTTACACCACGAGTTAAATTTACACATACTTGAAAATAGCTTAGCCAATCTCCTAATTCTGATTTAGCTAATTTAAGTGGAAATTGAGGGTTTCTAAATTTTGCCCCTGCAAACCATTTTCCATCTTTTTCATTATTTTTAATTAAATCGCCTGTTTCATATCCTTTTTTAAAGAAATAATTTGAATGATAAATTGGGACAATAACACCAATAAAACCATTATGTTCAATAACATCTGTTGGCCATCTGTATACTTCATTCAAATAATAATCTCCTGCCTCTCTAGTTTGAATTTGAGGCAGATAATGATTTGTGATTTTTTGCAGTCTTTCTTTTTGATTAAAATCTAACTTATCTCTAAAAATGGCTACTACATATTTTTTATCAGGACTAAAAAAAACATCTTTCACACCGCCACGCATTGGCTCACCATTATCTACAAACTGATATGTTCTAGTGGTATCGTTAATTGATTTTACTGTTATTGTACTCATAGTTTAATAGATTATTGCAAGCGTTCTATCGTCGTGATTGCCCGGATTCCAAAAGTCCATCCAAGTTGATAGTTGATTAGCAATTTCTGCATTTTCATTATTAAAATCTACTTTGCAATTATCTTCGTTTTTCCCTTTTAAATCTTCAAGGAATTCATTCCATTTTTCTATTTTTTCTAAATTGGCCTCTACTACAAATTTCGGGTCATAAATACCGTCCGTCATTAACATTAAATAAGAGAAATCTTCTACCAATTTAAAACCGAAACGTGTTGAAAATTTATCGCTTTGAAATATTTCTGGCATTGTAACAAAACGAGTTCCTCCGCCAAATTCTCCAACATCCAACCAATTCATTAATTTAATTTCGGTTACATCTTTGTTTAATAATCCTATTGGACAATCTCCAACACCAAAAGTTAATATTGCATATCCAAAATCATATTTTTTGACTAAAGCAAAAATTAAAGTTGCGTGTAAATCTTTTAATGGTCTTTCTAGTTTTATTGCAAATTTCTCTAATTCCTTATGAACATACCACGCTGCTTTTGAAAGATTGTCATAAACAAAATGACTTATTTTTTTTGATGAATCTTCATCTGTTTTATTATGATGATTTAAAAGGTTATCGTCAAATTCTTTAAAATATTCCGCCGTAAAGTTTTCTTCAAAATAGGACACCACTAAATCACAAGACATTTTAGAACCTTGCCTTGACAAACTTGCAGAACCAGCACCATCTGACACTGCTAAAACACTCCAACCAGTTTCATTAATGTTTTTTAAAGCAAAATCATCATCTCTAAAGGAACCAACATTTGCGTGACTACGACCACGTTTAGAAGCTATAACTATATTTTTATCTAAAAAAGCACTAGAAATAGCAACATTATCCTCTTTCCAGTAAGGATCATTTTTATCACTTTCAATGTCTTTCCACAATGATTTAGGGTCAGGATTTATAATAATCGTTATTATCTTTTCATTTAATTTAGAATCTTCTAATTCTCCTTCAATTCTAAATAATAATTTAATTTTTAAATCCCCACTTATAATTGGAATACCAAAAAGTAATTCTTCTTCATTATTAAATTCAAGTCCTGAATCTTCCAAATCTTTAATTTCAGAATAAATAACATCATTCCATCCTAACTTAATAAAATCAATTTTTGATTCGTACTTTTTATTTACAGTTCCATTTGGTAATGATACTGATTGTAAAATAATATCGTCAATTCGAGTTTTTAATGTCCAATTTGCCATAATCATTTTTTGATTTTCTTGAATTGTTTTTACTGAATTAATATTTTCTTCATTTGCAATAAAATCATCAAAAAGAGATAATTTGTTTGGTGGAACTTCTATTTTATTTTGAGATAGAAAGGCTTGAATGTATTTTTTTGTTTCTTCCATAAATTATCCTTGTGTTCTATTTACATCAAATCCACCTTCGCCACTTCCATAAGTTCCTTGATTGCCACACCAAGGACAAGTGCTCAATTCTTCTTCTCCAATACAATGAATTTTTCCACAACTACAAACAGCAAAAGCAATTTGATTACCACAACAAGGACAAGTTGGACCACCAATTAATTCATCTGTATTTACCTTATTGGTAAAAGTAGTATTATCTGCTAATTCAAAATAAGAATTATCAACTTGATAAGCTCCAACTAATCTGTAACTTTTAGTCCCTAATTCAATACCTGCAAAGCTTGATTGTGCAATTGCTTTACGGTACTTCATCAAATAAGGTCTTTTTGTATTTTGACATTTACCATTAAGCACCACAAAATTATCATCTACAAATTGGCGGTTAGGTTCTGATTTGGTTAAGTCAATTTTTTCAATGGTTATTCCGTCTAATTTTGCTAATTCAAATCCAGTTTCATTATTTTCAACACTGATACTACTTGTTTTAATAGAATCTGTAACCCATTTGAAAAATTCTTTATAAGATTGAACATTGGTATTTTTGAATTCTAAAACAGTATCTGTTAATTCACCAAGTAAATGAGCATCCGTATTATTACCAAATGAAACTGCAATTAAATTTGCTGTTTTTTGCCAATTCTGTTTCCACTCGTTGATGGCAGCTTTACTATCATCTGTTGGTACACCATCAGTAAATAGAAATACAATTGGTTTCCAATCACCTTTTATTTCATAAGTGGTTTTAACAATATTAGTTCTTAATTCGTGCATCAAATGTCCTAAACCTTTGCTTAATGAAGTTCCGCTACCGATAGGGAATTTTGGAGGATAGAAACTAACTATTTCCTGCAAAGGAACTAATGTTTTTGGTTGACCAGCAAAAACAATAATAGATACAAAAACTGTTTCTAAAGCGTGTGGATCAGTTTTTAATGATTGAATAATTGTAGCTAATCCTTCTTCAACTTGTTGAATCGGTTCTCCAACCATTGACTCTGAAATATCAATTAGGAAATATATTGGTAATCTTCTCATAATTTAAATTTTATTAAATTCGTGTACATCTCTAAATTTTCTAAGTCATAACAACAAAAAACTACCTTTTCTGGCAAATCATTTTCTTTTAAAAATGAAACTACTGTTTCAAATGATACTTCTGATGCTAAATCTTTTGGAAAACCATACGCTCCGGTTGAAATATTTGAAAATACTAATGTCTTGAATTCATTTTTTTTTGCTAATTCCAAAGAGTTTAAATAACAATTTCTTAAGTCTTCTATTTCAGACTCATTTTTAAATAAATATCTTGGACCAACTGTATGAATAATATTTTTGCTTGGTAAATTGAACCCAGGCGAAAGCTTCACTTCTCCAACAGAACACCCATCTAAAGTTTTACAAAATTCTAAAAGCTCTTTTCCTGCTTTTTTATGAATAGCACCATCAACACCACCACCTCCTAAAAGTGAAGATCTTGCGGCATTTACAATGCAATCTGCAACGTATTCAGTAATATCCCCAAAATGCAATTCTATTCTCATCTTAAAAGAAATTTAAAAGCATTAAAAAAATAATTAACAATACAATTTGTGACATATCTACTGATAAGCCAACACCCACTTGAAATGGTTTAATGATTTTTTTTAGAAAATTAAATATTGGTGTAAATACACTATTGAAAAAGTCAAAAATCTTTTTGTACTGTGGATTTAATTTGTCTTTGTAAGGCAATAATTTTGAATATAAAAACAAACCAATAATTAATATAGAAATTAATATTTTTACCATTTAAATCATTTTGAAAGTTCGTTCATAATTTCAGCTGCAATACTATTGAACACTTCTTTTTCATTAGCAATGAAAGTATTAAAACCGTACACTATTATATTTTTATTATTTTCATTATAATTGACTGAAAAACAAGTACCATATTCGTTTTTTTCACTATTATAAGGAATTGAATATTTAATTTTTATGTACATACAATTATCTTGAATAATAGTGTCTTTAATTTCAAATCCTTTTACTTGATTACTCTTTAATAGTAATTCGGCTTTCTCAATACAAAATTTAGAAATTATTGAAGTGCCATAACAAACCTTCATTTCTTCAATGTTAATGTATCTTAATTTTTCTTCAGATGTCAAAATTCTTGATTCAAATTTTGCCTGTTTTCTTTTGAAATACAATGTATACATTAACTTATCTAAAGATTTTGCTAAAAATATTATAAACAAAGAGACTTCCCTCATCTATTAAATTACCACTGTTATTTCGCCTGGAGGTGGAGGTAATGTTATACTTTCCCCTGTTCCTTGACTTTTATTTCCTTGCTCTATTGTTTCGGAAACCCATTTAAAGAATTGTTTTAATGTTGAACTATCTGCCGAATCGAGATGTACTACATTATCCGTTAACTCTTTGAGAATAACATCATCTGCTTTAGGACCTGCTGCACATCCTACAACAGCACCAAAATTTAGATTTTTAATTTCAATAATTTTTTCTCTGTATAAAGGCATATCAGATGGTTTACCATCAGTAAATACAAAAAGCAAAGGTTTCCAATCTCCCTTTTGAGTTGGAGAACCTTTAATTACATCTTTTTTCACTTTTTGTATTATATATTCTAAACCAGCTCCAGTATTTGTGGGACCACTTTGTGGACACGTTATTTCTGGGAGTTGAAAACTAACCAATTCTGTCAATGGAGCTATTTCTTTAATTTCTCTATCATAAGTTATGATACTAATCCAAAGAGAATCTAATGCTTGTGCATCTGAACGTAAAGTATTAACCATACCACTCAAAGCGTTATTTAACGCTTCAATTGGTTCGCCCCGCATAGAACCTGATGTATCTAATAAAAAATATACTGGTAATCTTCTCATATTATTTTTTTCCAAATAGTGATTTAATAATAAAGTTACCTAATTTTCTTTCTACTCCACCTTTGGTAGTTGGAACACCAGTTTGTCTGGCAAAACTTTGTTTTACAGCTGTAATACCAAGAAGTCTATTTAATGAAAATGAAAATCCAAACTTGCCCATAATATTAAATTTTAAACAACAATATTTAGTTCAGAAGGTGGTGGTGGTAATTCATTTAAACCTGTAACCTCTTTACCCGAGTCTTCAACTTTTGTTGAACTAACTCCAATAGAAGCTGTTACCCATTGAAAGAATTTTCCAATACTAGCACTATCAGCAGTATCTAAACTCACAACATTATCTGTTATTTGCTTTAAGATATTAGCATCGGCTCCACTACCAGCTGCACAAGCAACAGTAAAAGCTACTTTACTCTTTTTGAATTCATTTAAACCGCTTTGCCAATCATCGGTTGGGATTCCATCAGTCATAATAAAAACTAATGGCTTCCAGTCTCCTTTTTGTTCTGTAGTTGTTTTTTGAACTTCGGTATCAATTTTATGAGCTACTAATTTTAAAGCTTCTCCCAAAGCTGTAACTCCAGTTGCTTTGATGTCAACCATTTGAAATGATGCTAAATCAGTCAATGGAATAATTTGTTGTGCAGTGCTGTCAAAAGTGATAACACTTAAAAAAGCTGTTTCAATTGCTTGTGGGTTTTGACGTAATGAACTAATCATTATTTGAACTCCATTCTTTACTGCTTCAATTGGTTCTCCTGACATTGAGCCAGAAGTGTCTAGTAATAAATATACGGGTAGTCTTCTCATTTTATAAATATTGATTTGTTACTGTTTGAACTGTTTGCTCTAGTTTTTTATCTTTTGTAGGTTCTCCAATTGCATTGAATTTCCATTCGTTATTTTTTTTGTAAAAAACACCCATTACCATAGAAACGTGACCCGCAAAACCAGATCCGTTAGCAATATCAAAAGTTGCGAAAACTTCGTTAACTCTAGTTGGAGTTCCTTCATAAATTCTAATTGAAGCAAATGGGATAGTACCAAAATCGTGACCTTGAAAACTGTTTAATACAAAAGCCACATAACTACAAGATGAATTTAATCTCGCAAAATCAACAGTTATAATTTCATTATCTAAACCATCATCACCTCCCATATCACCAGTTAAATCATCGCCACTGTGTGCTATTGAACCATCGTTAGAACGAAGTTTTCCAAAATAGATTATCTCTAATAAATTTTTATTGTCGTCATATAAGGCACAAGATGCGTCTAAATCAACTGCTTCTTTTGATGTTCCTCCGAACCAACCTTTTTTCTCGATTGCTCCCCAGTTTATTCCAACACAAATGTTTTGTAGCTTACTACCATTGCTTTTTTCAAGGTTTATTCTTTGACCTTTTTGAAGATTTATTGCCATTTTTATATTTATTTAGTTGTATTTATTTAAAAAATCTTCCAAACCACCTTTTTGTCCCATTCCAATGGCTTCAAATTTCCATTGACCGTCTTTATTATAAATTCTTCCGAATTCGACTGCCGTTTCAATAGAAAAGTCTTCTTCTAATTCATATTTTACCAATTCCGTATTATTACTGTCATCAACAATTCTAATAAATGAATTACGAACTTGTCCAAAATTTTGTTTTCTAGTTTCTGCTTCGTGAATTGTTACAACAATGCAAATTTCTTTAACAGATGGATTTATTTTACTCAAATCAATTTTGATTTGTTCGTCGTCACCATCACCGTCACCATCCGTATTGTCCCCGAGATGTATTACAGCTTCATCTGGTGATTTTAGATTATTATAGAAAATAAAATGAGCATCTGAAATAACCTTTTTATTTTCACCTAAAATAAAAACCGATGCGTCTAAATCGAAACCTGATCCAGTAGAACTACTGTTTGTGTCCCATCCTAATCCAATTGTAAACTTTGGAGCATTAATATTTTCTCTTTGTCCCTTTTGTAAGTTGATTGCCATAATTGTATTTTATTTAAAATGTTGAATTATTTATGTTTTTTGAAGTGTCAATTGTATTTGAATTTGAAATGATTTTTAAAATTTTATCCGACGGTTTAACCTCATTCCAAAACTTAATTAGAGCTTCGTTATCAGTCATAAATTGGTGCAATCTTTCCATTGGAGACTTATCAAGCCATATTTTTAACTGCAAGTTTTTTATATCCTGTGCTGTATCTGTCATTTTTCTATGAGATTAAAAGTTTGAAGATTCAATTTTTTTATCCATTCGTTAATGTAATTCCAATCTAATGTATCTAATTGCGAGAGGTTTTTTATGTCCTCCATTTGTACTCCTGATTGTAATTCTTGAATCCAAATCAGTTTGGATAACAATAAATCTTCAACAGAAACTAAATAAATAGTTTTGTCAAAATATTCCATTTTCACTCTTCTTTTAAATTCTAATTGACGAAAATCTTCGTTTTTCAGAATTACAAAGTCTGCTTTATAACCTGATGAATAATCAATAATATTAAACAAACTATGCTGTTTAACTGCATCTTTTACAGAATCGACATTACAATAATAACCCTCTTGAAAATTAGCTACAAAATTATCAACGTCTTTTGGTTGTAAGTAAACTACAAAATCAAAATCTCTCGTTGCTCTAGGAACAATGTACACTCCCATTGCTACACTCCCAGAAAGCATATATGGAATGTTTGACTTGTCTAATACATCAACTATTTTATGAAAAAATGAAATCATTATATTTCAATGTTTTATATTTACTTATCTAAACCATTTTTATCATTTCAATATTGCTTTGATATTCAAAAATTTGATGGTAATTATTACTAATTGCTAAATGAAATAATTCGTTCCGTTTTTCAACTGAAATATTGTTTATTAAAAAAGTAAATTGTTCTTCATCAAGATTCAGTATGAACTTTATTATTCTTGTATTGTATTGAAAATTTGTTCTGTTGACAACATCAACAATATCTTTTACACTTTTTACTGCGAAATAATTGTAATGGTTTTCAATTTTAGGATGAATCTCTTTGTTTATTAATTCAGCAAAATAGACAAATACAAAATCACCATTCACATTGTATTGATCCAATATTTTATTAACTGTATGTTCGTGACTACCAGTTATTTTTATATCATCAACAAAAATGCATAACTTATCATTTATGAAATTACGGTCAATATAATAAGTGTCATTTGCAATCAGTTTGACCCTTTCATCAAAACTTAAATTACCGTAATCAGTTACATAGGTTTGATTTCTATAAATTTTAGATTCTACACTTGCTTTTCTATTATTCTTAAAAAGATAACTATTTAAACACTTCTTAAAATAAAAACATAAAAAATTTGAAGCGGTGGGAATTGACAAATAAGGACTTGGAAGAATAATAATTTCTTTTTTTGATAAAAGTAAATCACTATATTTTTCTATAAATCCATCAAACAATTCTGCTGCAAATTTTTCAGCATATTGTTTATCCCCAAATTTAAACCAACTATACTCATTTGCATCAAATGGGCATTGGTTTTCATCGATAATTTTATGTAAACTGTAACTACTATTCACGTTTTATATTTTTATTAATAAGGCACCAAAACCAAAATTTATTGCTCCATTATAATCTGCTATTTTATTATCGCCAATGTGTAAAACTTCCTTTTTCTCTATTGATTTAAAACTTTTTACTTCATTATAAACTAACTTAAAAATTTCATTGTTAGGCTTTGAGAATCCAGTTTCATCTGAATAAATTTGAAATGAAAAATAATTCTCTAATTCGTAATGTGACATTAATTTTCTTAAAGTAACACCTTTTATAAATGCTGTGTTACTTAATATGCTTATCGTTTTTTCTTTTTCAGCAATTTGCTTAAACAACAATTGAATTTTCGGATAGATTAAATCCGGTTTAAATTTCATAAATAACAATTCTGATTCTTTATAAAACTGACTTAATCTATCAATTCCAATTTCATCAATATTAACATTTAAGGCATTTAGAATTAAATAATAAATCTCAAACGTATCAATGTTTAATCCTGTTTTTTCATTTATGTTATTACATAAAACATCGTAATGTCTTACTACCTCTGTAATTTTATCAACTGAACAATTTACTTCAAAAAAATCTTTAAATAATAAATTCCTCTTATTTTTAAATTCTGGATTTGACTTTATTAATGTTAACCATAAATCAAAAGAAATATGTTTGTATTCTGAATATACTAGTTTCAAATTCTGATTTTTAGTTCACATATTTTTTTAGAATATCCACAAAATTGTCTGTATAAAGAGGTTCTCCAATGGCTCTAAATTTCCAACCTCCGCTATGTCGATAAGTCTCTCCAAAAATTAAAGAGTGTTTATTTTCTAATTCCGGACTATTTGAAAGTGTATATTTAGCAATTTCTTTATTGTTTTTATCACAAGCTCTAATAAAAGCATTTTCTACTTTTCCAAACTGTTGATTCTTACTAATTCCTTGATAAATACAAACTAAAAAAATAATTTTTTCAATTTTTACAGGAAGCGAATCTAATTTTATAATAATTTGTTCGTCATCACCATCTCCTTCACCAGTTAAATTATCACCAGTATGTACTATAAGTTCACCTTTATCCAAAAGTTGGTTAATTTTTTGCTGCATAGTAAATTTTGGTGTGCCCTCTGGAAAGAGCATACTTGAAGTCCCTGTGCCTGATGGATAAGTCATACTGTTAAAAAAAACAACATCGCCACCGTGTAAACCGACTTTATTCCCATTTGAAAAAATTAAATCTCTACCAAGATTTGCAACTTTCCCATTGGAGTCAAGCAAAAAAGCGATTACATCTAAATCGAACTCTTCTTCTTTTGCACCACCGAAAAGTTTTCCAAAAAAACCGTTTTCTTTTTGTTTGACATCCCAACCTAAACCTATTGTAACTTGAGACAAATCAAATGATTCACCTTTGTCATTTTTACGCAAGTCAATAGTTTGCCCTTTCTGAAGATTTATTGCCATATCTCTTTTATTTTATTATTTGTCCTGAATAATATTTTTCTAAAAAGAAACCTAAATCAGCTTTGTAACCAATGCCCGAAGCTTCAAATTTCCATTGATCATTTCTTTTATATAATCTTCCAAATTCTACACCTGTCTCAACTGAAAAATCTTCATCTAATTCATACTTTGCAATTTCTTGACCACTGGCATCATCAACTATTCTGATATATGAATTTCTAACTTGTCCGAAATTTTGCTTTCTTCTTTCAAAGTCTTCAATAGTAACTACAAAAAGAATTTCTTGAACTTTATTGTCAATTTTATTCAAATCAACTTTTATTGCCTCGTCATCATCACCATCACTATTCCCACCTGTTGGGTCATCACCTGTATGTTCCAATGCACCATCTGGTGATTTTAGATTATTATAAAAAATAAAATAATTTTCGCCTAGTAGTTTACGTTCAGAATTGATCATAATCGCAGATGCATCTAAATCAAAATCGTGACCGGTTCCTTCATTTGGATCCCAACCCAATCCTACAGTGATTTTAGACAATCCAATATCAATTTTCTGTCCTTTTTGTAAGTTTATTGCCATATTTTTAGATTTTTAAATTGTTTATTTACAATGTACAATAATAAACAATTTTAACAAAAAAAGCAAATTGAAGAAAAACAGTGAAAATAAGATTGGGGCAAGGAGGGTAACCAAATTTTGAATAAAAGATATTTTAATTTTTGGAAGAAAAAAAAACAGATTTATATGGCATATTCAGTGCAAACTGAAACTAATACTTTATTAAAATGCGTTGTTATGGTCTGATATTACCCGATTGTTTGAGAAGAAAAAAAATAAAAAATGTTTGTTGTGTTTTTTGGTTACCCTGCCTGCCCTATGAAAATGATGTAAATCGAAGTATTAGAAAGTAGGCAAAATAAAAAAAGTGGAAACGCTAGTTTTCCACTTTAAAAATGATGATTTTTTGTTGTTTATTCTACAACCACTTTATTTCTGTTATCTACGTCTTCCCAAGTATTTTCTATTAAAGCGTACACTGCTATTCCGTTCTTTTTTAGTCTTATGAAGTTGTACTTTTTTAATGCTTTGCCTAACTTGTTTATTGTCCCATCAGTTATATTTATTTTAGCTTTTTCAGCTAATTTGGCTGCAATTTGTGAAGCATTAAGGAAGACATTAGCCTTTTCTCTTTCGCAAGGTTCAAACCACGTTAAAAGCAATTCTTCCTCTGGGCTGTGGAGTTGGTATTGTTCGTTATTTTCGGTGATGTTTTTAATTTCTTCTTGGTCAAACCAATACCTAAAACCACTTTTAAAAAGAAACAATGCTTGTGAAAATGCCATATTTATATCTACATTGTGTTGGTATTGAATACCTTCCAGTTCGAAACAAAGAAACCTTCTGCTTCCTGTACTGTCGTTTAAGAACTGAGCTGTGTTGACACTTCCGGCAAACGATGCCCTTCTGGGCATTGTTTCGTTGTTGTGTCCGTAGGCTTTTCTCATTCTTATTTGGGTTTTTGTAATGATCTCTTTTAAGCTGCCAATTTCGGAACGGTTTAGGTTTTCTAATTCGTCCAAGTTTATAAGCATACATTCTGCCAGTTGCACCAACGTATCTTTGTTGTTTGGGTTTATGGTTCCAGAGAATAAATACTCCTTCAATTGTTTAGGAACCAATCTTTCTACCCAAGTTGTTTTACCTAATCCTTGTTTGCCACTGAAAACGATTACTGTATGATTTATTACTTTATCGTCCAAAACACAACCCACCATTGCCACTAACCATTTTTTAAAACATTGCTGCCAAAGGTCTTGTTTTGTTGTTGTTATGGTGTTTGCTAAATCAGTAATGTAATCGGTTTTTTCATCATAAGTTGGCAAATTATGGAAGTAATCTTCGAATGGATTGTACAACGGACAAAAATCAGAATACAATAAGTTTCGTAAAGATGATAAGTTTGTTTTTAATCTTCCTTTTAAGCACTCACGAAGCATTGAATTTTCAATAAAATCATTCATAACATTCCACTTCTTTTTTCCGAAATACTGAAACTCTAACTTACCCGAAACGATATTGTGCCGAAATACATATTTGTTTGATAAAAACAGCTCTAAACGGTCTATTTGTGTTGGTTTAGGTTTGTCTTCGTCGTCTTCATCTAAAACATCTTCTAACGAATAATTGCTTTTTTCTTTTGGTTTATTGGTTGTTTGTTTCTGTTCGGATTTCCCAAATTCGTGGATATTGCCGTAGGCACTATTCACGGCTTGAGTTACTTCCTTTTCATCATAGCCAAAATCACTCAAAACATAACCCAATGCTTGTTGTAATGAAATGCCTTTTCGGTTTAAATTACACGCTAATTGATGGACGAACACATTCCGGCTACCATTCACGTATTGCACTTTTTTTTCTGTAAAATTTACGCAATGGGTGTAAATGGCATAGTAATCTAAAAGCGGTTCAGGTTTTTTAGTTTTGGGTTCTGGCTGTGTTTCAATTAAAGGCACTTCGACTGAATTTGCTGTTTCAAAGGTCTTTGCATTTTCATTTAAGTATAAATTTTCATCCCAAGAATAAAAACATAACCTGGTTAAATCCTTGCCCGACTTGTCAATTTCCAATTTTAGAAAACTCTCGTAATGTGCTTGAACTTTTAGAAACGTTTCTTTGTGTTCGGCTTTTGGTGTTTCAATTTTTACTAGAATTTTTAAACCATTACCTGATGGACTAACGAAACTTGCAAAAGTGAACACGGATTGATTGGCCAAATGCTTTGCATTTTGCAAATCGGCAGCACTTAATTTGTCGATGTCTAAGATTATAAACTTTGAGTATTCGGTTAGGAATTCCAACTTTCTTCCACCAACAAATTTCCCTGAAGGTGTAAATGCCGGTAGCGATTTTTTGGCTTTGTTGTATGCTTCTTCTTTCTTTTCAGCCAGTGATTTACGCAAGTAAATAATTCCTGGTTTGTACTTGCCAGTTTTAATCTCTTCCAGAATTGTAGCCATTGTTTTGTGTTCTACAACCTCGTTGAAGTTTTTGAATAGTGTTACCATTTTTTAAGTTTGATAGTTGTTGGTTGCTCGTTGTTGGTTCTCACTTGCGTGAAGTTTGCAATCGCAAACTTCACAAGTTCCGTTACAGCTGCACATACTATCGACCTTTGAAAGATTTGTTGTAATGCTCTGTTAGCAATTTTTCTACATCAGAAAGTTTGTAGTAGATTTTGTTGCCAACTTGACTAAATGAAATTTTACCTTCGTCTCTCCAGGTTTGAGCTGTACGTTTTGAAATTTTCATCAATAATAGAAATTCTTGATTGTCTAAAAACGTTTCTTTTTTCGGGTCTGCCTTTAGACTAATTTGGCTTTGAATAGTGTCTAATTTTGTCATTAGATCTGTGAACTGGTCTTTTGTGAAGATAATTGCATCCATTTTTAAAAGTTTTAAATTGTTATGGTGCAAATGGAAGAAATAAAAAAAAGTCCGATTAGACTTATTTGGTCTTATCGGACTAAATAGTTTGTAAGCCCATATGAATAGTAAGAAGTTGAAATGTTAATTTTAGAAAAAATCGGACTACAGTTTAATTTTCCAATCGTTGTTTGGGTTCTTGTCTGTTCGAGTTGGGGACAAATATGTTAGAATTGTCTGCATTGACAGCTCTTTCCCTTTTTCGTCTACATAATTATCGCAAATGAATTTTGCAATGACTTTAATTTTATTTTGGATATAAGGTTTTCCGTTTGGCTTTACCTCATACATCATTTGTTTATAAACATCAGTTAAGATATTAATTGGACCATTTATTTGGATTTTGAATGTTGGTTTTATCTCTAAAGCAATTTTACTTTTTTCTTCTTGTTGCTCCTTCTCTAATTGACATTTTAAGATTTTTTCATTTTGGATTTGTTTCAATAAAGCTTTGCATTGCTTTTTATAATCCAGCAATTTATTATTTATGAAATATACTTCTGATTGTTTGTATTCGCACATTTCCTCATTCAAATAAAGGATTTTATCTGAATAATTAGTTAGTGTTCCTATGTGCTTTTTAACTTCTGAAAATGAAAAATACCTTTCTTCACTTTCTGCGTTAATAAGTCTTTTTGGAGTTTTTGAAACTTGTTCTTTTAAGCTCGAAGATTGCAGCTCAGTTCGTTTTTTCTCAATTAAAATGTAGAGTTTATTGTATCTACTCATTGCCGTTTTGGAACTAAAAATAGCTTCATTGTTGGCTAATAATTTTTCGAGCTTACAAATCCATATCTCCGGGTTTGTCACCAGGTTAAATTGATAATCGATAAATGCAGGAAAGTGGGATTGTTTGAGTTCTAATATTTTTGCAATTAGAGCATTGCAATAATTTTGAATATTGACTTTGTCTTCAATAATTATATCAAACAAAGGATTTTTGGCTTGTGCCTGTGGCACAGCCAATAATTCTACAAACGGAGCTGTTTGCATATTTTGTTCCTTTGAATTCAATTGTAATATTGCTTTTTTTGATGTTCATTTCTTTAAAAATTGTAATTAAAAGCGGTTTAAAATTTGATGTTTTAATTGAGTTATTTGTAGTCCAAATAGCACTCATTTACTTTTCGTTTTGTTTGCTTTAAAAATTACTAGATTTCTATTTCGTAAAATTATAAATTAAAAAAAATCCTTGTTAAAGGATTTTAAATGAGTTATTAACAATTTTTATTTTCCCTTATTTTATTGGGACTGAAACGAACGAAGGTAAATTTTAATGTTTTTTACCTTCGTTTTATTTTCGAAGGTAAATTTTACCCTCGTTGAAGTTTTACAGCTAATTAGAAGATATAATTGTCAACAGCTTTGTCTAATTCTTCACTTATGATTTTGGCATATATCTGCGTTGTACTGATGTTTGTGTGGTCCATTAATTTAGAAACGTGCTCTATTCTCATACCATTGTTTAACGCATTCGTAGCAAAACTGTGTCTTGATAAATGGAACGAAAGTGGAAACGGTAATTTCAACATTTTACCCATTCTGTTCAATTGAAAATTTGCGGAATGATTTTCTCTTTGTGATATGAAGTAACGAATTTCTTCGCTCTTGTTGTACATTTTTTTATCGGTGATAATTGGGAAAATATAATCATCTGGTTGTGCATCTTCCTTTCTGTATTTATTCAAAATATCTATTGCCACTTTTCCAATTTTAAACTGGTGTAATCTTCCTGTTTTGCGGATTACTTTGCTTATTCTTTGCTCCTCAATATTGTAATTGGTGTATTGCAGCTCGATAACATCACTAAATCTTAATCCTCCGGCATAAATAGAGAAAAGGAATAAATCACGCCATAAATCGGCTTTCTTGCCTTCTTTAAGCTCTAAATTGGTTAGTTTTTCGATTTGGTCTTTGTTTAGAAATACTCTTTTCTCGGTATCTTTTTTTAATGTCAATTTATTGAATGGATACATATATTCCGGAATGATATCTTCCTTAATGGCTTCTTTGAACATTATTGCCAAGATCATAATCGAATAACGTTGCGTGGTTGCTCCGTTTTTTGAAACATTTCCCATATGAGCCATATAGTCTTTGAGAACTGAAACCGTAATATCATCGAAGTAAACATCTTTCGTTCCAACATATTTTTCAAATTTCTTGATGTATAGTGTGTAGTTTTTATAAGTCCCATACGAAACGCTACCTTTAATTTTTTCGCAACGAGCTTCAGCATATTGAAAAAAGTTTGGCACTTCTTTTCCTTTGATGGCTTCCTTTAGTTTTTTGATGGAAACCGTTTTTATCTTTCTTTCCATATCGGCAACTTGACCTTCTGCATCTGCAATTTTTTGAGATAGGTTGGCATTCATCCTGGCACTGTTTGGATGGTTCTTTTTTACTTTCTGCTTTAGTTCATCCCACTCGTTCTCTTTGAGCTTCACTCCAGCAGTGATAAATTTCGTTTTTCTATCTTTTATAATTCGGATGTACAAAGGGCTGTGTCCGGTTTGGTCTGCCTGATGTGTTCTTAAAATTAGTTTAATTGATGCCATAGTGTTAGGAAATTAGAAATGTTGTACTATATTTGTAAAGCAATGCAAAAGAGTGAAAGTGTTGTAAATACTAGTCTTTCAATTGGGTGCAACGTGATACGAAGGTACAACAATTGGTATAACAAAACAAGTATTTCGTTGCTTTTTGTTGCTTAAAATTGCATAGTCATTTTTTATAAAGTCAATGAATACAACACTTTAAGTGCAAAACGGAACTGGCATAAACAAAATGAGGATAACAGTTGTTTGTCCAGTAGCATTGGCTAAAGTTGGCAAATCAGCTACCGGACTAATAGCGTCGTCTATAATTATGGTTTGGTTTTGCGTTGAAGTATTCCCGTTTCCATCATTATAAGTCCAAGTCACAATAGTTGTTCCTTGTGTTGTAATAGGGAAAACTGTTGAGGTGGTTCCGATTGTAGATCCAGTACAACTGCTTGTTGCTGTTGGTGCTGTTGCAGAAGCAGAACATTGATCAGTTACTATTGGTAAAACGGAAAGATCAGCAACAGGAGCACAAACTGATGTTATAGCAATAGTTTGCCCACTAGTTGTTCCACAGCTATTGGTTACAGTAACTGTAGCAGTTCCACCAACAGCAATGTCATTAGCAGGAATTGTAGTGGTAAGTTCATTAGCACTGACGTATGTAGTAACCCTATCTGTTCCGTTCCATTTAATAATTGCATCACCATTTACAAAATTAGTTCCATTTACCGTTAAAGTGAAATCACCTCCGCCTGATGAAATTGTGGTAGGAGAAATTGCAGCTAAAGTAGCAACAGGATTTACTGTTACCACTACTTCGTCTCTTAATCCTTTTACAGGAGCAAATTTCCAATTAAAGAATGGCAAGAAAGTTCCTGTTCCACTATTTGCCGTAATTGAAACTATTCCGTTTGTCAACGGATAGGTAATTCCAGATGTAGCAACTGTTAAATTAGTAGAAGAAATTTGTCTTGAAACTAATCGTAAGCCATTTGCAACGGGCAAAAAGAAATCTAAAGCTATATCTTGACTTCCCGAAGTAGTTAATCGAACCACTTTTGATTCCAACATTTTGCCTGTATTATCTTGTAATTCTACTAAAATCTGACCAACTGCTGAAGCACTTATCAACACTGATTTTAATTTTGTAGGTGTAGTACAATTAAAAATTAAATACCTATTGGCTACAGCTGTATTTGTACTTGAAGTTCCCGTTGCAGTTGCAGGACCAACATTAGCTGGCGTCACTTCACTTTCCGCAAAATAAGAAGTCGTTGTGTTTAATGCTGGTGTGGTAAATGAAGCACCAGTTGCTACTGCAGTAGTTGCATTTACAGCATTATACCATTTTATGGTTCCTGTTCCAGTTGCAGTTAAACTAGTTGTTTGTCCTTGACAAATGGCAACATCACTACTTGCATTTGGAATTCCTGTTGTTGGAATCATAGTTACATTCAAATTTGTGGCAACTCCATTAGTAATTGTTGTTGAGATTGTTTGTGTTGCATACCCAGGTGCTTCAAAAATCACATTATAAGTTCCTGCGACTTGTACTTTATGATAATCTCCTTTTGTAGCAGAAGTTTCAACCCATGCGCCTGAGTTATCAAGTGTTCCACTTATATAAACTTTTGCATGAATTGGGTTGCCAGATGCGTCAGTTACTATACCTTGCAACCCGTAACTGGCTTGTTTTACATAATTCAAAAGTGCTTGTTTGTTTCTGTCCCAATGGAAAGGTAAATTAGCAGCTGCAATAAATTTTATCGCAGAAATTTCAACGGTTACTTCCTTAGTATGATTGAAAAAGTTGTTGCAATCTTGTCTTCCTCCTTTAACTGTGTACCAAATGGCTCCGTTTGTTGTTCCTGGAAATTGTCCAGTACCATACACATCATCCATATAATTCAAATTGCCATCAGCGTTTTGACATAATTGAGCATATTCTTGTGAAACATATTTAAAATAATTGTCGTGTGGATGTGTGCTTACTGCAGAGGCACCTGTTGCGGCTGTAGAAGTATCCCAAGGGAAGTTCACTACTTCTGCACCTCCGTGATAGTTGGCAGATAGTACAAAATTTCTGGTTTGTTCAAAATTCAAAAAAGCTAAAGTTTCTGGTTGGTATGCAAGTCCATCAGGGTGTATTCCACCAATTGGGTCAGGATAATTTCTATTTAAATCAACTCCAGCTGCATTTGATCTTGTCGCTGTATTTCCAGTTGAATTCATAATATCATTTCCAGCTGTTTTGAAGGAACCATCTGGATTTGCTAATGGACAAATATACAATTCGGTTCCATTTACTAGATTAGTAATTTCAGATAATGAGCCATAATTTGTCAAAAGATAATCTATAAAGTGCAACATCGTTGGAAATCCAGTAATCTCGTCACCGTGCATTGATGAAGTGTAAAAAAATTCCGGCTCCGTTTCATCAGACGAAGCATTATCAGAAATTTTTAGAACGTATAATGTTCTTCCGTTTTGAGTTGTTCCAATACTTTGCAGCGTACATAAGTTTGGGTATGTCGTTGCCCAATAGTTCATTTTGGCAACATACTCGGAATATTTTGGATAAGCATCCCAAGTAGTATCCCAAGTCCCTGCGATTTTGCCGTTTTTTGTGGTGCGAACCTCTTCTAGAATTTCATTGTTAGAAGCTGTTACATTGAATGGCAATCCGTAAGTAAGAAATTTTTCGAATTGTACCTTATTTGCATAAGCCTCAACTTCTAAAATTTTTCGATCCACATGTCTGTGACTAACAGATAAAATATCATTCAATTCATAGAATTGCCTTTCGTTTTTGGCTTTAAAGGTGAATATTACCTCTCCTTTTTCTTTTAAATATTTATTGGCTCTTTCGAGTGGCGTGCTTTTTTGCGCAAATAAAGCACCAGTAAAAAACACTAAAAATAATGTTAAATAAGTAATTCTTTTCATAATAATTTTGGTTTAGGAATTTCAAATCTATAATAAATATTTTAGAAAGCAATAAAATTTTATCGACAAAGAGTAATAATATGCGATAAAAAGCTATTTTTTATATTTTTTATAAGAAAAAGAATGTGTAATTTATTATAAAGAATATTATTGCATCTGTAAATATCATAAAAAAATGATTCCAAACATCTATAGATGTGGCAAAAAATATTATTTTTATAAAAATTCCTTGATTCAGTATAATGGCAACAAAAATTACAGCAAAAAAATCGAAATCTTCAAAAACACACAATTCAGAAACTTTCAAAAGAAAAGTGACTCGTTTTTTATTTAAGGCAATGCTGTGGTTTTTTGGATTGTCTATTTTTTTTGTGGTGCTTTACAAATTTGTGCCAGTTCCGTTCACTCCTTTGATGGTTATTCGAACTATTGAAAATAAAGCTGCAGGCAAAGAAAATTATTTTAGCCACGATTGGGAACCTATCGAAAATATTTCGACCAATTTGCAAAAAGCAGTAATAGCCAGCGAAGACGGGACTTTTTTGACTCATAATGGTTTCGATTTTACAGCTATGCAAAAAGCCTACAAAAACAACGAAAGAGGCCGAAGAATAAAAGGAGGAAGTACTATTTCGCAACAAACCGCCAAAAACGTATTTCTTTGGCAAGGTAGAAGTTATCTCCGCAAAGGACTTGAAGCTTATTTCACCGTTTTGATAGAATTAATTTGGGGAAAAGAACGCATTATGGAAGTCTATCTCAACAGTATCGAAATGGGGAATGGTATTTATGGAGCTCAAGCCGCAACCCAACATTGGTACAGGAAAGATGCCACAAGTCTTACGAAAATGCAAGCCGCCGGAATTGCCGCTATTTTGCCCAATCCAAGGAAATATTCAGCTACAAGTTCTTCGTCTTATATCAATAACCGAAAAGCCAAAATTGTTCGCATAATGCGTCATATTGGTAAGATTGAATATTAAAAATTTACAGTAAATCGAGAGGCAGAGAAAAATAATGTACTGTTATCATTTTGTTATCTGTACTATTTTAAATGGAAAGTTTAGTTCATAAAAAAATGCCTGAAAAAAAATTCTTTCAGGCATTTGTTATGACATTTGTTATGATTTTTATAACTTCACTGTTAATCCAATTCCAGGAGATAGGCCGGAAATATTTCCACCGGCAATTTCTACATAAAATCCCCATTTGTCGTTCCAAAAATAACGTCCTCCAAATTGAAGACCAAGATTCATATCACTTTCATCAACACCGTTATCATCTCCATTAAAAATGGAATATCCAACATTTGCTCCACCATATACATCCCAAGCATCATCAGAAATACCGAATAAATTATCAAAGTAATAGTTGCCCTTTACTCCTAAATTCACCCAGTCTAAATCTAAACTAGTTCCTACACCAGGAGCAATAGTGATGTCCTTATGTACAGGAATTTCATAATTAATACCCACAAGACCAAAGTTCAATTCTTTTCTGGCTTGTCCAAAAACAGTTGCAAAATTCAATAATAATGCAAAAACAAATAACAAAGTGGTTTTTTTCATGTTTTTTTTATTAAGAGATTATCCGCAAATATAAGTGTATTTTTTCTAAAAGGAAGTTACCTTCACCAAATTTATTTCAAATAACTCATAGGATATAACGTATTTTTAGCATTAATGTTGCTTCTATTAAATTTATTTGCTGTAGATTATTTCTTCTAAATATTAAAATTCACTCCCAAAACAATATTTCTTCCCATATTTGGAATTCCATCGGTTTTTAATCGGGAAAGGTGTGCTGTATATTCTTTATCCAATAAATTATTGGCATTCAAATTAAGGTCAAAAATAGTTTTTCCTAATTTCACTGTTCCACCAAAACCAAGATTTAGCAAAGTATATCCATTCGATTTTGTTTCAAAACCACTCACATTGTTTTGATTAAAAGTTGAGGAAACATTCAAAGTAGCAAAACCATCTTCCAACCAGTTTTTAATCTTAAACTCGGTTCTGATGGTGTTGTTCCAATTGTTGGCAGGAATCAAAGGCAAATAATCGCCATTTTGTTTTTTGCCCGTAACGGTTTCAAAACTAGTTTCATAATGCAACCAATCTAACGGATGCGGATGAAAATGCACACCGATTTCGCCACCAAATAATTTGGCGTCATTTTGAATATAATCGAAAACCGCGTTATCGTCAATTACTTCTCCTGTTGGCGAGGTGTAAATATAATTGTTGATGTGGTTGTAAAAACCGTTGACAAAAAACTCGATATGACTGCTTTTGTATTCCAAATTCAGGTCGGTTTGCACATTTTGTTCCGTTTTCAAATCAGAGTTTCCTACTTCATACCGATTCGTTCCTTCGTGAACACCGTTTGAAGTGAGTTCAGCCAAATTGGGTGCTCTAAATCCAGAAGCCACATTCAATCGCAAAGACAAATCTTTGGCCAAGTTGGTTTTGTATCCCAAAGACGCATTAAAACTATCGAATGATTTGTCGATGGCTTCAAACGAACCTTCTTCGCCCGAAATTCCGTGGGCAGTTGTCGTAATTTTTCTATTATCGAAACGCAATCCCGCTTGAATTACATTCGATTTCCATTCGTAATTTCCAGTTCCAAAAAATCCAAAATCATTGGTGGTCGCATCTGGAATTAAATATTCCTCTCCAGAATTTTTGTTGGTTTGATGCATTCCTTGAATTCCAACGATGGATTCAAATTTTCCTAATTTTGGCAAATAGTATTTGGCATCATAATTAAAAGTGTTTAATTTCATATGCAAAATCGCCACTTGGCTGTCTTCAAATTCGCTTCTGTCATTCGAAATGTAGCCTAAATCGACATCTAGTTTTGATTTTTCGAAAAAGAAAACGTTGTTCAAACTCAACAAATGATTGAAAACACCTTGTTTGGGATAATCCGTTTTTTTGTTAGTGGTTTGTTCAGCGATGCCTTCTTCGGGAATTCCTAAATCTAAATCATTATAATTGTAACGAAAAACACTCGAAAATTTCGAATTGCTGTAGCCAATTCCAGTTTTGAAATCGGTTTCATTATAACGCGTATTAGTCACTCGATCTCCTTCGGCAATTTTATAATCGGAATGGGTGTTGTAAGTTCCGCGAGCCAAGAATTTCCAATTTTCGGTGGAAGTTTTTAATCCCAAAGAGGAATTGCTTCCCAAAGTGTTGGAGAAAAATTTCTGACTAAAATTAGTTGTAAAAGTGCTTGCATTGGCAAATTTTTCAGGATTGAAATACAAAACACCACCCAAAGCATCCGACCCATAAAGCAACGAAGCTGGACCTTTGATAACTTCGACACTTTCGATTCCGGCATCGTTCAATCCCAAACCGTGCTCATCGCCAAATTGCTGATTTTCGATTCGAACGCCTTGAGAATAGACTAAAACTCGGTTGCCACTCAAACCACGAATGACCGGTTTTCCTATGGAAGTTCCCGTAGAAACTTGTGAAACCCCCGGAATAGTTGCCAATCCTTCGATTAAGGTTGAAGTTCCTTTTTGCTGCAATTCTTTGATGGTGGAATGTTCTACTTTCATCACATTTTGTGATTGAATTTTATTGAAAGCCGTTGAAACAATCACTTCGTCCATATGCAAAACGGTTTCTTCAAGAATAATGTCGAGAATATTTTCTTTTTTCAGAACATTGATAGTTTTGTTTTGAGTTGCAAACCCTGTGAAGGCAAAGGTCAGTTTTGCAGTTCCAGTGGGTATATTCGACAAGGTATATTTTCCGTTTTCATCCGTCGATGTGCCTTTGTGTAATTCAGGTGCATAAACCGAAACACCTATTATGGGTTGGTTTTTAGTATCGGTTATTTTTCCTGTAACGGAATTTTGAGCGGATAGTATAGTCGAAAACCCTAGCATTAGGGTAATTATGAATTTTTTCATTTGAAATGATTTATTGTTATATTGAAGTTCAGACCTCACAGGTTTTAAAAACCTGTTAAGTCTTTTAGAAATTTCTAAAATATTTTAAACAATAAAAATCGGGGGAGCACGAAGCGCAAAAAGGCTTCCTTTAAAGAATTGGGTTATTTCTTTGGATTTGAAAAAAGAATATCCAGAAGAAAATGTTGTTTTTTGAAATTCAAAATGATGGATATCCGAAGCTACGAAACTGCTAACGGAGAAATGACACACAAAACAATGCTCTGCATCGTGGTGCTGATGTGTAATTTCGTGCCTTGAAGTGTATTTGTGGTGGCATTCTTTTTCAGAAAGTTGTTTTGCCAAATGCTCATAACTATGCACAAACTGAAACAGCATAGAGAACAATACTGCAACTGCTAAGAAAGTATTTACTATGACAAATTTCTTTTTCATTTGCTGCAAATATAGAAATAGCAAATAAAAAATCCAGCTAACTTTAACATTATTTAAAGTCAACTGGATTTTGTTATGTATTAAAATGGTTTAAACCAAATTATGTGCAACCAAATATTGTGCAATTTGAATGGTGTTTGTTGCAGCTCCTTTTCTCAAGTTGTCTGCTACAATCCACATATTTAAAGTGTTTGCTTGGCTTTCGTCACGACGAATTCTACCTACAAAAACGTCATTTTTACCTTCAGAATATCTTGGCATTGGATAAGTAAAAGTGTCTAGATTGTCTTGAACTACAATACCTTCGGTTTGACTCAAAATAGTTCTTACTTCGTTTACGTCAAAATCATTGCTGAATTCTACATTTACTGCTTCGCTGTGACCACCAACTACTGGCACACGAACCGCTGTTGCAGTAACTGCTATGCTATTGTCGCCTAATATTTTTTTGGTTTCATTCGACAATTTCATTTCTTCTTTGGTATAACCATTGGCTTCAAAACTATCGCATTGTGGAATACAGTTGCGGTTGATTTTGTATTTGTAAACCATATCGCCTTCAATTCCAGCACATTCGTTTTCGAATTGTTGAACCGCTTTCACACCCGTTCCAGTGATGGATTGGTAAGTAGAAACCACAACACGTTTGATGTTGTATTTTTTGTGCAAAGGCGCTAAAGCCAATACCATTTGAATCGTAGAACAGTTTGGATTGGCAATGATTTTATCTTCTTTTGTCAATTCGTTCGCATTGATTTCAGGAACGATTAATTTTTTGGTTGGATCCATTCTCCAAGCCGAGGAATTGTCGATAACGGTAGTTCCTGCAGCTGCAAATTTTGGAGCCCAGTCCAATGAAGTTTGACCTCCAGCCGAAAATACTGCAATATCTGCTTTCATATCAACAGCGGTTTGCAAACCTACAACGGTGTGTTTTTGTCCTTTGAATTCGATAATTTTTCCAACTGATTTTTCAGAAGCAACCAAGATTAATTCTGTGTAAGGAAAATTTGTTTCTTCTATTACTTTTAACATTATTTCGCCAACCATTCCAGTGGCTCCTACAACTGCAAGTTTCATATTATTTATTTTAAATTTTAGTTCTAATTTGAGATACAAAAGTAAGGAATATTCAAACGATAACAAGCGTGTTCACAAAAAATAACAAATTGTTATATTTGTAACAAATGTAAAAAAAGAACCACGCTGTTGGGCGTGGTTTGGTTAGAATATATAATGTAGCGGAAATTGAAACTTTGTGAAATGCCGATATAGTTTGAAAATAGTTCAATTTTTATTGGACTATATTGAAAACATAATCGGTATTATTTTTTAAGCAAATCTCTAATTTGTGTAAGCAATTCTTCTTGAGTTGGACCAGTTGGTGCAACAGGAGCAGCTTCTTCTTTCTTTTTAGCTTTTTCAGCAGCTCTTAAAATAACAAAAATAAAGAATGCAATAATAACAAAGTTAATAATAGCTTGTACTAAATTCCCGTACGTCATAACGGCAGCTCCAGCAGTTTTCGCAGCAGCTAAATCAGCATAACTGTTTCCATCAAGTGCAATAAATTTTTGAGTGAAATCTATTCCTCCAGTTATCAAACCTACGATAGGCATAATGATATCATCGACTGCAGAGCCAACAATTTTGCCAAATGCACCACCAATAACAACCGCAGTTGCTAAACTTAATACGTCACCCTTCATTAAAGAAGCTTTAAAATCCGCGAAAAATCCCATAATGTTAATTTTTTAGTTAAAAAAAGTTTTTTTGTGTAACAAAGTTATACAAAAAAATTAAATTAACATAATTTTAATAATTATTCTCTATAAAAAACACGTTTAACTCTTTGGGAAATGCTGGTGAGAATTTCATAAGGAATAGTTTGCAATTGTTCTGCAATGTAAGAAACGCTTGGGCTTTCGCCAAAAATAATCACAGAATCTCCTTCTTTGCAATTGATTTCGGTGATGTCAACCATCAACATATCCATACAAACGCTGCCAATAATTGTAGCTTTTTGATTGTTAATGGTCACAAAACCAACGCCATTTCCCCAATGTCTCGAAATTCCATCGGCATAACCTATTGGGATTGTGGCAATTTTGGCGGGTTTATCGGCAACAAATCGTCTTCCGTAACCCACACTTTCACCAGCTTGAATCGTTCTGATTTGTGAAATAATAGATTTTAAAGTCCCTACGTTTTCTAAATATTTTTGTTCTTCAACATCATTGGAAACACCATACAGTCCAATTCCTAAGCGAACCATATCGTATTGAGATTCTGGAAAATTACTAATTCCCGAAGTATTCAAAATATGGCGAATTGGTTTTATTTGTAATTCTGTCATCAATTTTGACGATAATTTTTCGAATAAATTGAGCTGAGAATGTGCAAAATCTTGATGTTCTAAATCATCGCTTGTTGCCATATGCGACAGAATACTTTTTACGGTTACGAATTTATTTTCTTTTAAAATTGCAATTAATTCGTCTAAATTTTCTTCTTCAAAACCCAAACGGTGCATTCCCGTGTCGAGTTTGATGTGAATTGGGAAGTGTTTTAGTTTTCGATTTTCGGCAATTTTAAGAAAAGCCTTTAGTCCTTTCAAACTGTAAATTTCGGGTTCTAATTTATATTGAATAATCGCCGAGAAACTAGTGGTTTCAGGATTTAAAACCATTATTGGCAAAGAAATTCCAGCATTTTTTAATGAAATTCCTTCATCGGCAAAAGCCACGCCCAAATAATCTACTTTGTGGTGTTCGAGCAATTTGGCAATTTCAAATCCACCACTTCCGTATCCAAAAGCTTTGACCATAACCATCATTTTGGTGGTCGGTTTTAGTTTTGATTTAAAAAAACTCAGGTTGTGACTTATGGAATTCAGGTTGATTTCCAATACCGTTTCGTGTGTTTTCTCTTCTAATGCGGCAACTATTTCTTCGAATTGAAAATGTCTCGCTCCTTTGATTAGAATGGTTTCGTTGACAAAATTCAAATAGTTTAAATTCAGAAAGAAATCGGCGGTATTTCTAAAAGTAATACAGTTTGTAAATTGGTTTTTGAATTCCGAAATGGTTTCGCCAATACCAATCACACGATTGATTTTATTGGAAGTAATCAGCTGCGAAACTTTCGAATACAATTCTTGGTTCGACAAACCGCTTTGGAAAATATCCGAAAGAATTAACGTTTTGTTTTTGTATTGCTTTTGGCTTTCCAGAAAATCCAAAGCAATTTTCAACGACTGAAAATCCGAACTGTAACTGTCATCAATCAGTGTGGTATTATTGATTCCGTTTTTAATCTTTAACCTCATTTCAACAGGATAAAGCCATTGCATTCGGTTTTGAATTGTTGTTTTGTCGTATTTAAAACTCAATAAAACCATCAAACAAGTAATAGCATTTTCGACCGAAGCTTCGTCCTGAAAAGGAATTTGGACTTCAAAATTGTCTTTGTCATTACGGATTTGTAAAACAGTTTTGTCTTGGCTTTCCTTTTTAGAAATAAAAACATCGGCAGTTTCATCAGTGCAACTCCAAGAAAATGACTTTATTTTAGATTCAAGAAGGCTGTCAATAACTTTATTTTTTTGATAAATGATTAGTTTTGAATGTTTAAAAAGTTTTAGTTTTTCTTTGATTTTTTTCTCCAAATCTTCAAAACCTTCATCGTGTGCTGAACCAATGTTGGTGATAATTCCGATAGTTGGCTTGATAATGACTTCCAGTTTTTCCATCTCGTTCATTTTCGAGATTCCGGCTTCAAAAATTCCAAGATTGTGCTTATCGTTTATTGAAATTACAGATAAAGGAACGCCCACTTGCGAATTGTAACTTTTAGGACTTCGGATGATGTTGAAATCAGGGTTCAAAAGAAAGTTCAACCATTCCTTGACGATAGTTTTTCCGTTACTTCCCGTCAATCCAAAAACCGGAAATTTAAAAAGACTTCGGTGATAAGCTGCATATTTTTGCAAGGCATCCAAGGTATTTTCGACAACCAAAAAAGTGGCTTTGTTGGATAATTCTTCCGGAATATGGGTAACAACAAAGTTTTGGACTCCTTTTTCGATTAAGTTTGAAATGTAAATATGGGCATCATTATTGGGCCCTACTAAAGCAAAAAACAAGGTATTATTATTGTTTTGCAAGGAACGGCTATCGATTGAAATGGTGTCGATTGAGCCGTTAGCGTCTCCAAACTTTTTAGCGTGGAGAATTTTTTCGATGTTTGGGATGGATAAAGTCATTTAGTTCTTAAGATTTTCAATTCGTCTTGACGACAATTAAAAACATTTGCAATATTGATGACTGAATTATTTTTATCAATCCAATATATGATTTTGTAGTTTTTTTCTAGTAAGTATCTAAATCCTTCGGGTCTATGTTTTAATAATTCTTCTTCTTGACCGAGATATGGATTTTTGATTAAATCAATTGTTCTGTCCAATATTGATACAACTAATTTATTTGAAACCTTTTTATTCGCTTTTTCATTGTAATAGCCAAAAATATCCTGCAATTGATTTTCAGCAAATTGAGTCCAAGCAATTTTTAACTCCATTTTTTAACTTTTTCTTTAAGTTCAAAAACATCAATTACTCTACCGTTTTTTGCGTCTTCAATGGCAATGTCAATTTCTTTGTTTAATGTTTTTTGAGTTTTTGTTTTTAGCTTTTTTTCAAAAAGTTGAATTTTCTCCTTTTCCAAAAATTTTTCCAAGCGAGAAACAACCTCTTCGCTTTGAATAGAAAGAAATTCTTGCACAAATGATATTTTTCTAGTTTGTAAATCCATTGTAATTTATTTTACATCAAAGTTATAAAAAATAGAAATGGGATAGTATTTATTTTAGAATTTTATTGAAGCTAAAAATTCTGTCGGACTCATTGCTGGAATTTCAGAGTTTTTGAAATCTTTAGAATCTCTCGTGATAATATAATTACAATTGTTTTTTAACGCACAATAATGTTGAACCGCATCTTCAAAATCATTGAATTTAGAATATAATGCTTTATCTATTTCTGTCTCAGAAACACTCAATACGTCAAAAAGGATTCGCAACATTTTTAGACTTTCTAAAACGTTTTTTTTATTGGTGAATTTGCAAGCAATATAATTTACATTGACAAATGTAACAGACGATACGCAAAGCGTATAATTTTTACTTTCAGCAACGGTTACTATTTTGGCAATATTGTCAAAAAAAGGTTGGCGTTTAAGAATTAAATCTAAAACAACATTAGCATCTAAAAACAGTTTCATGCGCCATATTTTTGAGATAATATTTCCTGAATTTCTTTTTTGTAATTAAAATCTTCGGGTAGATTTACTCCTTCAATAGCTATACTTTTGACAAAATCAGATATTTTAATCTCATCATTTGTTTCCGTCTTTTTCATCGAAGTAACGGCTTTTAGATAATTTTCTACCATAAATGATAAGCTGTGTTTATGCTCAGCAGCATAAATTTTTGCTTTTTCAATTACGTTTTTGTCTAACTTTAAAGTGAGTTTAGTGTCCATAGCACAAGAATTTTGGTTTGTACGTACAAATATAAAGAATAAAACCGTACAAGAGATAGAATTAGTTTTTTTCTAACAATCCTCTCAGGAACAAAACTTCTTTTTCGAGATGATCAATCTGGTCTTCGTAGCTTTTCTTGAGTTCGTCAGGAAAATTATTATTCATTATGTGAGCTTTACCCGAATTAGTGCAATTATTAAAAACTAAATTATCATCAAACGAAACCAAATCGAAAGGTTCTATATCAAGGATTTTGGAAATATCTTCAATTCGACCCCAATCGAGTTTGATGTCGTTGTTTTCGATTTTGCTGTAAGCACGTTGCGACATTTCCAGTTTTCCCGCCATAAAGTCTTGGGTAAAACCTTTCAATTCTCGCACTTTTCTGATTTTATCTCCAATATTTGCTTTCATAATATGCTATTTTTAGTTCTTATTTAGAACCAAATATACAAAAATTAGAACGTAAAATAAAATATGACATAAAAAACATTTCATTAATTTGTAATCTCTAACTTACTAAATGAATATAGAGAATTGCGATGTAAATATTTCAATTTCAACTTATGTATTAGTTAAGTTATAGTTTAAAAAACAGACAAATTGTAATTAAAAACAAGTAAATATGAATACAATTATTGGATTAAGAGGAAAAGGAGGTGCTGGAAAAACTACAACAATTGGAAAACTTTTTGAACTACTTAAAAAAAACGGCTATGAAATAGAAAGTAGTTCTTTCGTAGCGATAGGTATTGACTTTAAAGCAATTTTATTTAGAAATAATATAAAAATTGGCATTTCGAGTTGGGGAGATAGTTATGATTTGGTTTTTGATGCTTTGAAAGAATTGATGGATGCTGGTTGCACTATTTGTGTATGTGCTTGTCGAACTTATGACCGAATTAATCCAGGTACAAATGCAGCAATAACCCAATTTACAGATTTCAAACATCAATTTATTCAAAAGACTATTGCCGGCGACACAATATCAATAGATGATGCTAGTAGTAGGGATGCTGATGTTTTATTTGCTGAAATAGAAAAATTGTTTAAAATTCAAAATATTAAATCCTAACTAATGAAAAGAAACAAACACTATTTTTTAATCTTCCTCATAACAATTATTTCGTTTGCCAAAAGCTATTCTCAAGAAAGTGTAACCGTTTCAGGAAGTACTGCAACAGGAACTGGCGGTTCTTCGAGTTATTCTGTTGGGCAATTAACTTATACAAGTCAAACCAGTTCAGGAGGATTTGTCACTCTTGGTGTACAACAACCTTATGAAATAGTAACCCTTGGAAAAGATGATTTTGCTGCAATTAATCTTGTAATGTCAGCGTATCCAAATCCGGCAACGGATTTATTAAATCTTGTTATAAGTGATGATAACTGGAATTCATTGTCCTATCAACTTTATGATATAAATGGAAGAACATTATCAAAACTTCAAAAATTAACAGCTTCTGAAACAAACGTGTCAATGCAAGAATTACAACGCGGCATTTATTTTCTTGCTGTAAATAGCGATAACAAGATTATAAAAACTTTTAAAATTATCAAAAAATAATACTCAAATAACACTAAAAATAAAATGAAAAAAATCACTCTAATTGCGCTATTATTCTGCTCATTTACAATATTATTTGCACAAGCTCCACAAAAAATGAGTTACCAATCGGTAATTCGTAAATCAGATGGTTCACTTGTCGTCAATACATCAGTAGGAATTAAAATTAGTATTCTACAAGGTTCTGCTAATGGAACAGCTGCTTATGTAGAAACACAAACAACCACAACAAATGCAAATGGTTTGGCAACTTTAGCCATTGGTGGAGGAACACCAGTTACGGGAACTTTTGCAGGAATTAATTGGGCTTCGGGAATTTATTTTATAAAAACCGAAACTGACCCAGCAGGCGGTGCAAATTACACAATTACAGGAACAAGCCAATTATTGAGTGTGCCTTATGCGTTGTATTCTGGAAACAGTCAAAATAAAGGAAAAACTACTATTATATTGATAGGTAACATTACTGATTCAGAAGCAGCGGCACAAATAGCGGCTGAAATGGGGCCTTATACAGAAAGTGTTCTGATACAAAATACATCAGTTTTAACAACCGTTGATTTAAGTGCATTTACGAACCTAATAGATTTAGACATATCAGGTAACACAGCCTTAACTAGTGTAAATGTAAGTGGCCTAAAAGTTATTTATCGATACCTTGACATAGTAGATAATAAAGCCATCTGTTCGCTTTCATTTCCTGTTCTAACGACTATTGGTGGATATGATTTTGATATTTATAATAATTCAAATTTAACTTCTATTAATTTTCCATTATTAACCAATATTAAAGATATAAATGCAACTTATAACTCAAAACTTGCTTTTATTGGATTGCCTTCATTAACTTCTATTATTAATAATTATGTCGGTTTTAATAATAACGCTTTACCAAGTTCTCAAATAAATTCAATTTTAAATAAATTTTTAACGATAACACCAGCAACAGGAAAAAGTGTGAATTTAAGTAATCAAACTCCACCTGCACCGCCAACTGGTCAAGGAATTATTGATAAACAAACATTGAGTAATGCTGGGAATAGTGTTTCTACAGACTAATTATTTGGCTAAAAAATGTAAATTAATAAAAACCCTTTCAGAATTTAAATATGAAAGGGTTTCTTGTTTTATTTCTCCTCATCCTTTTTCATCGCATAAAAATAGGCAGCACGACTCAAAGGTTCGTATTCTTCGGTTTCGCCGAGCATAACGAGTTTGTCGTTGTCGGTTTTTCTAAAACTATAATTCGCCAAATTTCCTGTGCGAGTGCAAACGGCGTGGACTTTGGTCACATATTCGGCAGTAGCCATTAAGGCTGGCATGGGTCCAAAAGGATTCCCTTTGAAATCCATATCCAATCCGGCAACGATGACACGAATGCCTTGGTTGGCTAAATCGTTGCAAATTTTGACTATTTCATCATCAAAAAACTGAGCTTCGTCAATGCCAACTACATCGCAACCTTGAGCCAAAATAGCAATATTGGCGGCTGCAGGAACTGGCGTGGAACGAATTTCGTTGGCATCATGCGACACCACCATTTCGTCGTGATAACGAGTGTCGATGGCAGGTTTGAAAATTTCCACTTTTTGTTTGGCAAATTGCGCTCTTTTGAGTCTGCGAATGAGTTCCTCGGTTTTGCCCGAGAACATCGAACCGCAAATAACTTCGATCCAACCAAATTGTTCTTTATGATTTACTGTATTTTCGAGAAACATTTTGTATTTTTCTGCCTTTAAAAATGAATAGTTTTTATTACTTTGTAACGAAAACAAATTTATTAAAAAAGACACACCTTACTCACTATAATTTCAAAAGTTATGAAGAAAAAATTGGAAGCCGACTTAATGAGCATTGCACACAGAATATTGCAAATGAAAAACAAATCTGATATCAATCAATTGTGTATTGAAACAAGAAGATTGTATGAGAAATTGGCAATTCTACAATTTGTTGAGGAACATTTTGAAGGAGTAAAACCTACTATTGGTCAAGCCGAAGTTGTGGCAAAAATGAAGCAATTTTTTGAAGAAAATCATTTGTCGGAGGTAAAGCCAGCGATGACAAAGTTAGAGGTTGTTACTGAAAATGTTGTTGAGGAAGAAATTGTCGAAGAGGAAGCTGTAGAAGAAGTATTGGTTGAGGAAGAAACTTATGAGGATGAAATAGCAGATGAAGAAAGTACTCCACCAACCGAAGTTGAATTTAACGAGACAGAACCTGACGAAGAGGGTGAAGGAGAAAGTGAAGAAGTTGAAATACTAACAGAGGAACCAGCAAAATTAAATGACATTGGGTTTTTTCCTGCTTTTGAATTAGATGTTGAAGCGGAAGAAGAGCCAGAAACACCAAAAAAAATTGAGTCTATTCAAATTTCTTTTGAAGAGTTGTTAGGAGCAGATTATACCCAAACTCATTTTGTAAAAGTAGAACATAACAAAACAAAGGAGAATTCATTAGATTTTGAACTTCCAAAAGAGTCTATTATTCAAAAGGAAAGAGAAGATCTTTTGGCCGAAATTCAAGTAAGTCCAAAAGATATTGAGCCTAAAAATGTTACTACAATTGATAAACAAGCAACTGGAATATCTATTGGTTTGAATGATAGAATTGCTTTTGTAAAACATCTTTTTGGCAATAGCGACGAAGATTATAACCGAGTGATGAACCAATTAATAACTTTCGACAGTTTTGAAGAAGCTCAAAATTTTATCGAA
>Ga0209717_1000931_pt1 | contig 33873 bp, 25 predicted proteins | sample AD_UKC048_MetaG_FD_184418 | JGI IMG/M metagenome (GOLD analysis project Ga0209717, IMG submission 184418) | Active sludge microbial communities of municipal wastewater-treating anaerobic digesters from USA - AD_UKC048_MetaG (SPAdes) (version 2) | ecosystem: Engineered > Bioreactor > Anaerobic >...
CTTCCCGTTTTCAATAGGTTCTATTTCTTCATATTTCGGCTCAAAAATGATTTCACCATTATAATCAATAAGCCCGAATTTATCATCTTTGTAAACTACAACATTTTTATTTCCCCAATAATAAAACTCTAAACCATGTTTCAGCGTTTTTATAATTTTGTGATTTTCATCCAAAAGATAGATATCCTCTCCTTTTCTAGCGAATGCTCTTCCATTTGAAAATGAAGATATAAAATCATATAATCCAGCTGGCAAAACCTCCTCTCCTTTTTTATTAAGCACACCAGTTTTAAAATCTTTCTTGAAAACCACAAAATTGCTTTCAGATTTTGAAGGGATAGTCAACGAATCATATTTGAAATCTATAATTGTGTTGCCTTCTAAATCAATCACTCCAAGTTTACCTTCTTTTCTTGCAACTATGTATCTTGACTCATCGAAATTTCCATGTCCTTCATCAAAAACATAATCTGTAATCCTGACATTTTTCCTAAATAATGCATATTTACCGTTTTTCATAAACATAAAATATTCATTAGATTTGGGTATCGTTTCTGCTAGTTCATGTAAAGGTTGTACAATAAAATCACCTTTTCGATCAATTACTCCCCACAAACCATTAATCATCACAACCGCAGCGTTTGCAGAACTGTAAAACGAACTTGCAAAATCAAAAATTGGCTTGATTATAAAATCACCTCTTTTGTTAATAAAACCGACCTTTCCATCTTCGTTTGAAGCGGGAGCCAAACCATCAAAAAAGGTGCCAAGATATTCCATTTTAGGCTCAATTAAAATGTTTCCATTTAAATCTATTAAACCGTATTTGTTGTTTACTTTGAAAGACATCGCTATTTCATCATCATCGGATATTAATAATATCGTTGCAACAATTATTGTAAAAAGAAGAAAGGCCATGAGAAAAACAACTTTATTGATGATGAATTTTCTTGTTTTTGTAACTTTTGTTGTTTCCTCTTTCTCTTGAACGCCAATCTGTTTATCTTTTATAAACTTATCTTGTGGTAGTCCGCAAGATGGACATCTTTCCGCATACTCACTTATTTTTTTTCCACACTCTGGACAATTAATAATGGCCATTTCCACAACTCCTTTTTATTGGATTATTCTCCTTTTTCTGTTTTATGCGAGCAATAATTGCACATTCCATGATCAGAAATAGCATCATATTTTTCTGACCATGATATATCATCACCACATCTTTTGCATTTAATTCCTTTATAAAAATCAACAACTTTTCTTCTAAAAACAGCTTTTTGTTTTTCTGACAAAGACTCTTCACCTTTAGAAATAACCTGCTTTGTTATTCCAAGAACAGGTTGTTCAATAAAACCACCTTCAACAATTTGCTGGAGAAAATCCTTAAATCCTCTGTCTTCGTGATCATTGTGCCCCATTGTACTGCCTCTCCTTTAAAATTATTTAATCTCGTTCCTATCTCTCCAGAATAATAGATTCAGCCCCTCTTTTTGTCAAAATAAAGGGAATATTTATTGTCTCTTTTTTGAATTCATCAAATTATGATATCTTTTGGAGTTATTTAATGAAACCCGTTGTTAGAAAACCCTCTGCTGTTGAAAAAATCAACCCTCAATTTCATCAGGAAATTCAGTAATTCTAATTTTATTTACTGTTTCCTGAAGTTGAGGAATGTCGGTATGAAGAGTTTTCCAGAGCACATGGATGTCAACTCCGAAATATGCATGAATTAAAACATTTCTCATTCCATAGATGTCTTTCCATGGTATTTCAGGATATTTTTCTTTTAACTCTTCAGGAATTTTGTTGACTGCTTCACCGATGATCTCAAGAGCTCTTGTTACTGCGAAAATCGTTTTATCATCTTTGAAAAACTGCTCTTCTGTTATTTCGGATATAAATGACTCAATCTTTTTTATGGCATCTGAAATATCGTCCAGATATAACAAAGTATCTCTTATCATATTGCAAGTGCCTCTTTTAACGCTGTTTTGGCAACTCTCGGTTTCAATGAATCTTTAATGACCAGATCAACTTTTATTCCCAAAAGATTGGAAAGCTCTCTTTGAACTCTTATAAATTCAAAAAGTGACGGAACAACATCAAATTCAACAATTAAATCAACATCGCTTTTGTCAGTCTGCTCGTTTCTGGCATAAGAACCGAAAAGATAGATTGATTTAATTTTAAGAGATCTCAGGAAATCTTTATTAACCCTGAGCAACGCTATCACTTCAGATGTGTTGATCTTTTTCGCAACCATTTCCATAACTCCCGAAACATTCGAATCCCATTTTACACAACTTATTCTAAAAATAAAGAACTGTCTGAAATTATATACAAAACGGTTTTGTGAACCAGTTTCATCAATATTTAAGCTTTCTCAGGAAAAACTGGATAAGTTCTTCATTTGATTCATCAATTATGTTCATTGCGGGGATGTAGAAAATCCCTTGAAGTCCTTTCTTTTCTGCTTCTTCCATGAGGGCTGATGCGTGATAAGGATGGTGGTAAAGTGCGTATAAGTTAGTCGGTTTTCCTGCATCGTCATAAGCGTTATTCACAAATATTTCGGGGTCATCGGCACTCATGAGATCAAGCATATCAACCTTTTTACGATATTCAGTAATGGCCGGAGTATATATTTCATCAAGTGAAGAGACTCCGTAAAAAGAGTAAAGTGTCGGCCCGAACCCAAGATTTACAAATGATTTCAAGGTGATGTCATACGGTTTGAAAATTTCTGTCTCCCACCTCACAATGTCATAGGTCGCCTGAGTTTCAAGTGCGGCAACGCCCTTCAACCGCGTTGATTCACGAAGAACCGGATCCTCGCTTTCAGGATCAGCCATATCATCATTAAAACCGATCCACAGACTTGCTCCGGCACCTGCTGAAAAGCCGTATGAAACAATTTTTTCCTTATCAATGTTGAATACTTCTGATTCACTCCTTATAAACTGCAACGCCCTTTTACAGTCATTGAGCGGCTTTATCACCCCGTCTTTATCATTCTGTTCAAGGAGCTGATAATTCACACTTGCGAATGAAATTCCGTTTTCAAGCAGCGACCTTATCACAAACGGTCCACCCGCTTCATAGGCATCGCTTTTATCTTCCATTGTGAAACCACCTCCGTGAATATAAATTACAAGCGGAGCCGGTTCTTTTGTTCTTGCAATAAAAATATCAAATGTATTCAACTGCTTATCGCCATAGGCGATGTCAGCATGGAATCTTGCTTCCACGCCGTTAAGATCTATCGGTGAAGGATCAGAAGGAACATCATAAAACCCGTCGTAGTCATCTTCATCCGGCTCTTCTTCCGACTCCGTTAAAACTTCCGACTCCGCCAAGTATTCGTCGGACAAATCGTCGGACAAATCGTCGGGTAAGTCGTCGGATAAGTCGTCTTGATCAACGAGATCGTCATCGCTCTCATCATTGTCGGGGATCATAATGTCAGAATTATCTGAATCGTTTTTAACTTCAGCTTCAGGAACGACTATCTTCCTGAAATTGTTATCACACCCTGTCAGAACAATAAAAACAAACAGTTGAACCAAAATCAGCTTTTTCATCAAGCAATCTCTCAAACAGTTGTCAACACAATATATAACGGAAAATTGAGTAAAAAAGTTTTTATATTACTGACTGTTCTTGATAAATCCTGTTTTGCCGATATTATGAATCAGTTTTGTTGAAAATTAGAACTCTTGGAGATTTTATGAACAAAGCTCTGCTTATCGTGATCCTGTTATTCTGTCTGTTTAATATCTCTGCATCTGAGCAGAGCGGGAAAGATGGGTGGACTTTAAAGAAAAAAGAGGACCGTTATCAGATATATCAGAAAAAAACACCGGGATCTGACTTTAAAGATGCAAAGACCATCGCCCTCATAACCGGATCGATAGATGAATCCTTTAAAGTTGTTACAGACCCTGCAAATTTCACAGCACTGTTCAATCCCCATGTCGAAAGATCGGCTGTTTTGAAAAAAAAGGAAAAATGCAATGAGATCTACATTCTGATAAATCCGCCTCTTTTTTCAAGGAGAGAAACTACTGTTGAAGTCTGCTATTCAGATCTTTCCGAAACATCTTTCAAGCTCAACTGGAAAAACAGTGACACAAATAACAGCGCCAAGAGTGAATATGTCAGAATGAACACTTTTTCAGGAACATGCAGTTTCTCAAGAACTGAGGCGAACGATGAGCTCAAAGTTGAGTGCATCACCTCTTTAGACCTTGGCGGCTCAATCCCGATCTTTACAATAAACGACATAAATTCAAGAGCTGTCGTTCAATTCATCTGGAAAATATACCACGAAATACTTAATCAAAGGAAAAATAAAGGGGGTCAGAAGTGAAAAAGCTTATCGTTTCAGCATCAATTTTTCTTTTTGCCGGCTTTTTTCTTTTTGCGGCTGATGATCCGGCACAGAAAGAAGAAGAAAAAAAGGATGAAAAATCTTCTTCCGGCTGGTTTGGTGAGCCGGAGCCGGCAATGCTTGAGCTTGGACTCGGTTTTTTCTACCACACATACCATTTTGAAACTCATGATGATGATGGCCGTGATGAAACTCAAATAAATTACCGTAAAGATCTCGGATATGAAAAGGCATATCTTCATTTTGATGCAGATTTTGCTTTCAGATTCAAAAAATTCAAGCTTTCAGCCGGATACACGATGCTCAATGCAGTTTCCAAAAAAGCAGCAGGAAGAGAACTGACTTTTTATGATGCAATCTTCAACATGGGTGAAGATATGAAAAGCACTTTCAATGTCCACCTGATAAAACTTGATTTCACCTGGTATATTCTTGATCTTGATGTCGGTAAGAACCTTAATTTCAAGCTCGGTCCTTCGATCAGGATAGATATGTTTGTCACCGATATCCGTCTTGAAAGTACCGAAGACAAAAGCAAGAAAGACAAGTTTATCTCACCTGTTGTCCCCTTCCCTTCTCTCGGTATTTCATTTGAAACAACAATATTTAAATATTCAGGGATTTTCTTTGATATCAACGGAATGTACGCAGGAAAATATCTCGGTTTCATGGATCTGAAATCAGGGATCAGAGTTTATCCGTGGCACTGGACAGGGATCGAATTTGCATACAGACACCTTCTTGCGAAGGCACTCTGGCAAGGTGACGGAGTAGAGACCGAGTTTAAGGGTTTCAACATGAGCTTTATTTTAAGATTCTGAAATCATTAATGAGTTGTCCGCTTATCTCAGCAATAATCCCGGTTTTTAACAGACCTGAACTGGTAAAAAGAGCAATCAACTCCATCTTGAGCCAGACTTATAAAAACTTTGAGATAATTGTCGTCGATGACGGTTCAACCGATGAAACTCCCGTTGTTCTCAAAGGTTATGACGGAAGGATAAACGCAATCAGAACTGAAAATAAAGGTGTAAGTGCAGCAAGGAACACTGCCGTTAAAAGTGCATTTGGAAAATACATTGCATTTCTAGATAGCGACGATGAGTGGAAAAAAGATAAACTTCAAAAACAGTTAGACCATTTAATTCAATATAATTATAAAGTTACACAAACTGAAGAGATTTGGATAAAAGACGGAAAATTTAAAAATAAAACAAAAAAGCATATTAAACCCGTTGATGATATTTTCATCCCTTCTCTTGACATCTGCATGGTCTCTCCTTCTGCTGTCATGATGGAAAAATCTCTTTTTGACCAATATGGCGGATTTGATGAAAACCTTGCCGTATGCGAAGATTATGATCTCTGGCTTAGAATGTCGTTAAACGAAAAATTCGGACTCCTTGAAGAACCGCTCACAATAAAATACGGCGGACACTCTGACCAGCTTTCCTCCACAACCGCTCTTGACAGATACCGTATCGTTTCCCTTTCCAAAATTCTTTCAAACACTCATAATTTAAGCGAATTTCACAAAACTGAAATGCTCAGAATGCTTCATCAGAAAGTTGAAATATACGCAAACGGAGCCAGAAAACGGGGAAACGACGAAAACGCCTTGTGGGCAGAAAACATCGTGAAAGGATCATAATTCTTGCTTTTTGTGACTCTCACCGTATTTTTGTTGAAGTATCTGTTTTTTATATTAATTCAAGGAGAAAACCATGTTTCAGATCCCGCGGTTCATTTCTTCAAGGGAAAATCCTGAGGAAGCATCGATAATTGTTGCCGGTATTCCTTATGACTGCACTTCATCTTTCCGTTCTGCAAGCCGTTTCGGCCCCAGAGAATTAAGAAGCTATGCTTTTGAAGCAATTGAAGAGTTCTCTTTCTATCAGGGAAAAACTCTCGATGATGTGCCGTTTTGCGATGTCGGAGATCTTGAAGTGATGGTCGGAAACCCTGCAAACATGGTAAAGACAGTAATGGAAGAGATCAGACCGTTCCTTGAAGACGGGAAAAGAGTAATCTCGATAGGTGGCGAGCATCTTATAACATATCCTCTTTTTCTTGCACATAAAGAGTTCTATCCCGAATTCACAATGGTCCATTTTGATGCACACGCAGATCTCCGTGAAGGTTATGCGGGAGACGAACTCAGCCATGCATCGGTCATGAAACTCTGCCTTGACAAAGGACTTGAACGGTTGATCCAGATCGGGATAAGAAGCGGAACAAAAGAGGAATATCAGCTCCGTCAGACCGACCACAGAATCATCCCTGCAAACACTTTGACTGAAGCGGCTGATGCTCTTGAAGAAGGTGAAGTGATCTATATTTCAATCGACCTTGACTACTTTGATCCTTCATTTGTACCGGGAACGGGAACACCCGAAGCAGGCGGCGGATCATTCAACGACTTCATGAAATTCATAAAGATAATCAACGAAAAAAAATGCAGAATAATCGGAGCAGACATTGTTGAACTTGCTCCCGACCTTGACAGCTCAAAGATCTCTATCGCTTTTACAGCCAAGGTTTTAAGAGAGCTCCTTATCAGTTCACACCTTAACTCTTAAAGTTTTTACCGGAGGAAAATATTATGAAAAGAGCTGCTTTGCTATTTTCCCTTATCGCACTCTCTTTTGTTTCGTGTCAGGACCTTGCAGACAAATTCAAGAAGAAAGTTGCAGAAAATGTTCCTGGGATCGAAAAAGATATCGTCAAAATAGAAGAACTGGTCAAAGATCTGGCTTCTGACGGTTCAAATACCATAAGCTGGCTGAGATATCCTTCAATATCACCTGATGGTCGCGAAATAGCATTTTCATTCATGGGTGACATCTATATCACTTCTGTCAAAGGAGGATATGCCAGACCGCTCACCCATGCTTCAAGCTTTGAATCAGCTCCTGTCTGGTCAAATGACGGAAAGAACATCGCATTTTTAAGCGACCGTCATGGGAATCACGATGTTTTCATCATCTCTGTTAACGGCGGAGAGGCAAAACGGCTCACTCACCACTCGGCAAACGACATTCCGCTCACCTTTTCACCTGACGATTCAAAGATTTATTTCTCTTCGGCAAGGGCGGGCAGTAAGGAAAGCTCGGCTTTCCCGACAGGAGGGATGCCTCAGCTCTTTTCCGTTTCAGTAAACGGCGGGAACGATTTTCTTGAGATACCTCTTCCGGTTTTCGATCTGCGTATTTCAAAAGACGGAAAAAGATTTGTATATCACGACAAGAAAGGTTATGAGAACGAATGGAGAAAACACCATACATCAAGCGTGACAAGAGATATCTGGGAATATCTGCCTGAAGATGTAAAGTTCAACAAAATCAGTAATTTCTCAGGAGAAGACCGGTCTCCGGCATTTTCTCCCGATGAAACAGCGGTATATTACTTAAGTGAAAAGAGCGGCTCGTTCAATGTCTGGAAAATTGACAGCGGCAAAGTTGAAACCCAGATCACAAAATTTGATACCCACCCTGTAAGATTCCTTTCCGCAAGCCGTGACGGAACACTCTGTTTTTCATACCATGGAGATATTTACACTATGAAAGAGGGTTCAAATCCTCAGAAACTTGAGATCTTTTCTCCAAAAGAGATCAGAAAACAAGATATCAGGCAGATGCTTCAAAGTGTCACCGATATGGCCATCAGCCCTGACGGAACTGAAGCCGCCCTTGTTATGCGGGGTGAAATTTATGTTATCAATCCCGAAACAGGAACAACAAAAAGGATCACTCAAACCCCGAACGAGGAAAGATGGGTAAGCTTCCATCCGGACGGAAGAAAACTTCTTTATTCATCTTTCAGGAACGGTTCATGGAATATATACGAAACAGTGCTTGAAGATGAAAATGAACTCTATTTCTTCGCTTCGACAAAAATGACAGAGAAACCGCTGATCGAGGGCAAATTCAACACCTTTCAGCCCGGCTATTCACCTGATGGGAAGAAAGTGGCATATCTCAGGGAAAGAACCGAACTTGTTGTATATGACACTGAAAAAAACCTTCACACGACCGTTTTAAGTGGTGACAGAAACATAAGTTATGTGGACGGTGATCAGGAATTCACATGGTCTCCGGACAGTTCCCGGCTGGCTGTTGTATTTCTTGACAGAGATCTCTGGAGCGGAGAGATCGGCATAGTCAGCAGTGACGGTAGAGGACCAGTCGTGAACATAACAAACTCCGGCTCAGATGACACAAACCCCAAGTGGAGCAGTAACGGTGAAATGATCTCCTGGTTCAATCATGGTGAGATAACAGCTTTTTTTATGAATAGATCCGGGCGTGACAACTTTTTCATGACAAAAGAGGAGTTCGACATTAAAAAGAAAAGGGATGAAAAGAAAAAGGAAAATGAAATAAAGGAAAAGGCATCTTCCGGTAATTCGAAAGATAAAGACGAAAAGAAACCGGACCCTGTAAACTTCGAAACAGAAAAGATCGAAAAAAGGATCGTTAAGCTCTCCTTAAACCCCGCAAACTATCTTGACCACACATTTTCAAGCGACAGCGAGACTCTATATTTCATGATAATGGAACCTGCTGAATATAAGATAATCTCACTTTCCATGAGGGAAAAAAAGGACAAGCTGATAGCTTCGATCCCCCGCCCGAGAAACCTTTCATACTGGGAAAAACCTGAATTTTCAATAATTCTGGACAAAACCGGTTCTTCCCTCTTTGCAGTTGCCGACAACAGGACATACAAAATAACTGTGGCCGATGGAAAAATGAAACCCCTTGCACCTGCCGCTGAGCTTTCGGTCAACTTTCAGGATGAGAAATTTTATCTCTTCGAACATGTCTGGAAAACGGTAAACGACAAGTTCTATGTTGCAGAAATGCACAATGTCGACTGGAAGAAATATTTTAATGAATATGTGAAGTTCATCCCTTTCATAAATAACAACTATGATTTCACAGAGCTTCTGTCCGAAATGCTCGGTGAACTGAACGCAAGCCACACAGGAAGCGGATATATTCCTCAAAAACCACTCGGTGATGATACCGGAAGACTGGGCATTTTCTTTTCATACAGCCAAAGAGGACTGATCGTTGACGAGGTCATGACGGGTTCTCCTCTTGACAAGGCGGGAAGCCGCATCAAGACAGGAACTGTGATAGAGCAGATTGACGGAATTTCAACACTTGAAAACAATTTTGATTCTCTGCTGAATAGAAAAGCTGGCAGAAATGTACGGCTGTCGCTTCTTGATCCCGAAACATCGAACAGATGGGAGGAAGTTGTTAAACCAGTGCCGTACAGAGCTGAATTTGATCTTCTTTATACCCGCTGGGTCGAAAAGAACCGTGAAAGAGTCGAAATACTTTCAAAAGGACGGCTCGGCTATGTCCACATCAGAGGAATGAACGGACAGAGTTTTAAAGAGATCTACAACGACATTCTGGGCAGATATAACGACCGCGAAGGAATTGTCGTTGACACCAGATTTAACGGTGGCGGCTGGCTTCATAATGAACTGAGTATCCTTTTCAGCGGAAAATCATACACCAGATATTCCCACCGCGGAGTTAAAAACTTCGGCGGCGATCCGAACAACCAGTGGACAAAGAAGACCGTGCTTGTAGTAAATGAAGGTAACTACAGTGATGCACACCTTTTTCCCCATGCATACAAAACACTTAAATTAGGTAAGATCGTCGGTATGCCCGTTGCCGGAACATCAACTGCTGTCTGGTGGCCTTCAATGCTTGACTCAACGATGTATTTCGGAATTCCGCAGATAGGCATCAGAGATACTGATGACAACCATCTTGAGAACAGTCAGCTTGAGCCGGACTATCTTGTTCCTGTGTCACCTGAACAGTATATCAGAGGTGAAGATCCCCAGATAGAAAAAGCTGTGAAAGTCCTTCTTGAAAATTAGAATTTAAGAAGTGCAAGACCCACGAAAATAATCGAAGACATCGCAGAAAGCTTGATAAGGATGTTCAGTGACGGACCAGTTGTATCTTTGAAAGGATCACCGACCGTGTCACCGACTACAGCTGCTTTATGAGCTTCAGACTTTTTGCCGCCGTGTACTCCTGATTCAATTATTTTCTTCGCATTGTCCCATGCTCCGCCGGCATTTGACATCATTATCGCCATAAGAAGACCGGTTGAAATAATACCGAGAAGATATCCCATTACACCGGCGATACCGACAAATGTTCCAACCACTGCAGGTGTAAGGAAACCGATCATTGCAGGGAGTATCATCTCTTTCTGTGCCCCTTTGGTCGCAATTTTAACACATGCCTGATAATCAGGTTTCGCAGTACCTTCCATGATACCTTTGATCTCACGGAACTGTCTTCTGACCTCTTCGACCATGTAGTTAGCCGATTTCCCGACAGCTTTCATTGTGAGTGCCGCGAAAATGAAAACGGTCATACCGCCAAGGAAAGTTCCTACAAGCATATTGGGATTAAGAATGTTGATCTCGAAATGATCAACCATCTGACCCATTGTAATTGTTTCAACAGCAAAATCACCAAGCATGGTTATGTTATTGTGAAGCAGGTTCATTTTTGCTTCTTCAAGGTATGATACAAGAAGTGCAAGAGCTGTTAAGAATCCGCTGCCTACTGCATATCCTTTTCCTATTGCGGCAGTTGTATTGCCAAGAGAATCAAGCATATCTGTTCTCTGACGGACTTCCTTATCCAGACCTGCCATTTCAGCGTTTCCGCCTGCATTATCAGCTATCGGACCGTATGCATCAGTAGCAAATATTATTGAAAGAGTTGACAGCATTCCTACGCCTGAAAGGGCGATAGAATAGAAACCGCTTGTCGGGTTTACCGCTCCGCCACCCATGTAATATGACATGAGGATACCGCCCGAAATTGTCATGATAGGTATCCAGACTGACATTGAACCTACTGCAAAACCGTCAATGATCGTTGTTGCAGGACCCATCTTTGCAGAGTTGCTGATCCCCTGTGTGGGACCGAAATCACCTGAAGTGTAGTATTCAGTAGATTTGCCGACAACAATACCGACAATGAGACCGACAAGAATGCTCACCCAGTATCCCATGTTCCCAGGCATAAGGTAATATACAAGGCCTGCGGATGAAAGAAGTATCATTATCGAAGCGAAATAAACACCCTTATTTATTGCGAAAAGAAGCTCTTTCTGTGAAGATGAATTCTTTCCGTGAACCATGAATATTCCGATAAGTGAAAAAACTATTCCCAGTCCCGAAATAAGCATCGGGAGAAGAACTGCGTTAAATGACTGACCGCTTGATGCATTTGCAACAGCACCCAGAGCCATAGCAGAAAGAATACTTCCGCAGTAACTTTCATAAAGGTCAGCGCCCATACCTGCAACATCACCGACATTGTCACCGACATTATCAGCAATGGTTGCCGGATTTCTCGGATCGTCTTCAGGAATTCCTGCTTCAACTTTTCCGACAAGGTCTGCACCGACATCAGCGGCTTTTGTGAATATTCCGCCGCCGACCCTTGCAAAAAGGGCCTGCAGTGATGCACCCATACCGAATGAAAGCATTGTCATCGTTATTTCGGTAAGAGAATATTCAAGTCCGATCATAGGGCCCACATATTTAAGCAGGATGAACCAGAGACTTATATCGAACAGACCGAAACCTGTAACGATAAGACCCATGATGGCACCGGATCTGAAACTGATAGAAAGACCTTCGTTAAGGTTCTGACGGCATCCTTCAGCAGTTCTTGAAGAAGCTCTTGTAGCAACGATCATTCCAAGATAACCGGCAAGACCAGAAAAGAATCCACCTGTCAGGAATGCAAACGGGATAATGGGATTAAGAAGGCCCATTCTTGACATAACGAAGAACAGAACAAAAGCTATCGCAAAGAAAATGATAACTATCTTGTACTGCTGTCTGAGATATGCCATGGCACCAACTCTTACGGCCTCGGCAATTTCCTTCATTTTTTCATTGCCTTCGGGTTTTTTCATCATCCAGAAGTAAAGTTTTAAAGCAAAAAACAGAGCCATCATCGCAACGATCGGCGAAAACCATAATAGTAATTTTTCCATTAATTCCTCCATATTAACCAATTAAAACAGGAACATTCAATATCCTCGCGGATTGGCATTATACATAAAAATATTAGCCCGTAAATAAATCTTTGAGCAACTTGAAAAAATTAATGATTTCGATATAATACTTCATATTTTTTGATTTTTCTCATGGAGGGGAAAATGAGAGCATTCCTTATAAGTGTTTTAATATTAACGGTTTTTTCTGTTGTTTCATGCGACAGCGGATCCATCAAGAGCACAAAACCGAAACCCGATTCAGACAGCACAGCTAAGATCGACACAGAAAACACAGATTCAGAAGAAGATGTTATTATTGATGAAAATGTCAAGTCCGACGAAGACACCAACATCAACGCAGTCTGTGGAGACGGCAATGTCGAAGGGAGTGAAGCATGCGAAAAGGAAGATGTGATAAACTGCGTTGAAATAAACGAAAAACTCTATGAAGGAGGCAAGGCGAAATGTCTTGCAGACTGCTCCAATTGGGATACTCTCACCTGCGATGAAGTTTTCATGGAATGCGGCAACACTATTGTTGAGGGAATTGAAGTCTGCGACGGTAACACAATGGACTGCCACGACCTTAACCCTGAGAAATATGAATCAGGGACAGCAACATGCGGACTTCTGTGCGACAGCTGGAACGAATCGAACTGCGTAACATACAAACCTTCAGTATGCGGTGATGGAGAAGTAACAGGCAAAGAGGTCTGTGAAAAGGAGGATGTGATAAACTGTGTTGACATTAATGAAGTCCTCTATGAATCAGGCAAAGCAAAATGTCTTGAGACCTGCAACGGCTGGGACACCGAAACATGCATTGAAAATGAATTTCCCGATGATGATACAATTGGATGTGCTGACGAATGTTCCAAACTCAATTCTGTGAGATGTGACGGTTCAAAGGTTGTCAAATGCCAGCTTTCCGGCGGATGTCTCAAGTGGCTGGAAAACAACGATTGCAGCATCACTTCACGGCTCTGTGCAGATGGAAATACTGTCGGATTCGGCACTTCCGAATCAGAAAGATCAAGTGTTTACAGAGGAATTTTCATCGAAGCAACATCAAATGCTACCATCTATGAATTCTCGATGGAAATTAACAACACAACAGGTCAGCCACTCATTTTTGCAGTTTATGAATCAGACACTTCAGACGGAACTTATCTTCCGATCGCAACAAGAACGGTCGATGAACCGGGAACAGGAAGGAAAATGTACAGCTCCGGACCGATAAAAAAGACAGGTACTTCGGAAAATGTCACTGTAACAGCAGGTAAATTCTATATTTTCGGTGTTGCATGGGTTAATCCAATGGCTTCCTATTATGCAACATATGACGGTATTTTCAATCCATTCGTTTCTCAGATAACAACTTTCGGTAAAACTCTTGGCGGAACAGCTATAACAGATTCATATCCGCTTCTGCCGACAATTCCGGGAACGAACAAAGGACTTACGAACTATAATATGTACTTTAACACAGGGAACACCAGTACCGAAATATGTATCTGCAACAATCTCTGTCCCGCTCTAAATAACAAAAGATGCAACAATAACTGGATAGAAAACTGTGCGGCAGACACTTACGGCTGTCTTTCATGGGAAGCTGTTACTGATTGTGATTACAAAGACTGCGAAACCGACAACGGAGTCCCTGAATGTGTCAACAACTGTGTCAATGAATGTACTCTCAATAACAAGCAGTGTAACGGAAATGAAATAGAAAAATGTACGACAAATGCAGTTCACGGCTGCGCGGAATGGACTTTTGATCTTGACTGTTCCATCTCCATGATAACTCCGTACTGCGGTAAAGACGGAGAAAACAGTGCAAAATGTTACGAAGTTCCGCAGGTTTCTCAGGAATATATCGCCTCAAGCGGTGTAACTTTCTTCAATGCATCTGACGATTATTTCAAGGGAATGTATATTCAGGCAACACACAATGCCGTTATCACCGGTTTTAAAATTCACCTTCAGCAACCCGAAGGTGAAACAGGCGTAACCATTCCTTTTTCTGTATATGAAGGAAGCACCGAGTCAGGACCGTACACAAGAATTTACAGAAGCACACATGTTGTCGGATCTAACGGATACTACGGACCGACAGGCATAAATATCAGCGTCACAGCCGGCAAATATTATCTTCTGGCAGTTTATATGCCATACAACACCGGATATTATTATGTAAACGGCATTTCAACCGCACTTACATATGACCTGAAGTTCGGAACTTCTATAGGAAATGAATCATTCGCAACTTCAACTGAACCGGTTGCCGCATACACTTTTGACGGTCCCTATCTTTCAAGCTATCGCATGTGGATTGAAAGTTATCTGAATTAATTCAAGGATTTATTTAAGGGCATTCTTAAGAACTTCGTGAGCCACTTCAAGAGTTTTCGCTTTTCCGCCAAGGTCATAAGTAACCACTTTTCCTTCTTTAACGGTCTGCTCAACACCTTTAAGTATGCGGGCCGCCATATCGTGTTCGCCAAGATATGTGCACATCATTTTTGCGGCAAGAAGAGTCGCCATCGGGTTCACTTTATACATCCCTGTGTATTTCGGAGCACTGCCGTGAACCGGTTCGAAAACTGCATAATTTGTGCCGATGTTCCCGCTGTGGGCAAAGCCGAGACCGCCTACAAGCTGTCCGCAAAGGTCGCTGATGATGTCACCGAAAAGGTTCTCGGCAACAAGCACTTCATATTTTTCAGGTGATTTTACAAGCCACATTGCAATTGCATCAACATTGTCAAACCAGCTGTCGATGTGCGGATATTCCTTTGCAACTTTTTCAAAAACTTCTGTCATTAGTCCGCCTGTCTTTCTTAAAACATTCGGTTTTTCAACAAGTGTGACGCTCTTTCTGTTGAACTTGTCAGCATGTTCGAAAGCGGCGCGGATTATCCTTTCAGCCCCTTTTCTTGTGATTATTCTTGTTGAGATCGCAATGTCGTCGTTAGGTGTATCCATGAACGCTTTCATTTTGGGAGCATCTTTAAGCATTGCTTTCTTGAGGTCATCGGTAACAGGACCGAACTCAACGCCTGCATAGCTTCCTTCTGTATTTTCACGGAAAACAGTGATGTTAATGTTGTCTTTCAAATTAAGCGGACATCCCGGGATTGCTACATTCGGTCTTTCGTTGCAGTAAAGATCGAATTCCTGACGAAGTCTTACAATGGGTGAGAAATAAGTGAGATTCTTATCCTTAAGTGCCGGGATAAGCTCATCTTTTGCCTCTTTCTGCGGTTTTGATGTGATCGCTCCGAAAAGGGCGCAGGTTGTCGTTTTCATCATGTCGGTTGTTCTTTTGGGCAATGGATCACCCTCTTTGCACCAGAATTCCCAGCCGATATCTCCGTGAATATATTCGGCATTTAATTTAAGACCGTCAAGAACGATCCTTGCGGCTTCCATAACTTCCTTACCAACGCCGTCACCCGGCAGCCATGCGATACGGTACTTTGCCATGTCCTTCTCCTTTTGAAGTTGAAATATCTGAAAACTCTCCACAGTTAATGAACTTTACGCCCTGAGATTCTATCGTATGAATTTTAAGTGTCAAAAAAATTGAAAACCAGTCAAAGTTAAAGTATTTTCAACACAGAAAATTTCATTCTTAACGGAGGATAAAATGAAAAACTACAAACATGATTTCATTGATTTTATGGTTGAATGCGAAGTTCTTATGTTCGGAGACTTTGTGACAAAGAGCGGAAGGAAGACCCCTTTTTTCATAAACACCGGAAAATACAGGACAGGTGAACAGATCAGAAAGCTCGGTCAGTTCTATGCCCAGTCAATTATGGAAAACACGAACGGTGAGTTCGATGTCATGTTCGGTCCTGCATACAAAGGAATCCCTCTTTGTGTCACGACTGCCATTGCACTGAGCGAAATGTATAATAAAGACGCCGCTTTCTGCTTCAACCGCAAAGAGGCGAAAGATCACGGTGAAGGGGGCTCTATCATCGGTCACAAGCTTAAAGACGGCGACAGAGTTGTAATTATCGAAGATGTGACAACGGCAGGAACGAGCATCGCTGAAACTGTTCCGATACTCAAAGCGGCGGCAAATGTCGATGTCAATGCACTTGTCATTTCTGTAAACCGCATGGAACGGGGTACTGGTGAAAAAAGTGCACTCGATGAAATAAGGGAAACTTACGGAATGAAAACATTCCCGATCGTTTCAATGGCGGAAGTAACTGAATATCTTTACAATAAAGAGATCAAAGGGAAAATTCTTCTTGATGACAAAATCAAATCAATGATCGAAGATTACTACAAGCTTTACGGAGCAAGGTAACAACATCAAAGATCTCTTTCAAATCCAAGTGATTTTAAAAGCCGGATATCATCGTCCGGAGTTATTCCTTTAACGGTAAGAAGCTGTCCTGTGATTATGGAACTAGCACCTGCAAGGAATGGAAGTGCATGATTTTCTTTAAATATCTCAACTCTGCCGCCTCCTATCTTAATATCCTTTGAAGGCATGATGAGCCGCGCCAGCACTATTATTTTCACTGCTTCAAAAAGCGGGAAAAGCGGCTGGTTCTCAAGCGGAGTTCCGGGAATAGGAACAAGAAAATTAAGCGGCACCGAATCGGGATCGCATTCAGCTATCTCAAAAAGGAGATCTACTCTATCTGAAATTGATTCCCCTACTCCGAAAATGCCACCGACACAAAGCGACAATCCCGCAGTTTTAGCGTTTTCTATGGTCTCTTTTCGCTCTTCCCATGTGTGAGTTGTGCAAAGATTCGGAAAAAATTTCCGTGAAACTTCAAGGTTGTGATGAAACCTCTGAAGTCCCGCTTTTTTTAATTTTACAAGCTCCTCAAAAGACAAGATCCCGAGTGACCCGCAAACTTTCTGAGGAACTTCTTTTTTCTTAAAATATTCAACAGTTTCAGCAACTTTCTCAACATCTTCTGCTTCAAGACCTCTGCCAGAAGTGACAATCCCGTAGTAACTTCCAAATGGAGCGTCTACCTTCGCATGCTCAGAGATCTCTTCCTTTTCAAGCAGATCCCATATTTCTATTTTTGAATTATGATGGGCACTCTGGGCACAGAACCGGCAGTTTTCAGAACATTTGCCGCTTTTTGCATTAATTATTGTGCATGTGGAGATTCTGTTTCCCCTGAAATGATTCCGGAGCGTTCCACCTAAATAGATAATTTCATTAAAGTATTCAGCACCAAGCTTTAGAAACTCAACTGCTTCGTCTTTTGTCGGTTTTATTCCGTTTTTTGCGTTTTGGATAAATTTATGAAAATCCATCTTTCTCCTCTTTGAATTTCGGTGAATCGCCCCACTGGTTGTAACCGATCTCTTCACCGATAGAGTTTATTTTCATTTCGAGACTTTTCATGGTCGTTTCCGCATTCTCATTTAGACTCGGCTTGTTATCATAAATCTGATAACCTTTCCTGTATTTTGTTTCGGTAATATTCGGCATAATTATATTTGCTCCGGCTTTTAAACCGAGTTCTCTTCCTGTTTCACTCAGGGCCTGCAAAGCTGTGGTTGAAGCAATGTTGACATTCTTAAGCACGAGTCGGGTCACTGCTATCATTTTGAGTCCAAGTTCAAGCTGATAATCTTTAACTTTATCAAATTCAGGGATCGAATCGGCAAGCGGAGTCTGATGATGAGGAATGAACGGACCCATTCCTATCATATGAACACCGGTCTCCTTGAAAAAGAGAATATCGTTTGCAAGATCTTCAATGGTTTGACCGGGAAGACCGATCATTACCCCTGTCCCTACCTGATAACCCAGTTTTCTCAAGATGTTAAGACATTCGACCCTTCTATCAAAACTGTGGTCCGCAGGGTGAAGTTTTCTGTAAAGTTCTCTGTTTGAGGTTTCAACTCTCAAAAGATATCTGTGTGCTCCCGCATCAAACCATTTTTTATAGACATCTTCTGTCTGCTCACCCACCGAAAGAGTTATCCCCAGAGCACCATTCCCGATCTTCTTTATTTCGCGAAGAACCTTTTCTACAAATTTTACAAACTCATCATCCTCCCTTTCTCCCGATTGAAGAACTACAGAACCGTATTGCTGCTCATAGGCAAAATTAGCCACATCAATGATCTCTTCCATTTTGAGAAAATATCTTCCGGTGTTTTTATTTGACTTTCTGATTCCGCAGTAAAAACAGTCCTTTGCACATATATTGCTGAACTCAATAAGACCTCTGAAAAACACTTTTTTCCCACTGTGTTTAATTTTTTCAGCATAAGCCGCCGCATAAAGAGCTTCCAGATCGGATTTTTCTTTCAGCGACAAAAGTTTTATTATATCTTTTAAAATCATATTCTTACTCAAAAAGTGCAGTTGACAAATACCTTTCGCCTGTATCAGGAATGATCACGACAACCCTTTTCCCCTTGTTTTCAGGTCTTGCGGCAACTGTTCTTGCCGCAGAAAGTGCCGCTCCTGAAGAAATTCCGCAGAAAACACCCTCCTCTCTTGCAATTTTTCTGCTTTCAGAAAATGCCTGATCTGTTGTAACTCTGATCACTTCATCAATGACACCTTTATCAAGAACGGCAGGGACAAAACCTGCTCCGATCCCCTGAAGTTTGTGAGGTCCGGGGGTTCCGCCGCTTAAGACTGGCGAATCATCTGGTTCAACTGCGATTATTAACACATCAGGATTTTTCTCTTTCAGCACTTTTCCGACACCTGTTATTGTTCCACCGGTACCCACACCAGCAACAAAAATATCAACATGCCCGTCACAGTCGTTCAATATTTCAACTGCCGTCGTCCTGACATGTGTTTCGGGATTTGCAGGGTTTGCAAACTGCTGAAGAATTATGTGCCCCGGATTTTCAGCAGCCATTTTTTCCGCCGCCTCAATTGCCCCCTTCATCCCTTTTTCACCCGGAGTCAGAACAAGTTCAGCCCCTAAAATTTTAAGAAGTTTTCTTCTTTCAATGCTCATCGTTTCAGGCATCGTTAGAATAAGTCTATACTCTTTTACAGCACATACGAAAGCGAGACCCACACCGGTATTGCCGCTTGTCGGCTCAACTATCGTTACATTTTGATTGAGCACACCTCTTTTTTCACCATCTTCGATCATTGCAAGTGCAATTCTATCCTTGACACTTGACATAGGATTGAAATATTCAAGTTTACCGATAACTTCCGCCCCGGTTTCCCTGCTGATCGAGTTGAGCTTTACAAGGGGCGTACTTCCGACAAGATCAAGCATTGATCTGAAAATCTTTTCAACCATGATCAACCTCCTTATTCGAGTTTTTTTCTGTAAATAATAAGTTTCACACCGGTTTCATCTTTTTTGATATCAACTTTATCGGCCATCAGAGCGACAAGAGGAAGTTCACAGTCATCTTCCACTTCGCCTGTAAGCTGCCAGTAATAGTTTGCAAGAGAGGGATCTCTTTTCGCTTTAAGAAGTTTTTTTATCCTGGCGATCTCTTCGTCTGAGATATGCAATCCCGGAAAATCAAATCCTATCCTGTATCCATCTGTCTGACACATGAGGTCGACTTTTGCACAGGAGTTGTAATTGTAAATGAAAAATGTAAGCACTTCGTCGATCATTTTTGTGATTTTTTTCACTTCATAACGCATTTTTCAACTCCTTTTTCTCAAAGCATCGATAAGAGGAACAAGAAAACCCGCCGGTAAAACCGATATTGTATATGTTGTATCCGTCGTGGAAACGGAGCATGTGAGAAGCCAGAGGCGGAAGAACAAATCCGGAAAGAATTCCGAAAAACATTGATACTGGAACTGATATCGAAGTTGAAAGCCCTGATCCGAACGCAAGATAACTTACCATAGGAGCAAGTGTTGTTCCGAAAAGTGCAACAATGAGATAATTTCTGAAACTTGTCCTCATATATGTGGAATATAACCAGACCCCTATAAGCACAGGCCAGATGTTAAAAATGTTCTTCCCGAAAAAAGCGAATCCCGTAACAGTGAAAACCGCGGCAATGAAAGGTCCATTGACATTCACCTTCAAAATTACAATCATCAGGGAAGCAGCCAGTCCGCAAAACCCAGCATTTACAAAAGCCGCACCCGCCCCGCCGACAGCCAGATAGTCGGTTATCAGAATACCGGGAGAATAAATTATGTTCATTAGACCTGCAGGTATTTCCTTAACCGGAGAAATCGAAAAACCTGTCAGGATCAACATTAGCGGAAGAGCAACTAATAAAGGGTATTTAAAGTGTTCTTTCATGTCACCGGTTTCATTTTATGTGAAGTTCACCATCATGGAATTGCGCTTTTTTCAACTCGAATTTAAAATGTTTTGAATGTTTTAAAAGCAGTTTAAGTTCAGGCGGTGTGACAAAAGAAACTGCAGATCCGACCTTGCCTGCCCTTGCGCTTCTTCCTGTTCTATGGAGATAATCGAGAGATTCTTCAGGCATATCAAAATTTATAATAAAATCAATGTCTTTAACATCAAGTCCTCTTGCTGAAATATCAGAACTGATAAGAAATCTGGCAGCTCCTTTCCTGAAATTTTCAAGTGCCGTCTTCCTTTCAAATTTTTTGAATCTACCGTGAATTGCCGAAATCTTGAGGTTGTGAAACGAAAGCTTTTCAGAAAGCTCTGCAACAAGAACATCATTATTTACAAAAACAAGAGCTTTCTTATCTGCAAAAGCGGCATAGAATTTTCTGACAAGAAGTATCTTATCCCTTTTATCGCACTCAATGTAAAAATGTTCAAGATTCTGATTAATTTCAATTCTCTGAGTGGTTTTTATAAACACTGCGTCTTTTGTGACTGCTTTTGCCCTTTTAATAGTTTCACTCCCGATCGATGCAGAAAAAAGGATTGTCTGTCTCGCTGTTTTCACAAGGGTTCTGACAAGCCGCAGAAGGAGATTGAAATTATTGTCGTCAAGCATTCTGTCAGCTTCATCAATTACAAGCGTGCCGATGTCAGGGTTTATCTTTTTTGCGGTTATCAATTCAAGAATTCTTCCGGTGGATCCGACAATGATGTGAGGTTTCTTTTTCAACTTGTCAATCTGTCTGTTTATATTAGCACCACCGATGCACTGAGCTGAAGTGATCTTCAACCCTCCTGCAGTTACAAGCTTTTCTATCTCTCTGAATATCTGTATCGCGAGTTCATGCGTGGGGGCCAGTATTATTGCCTGATTTGATGTCTTCTGCTGATCTATTCTCATCAAAAGAGGCAGGAGATAGGCGAGCGTCTTGCCTGTTCCCGTTTCTGAACAACCGATAACATCTATCCCTTTGAGGAGCTCCGGGATCGCCTGAATCTGTATCTCAGTTGGTTCTGTAATTGACTGGACCGCAAGGGCTTTTACGAGATCTGTGTTTATCCCGGTCTCTTTGAATGATGATGCCGTCATTCGTATGCACCGGCTCTTTTCAGCATATCTACAATGTTATAATTACCTGTGAACTTAGCCCTGACAAGTGCGGTACGCCCTTTATCGTCCTTTGCGTTAACATCCGCCTTTTTGTCAATAAGAGCTTTTACCGCCTGTGCAAAACCTCTGCCGGCCACTATCATCAGCGGAGTGCTTTTCTGTTTGTCTGTTACTGCAATGTTCGCACCTTTATTAATAAGATTGACAACAACATGTTCTTCTCTTTTTGCCGAAGCATAGAGCAGTACCGTTTCGCCGTCCTTGTCTCTCTGCTCAAGGTCGGCATCAGCCGCAATAAGGATATCTATCATCTGACTGTCACCGTTCCTGACTGCGTAATAAAGGGGGAAAAGACCATCTGTAAAACGGCGATTGACCGAAATGTTCCTTGATATGAGATTTGTAACTATGTCATGATAGCTGTTAAGTGTCCCGAAAGCCATAAGCTCATCCTGCTCGCTCCTTTTTTCAATAACGGCATCCTTGCTCAGAAGATAAAATACGGCTTCTCTCCTGTTCTCCCTCTTTGCATGTATGAGCGCTGTATTTCCGTCTCTGTCCGTTGAGTCTATGAGCGCCCCCCTTTCAACGAATATCTTTACAAAACGCATCTGCCCTTTTCTTGCTACGATCATCAGGGGCGATTCACCTAAATTGTTCTGTTTGTTGATATCAGCACCTTTATCAAGAAGCAGCATGGTTATGTCGTCGAAATTCTTATGAAGCGATATTGCAAGCGGAGTGTTGCCGTTGCCGTCGACTCCGTTAACAAATGCTCCGTTTTCAAGAAAAAGCTTTACAAGTCCGGCATTACCCCTTGCTGATGCGACAAGCATCGGAGAGTTGCCCTCAGCATCTTTGAGGTCTATCTTTGCTCCGTTCTTAACAAGCATGTGCACCATTCTCGGTTTATCGGCAATTACTGCAGACATGAGTGCCGTTTTTTTGGTATCGTCCATGAGGTTGATGTTTGCACCTCTTGTTATGAGGATGTTGGCAACCTCTTTTCTGTCATTTTCAACAGACCACATAAGCACAGTCTTTCCATTCTTGTCTTTTATGTTCAGGTTCGCGCCTGCATCAGCAAGAACTTCTATTATCTCACGGTTGTTCGTGAAAGCTGCGATCCACAATGCACTCAGACCGTCCGGGAATTTAATGTTCACGTTGACATTAAGTTGGACAAGAAGCTGAATGAGCTGACTGTCACCTATTACAAGACCTTTCTGCAAAAGCTTCACACCGTCTTCGTTCTTTAAAACGGCTCCGTATGTCTTTAAAAGTTTCGCTATTTCAAAACGGCGTGTCTCGATGCAGTACATAAGCAGTGACCTGCCCGTTTTGTCTGCAACATTTGCTTTTGCTCCTCCCTTAAGAAGAGTCGCGACCATATCAGTTCTTTTCTTTATTGATGCGTACCACAGAAGAGTAAGACCGTCTTCATACACAGCATTCAGATTCGGCTTCATCATGACAAGAGAGCTGAGTCTGTCAATATCCTCGTTTGTGACCGCCTGTTTCACCATCCGGTCAACATCAGGCGGAACAGTTTTAACGCCAAGCTTGTTGAGCCGGTCAATTACATTTGAAGCTCCGCTTTCCATAGCCCACGATATTATTGTGCTTCCCGTTGAATCTTTTATTCCGAGGTTGACCCCGCTTTTTACAAACTGATCAAAGACATCCCACGCCTCTTTCTGTGCAGCATGCCACAAAATCGTTCTCCCCTTATCAAATGTGATATTAAGGTCGGATTTATTCCTTGCGACAAGAGACGCTATCCAAGTATCGTTCTTTTCAACAGCGACATACATCAGGGTTCCGGCCTCAACAGAAGAAAATTTCGCGCCTCTTCCGAAAAGATACCCTGCAAGCTCCCTGTTACCGCTCAATGCAGCAATAAGAAGAGGGCTTAACCCTGAAGCATCATGGTAATTTACACTTGCACCCTTTTCCAGAAGCTCCTTGACAAGCTTCTGCTTTCCTTCTTTTGCCGCCTGGATAAGTTCGTTATTAATCTCTTCAAGACTTTTTATTACCGGTGTAAGCGAAACACTCCTCTTTGCAGTTTCGTTCTGTCTGATCTCAAACGATTCATCTTTTGTCGTGTAACCTTTCAGTTCAAAACGGACAGTATGCATACCGGGATTGAGGTCTTTTACTTTACAGGGAACAACGCATGATGCAGAATTCTGTGAACCGATGTCAACTGTCGCCCTGACTCCGCTGTGGCTTGATGTGAATTCAACTCCGCCGGGAAGTATTTTTGGCGGTATCGGAATAAGCATCGGCTCAACAGGAACAACATATTCCTTTTTTGGCGCCTCTTTGAAATTTTCAGCTTTATATTTTTCAAGTGCTTCATTTTTCTCAACAAAAACCTGCTGTTCTATCTTCTTGCCGTGAATTATTGAAACAACTGTCTCCAGCGCTCTTTTCATTCCCGCAGCAGTTCCGTTGAAATCTGTGGCCCCTGCTTCAACCTTTCTTTTCCCGTCAACATAAATGTAGTTAACTGTCAGGGTGAATATACCGGCGAAATATTCAACAGCAGGGACAACTATAACATCCGCCTTGAATGCTTTACCTATTTCTATCTGGCAATCCATCTGAGAACATGCTGTCCACTCCTTTGACCGTTTTCTGGCATCAGTCACGGCAGCGTCTGCAATAACCGTATATTTTCCCACACTGCTTAAAAGCTTGATGACATATTCCTTAGACCCTTTTATGACATCAGGGTGTATCTTCCCCGTCTTGTCGGCTATATCCATCACCACAAGAGTTTCAGCGAACATGCTCAGAGAAGCAAAAGCGACAAACAGAAAAACAAAACCTTTGAACCGTTTAGAGAACCTCATATTTTTCCTCCGATCACGACACATTATCGGATTAAATATACTATAAAGTCATATCTATTCAATAAAATTCTTATCAGGACGCAATTGTATGTTTTTTTATAAGCCGGATAAGAAATTCATAGTCAACCGGCTTGACAGCATGATCATCAAAATCCTGTGAAAGAAATTCACTTTCATTTCCTGTTGAAAAATAGGCGGTCAATGCCACAACAGGCGTTCTTTTCACCTTGTTCTCCTCTATTTTTCTCATCTTGGCAGTTGTTTCGATACCATCCATTCCGGGAAGCTGTATATCCATAAGAACGATATCAAGATCGTCATGCTCACTGAAATATTTGACGGCTTCAAACCCATCCGAAACACAGACTGTTGTTATTCCCCTGAGTTCAAGCATTTTTGACAGTACCATCTGATTTATCCTGTCATCTTCGACAATAAGGACCTTTATCTTCCTGGTCATAAAAATAATCTCCGAAAATACAAACGAAGTATAGCATTTATCAAAAATACAGGCAAGATAATTACTTGCTTGATTTTAAAAAAATATTAAGTTAACATCAGTTGTATTAATTGTGTGTCTTACAGTAATGAAAAAGGTTTTTCTGCTTATATACATTTTTCTGTTTTCGACAATAAGTGCGGAAATCAATGGTCCGTTCAAAAATCTCATACATAGAAGCTGGGGATCAGATGAAGGACTGCCGCAAAACTCAATTTACACTATCTTTCAGGATTCGAAAGGATTTGTCTGGATAGGAACCGCTGAAGGTCTTGTACAATTTGACGGATCGTCATTCAAGCTTTATGACAAATATGCGTCTTCCGCATTTAAAAGCAATGTCATACTTGCAATATACGAATCTGATGACAAGTGTCTTTACATCGGACTTCGCAACGGCGGTCTTGTAAAAAAATGCGGCGAAAATTTCAAACAGTTTTCTGTAGATGAAGGGCTTACATCCAATACGGTAACTTCCATTGTACGGTCCGGCGACAAGCTTTATCTTGGAACATTCGGTGGAAAAATATCGGTAATGCAGGGCGATTTGATAATACCTTTTCCAAAAAACAGCTTCATTCCGGATTCGTTCATACACGACATGGCCGTATCTTCCGACGGAGTGCTTCATGTTGCTACAGATGACGGACTGTACGCTATAAATAAAGATAAGGTGACCCGTTTCGGAATTGATGAAGGACTTCCTGAACAGAAGATCCGCAACATATTTTTTGATTCCGGAAAAAATCTCTGGGTCGGCACAAGTGACTCAGGTATAGCCGTTTTCCGTAACGATGGAGTTACCGTCTACAATAAAAAGAACGGTCTTGCTTCAGACAGAGTTTTTGCAATTTCTGAAGATAGCGAAGGAAAAATATGGGTAGGAACGGTCGGAGGAGGCATCTCCGTTATTGACAAAGGCAAGATCTCCAACTTCAGCAAAGATGACGGTCTCACTTCAGATATTGTCAGAGTCCTTTTCAAAGACAGAGAGAACAACATGTGGGCCGGAACATTCGGCGGCGGTTTGAATCTTTTCAGAAAAGGTGTTTTCAGTTCAATATCATCAAATAACGGTCTGAGCGACAATGTAATATTCGCCCTTCTTGAAAGTTCAAACGGTGACATTTATGCAGGAACATACGGAAAAGGTCTCAACATCATCAGTCCTGACGGAACTGTAAAAATATTTAACTCCTCAAACGGTCTTTCGGGCGACATTCCGGGAGCCATTCACGAAGACCGCAGCGGCAGGATCTGGGTGGGTTCATACGGAACAGGTCTTGACATCATTGAAAAGAACGGAAAAATATCGCATTTCGGTCATAAGGACGGGCTTGAAATGAACACTATTGTCTCAATATTTGAAGACAGTAACGGAACAGTGTTTCTGGGCGGATTTGACAACTCTTTGACTTTATTCAAGAACGGGGCTTTTCATTCTTTTTCAAAAGAGGGGCTGCTTAAGAACAGAACGGTATGGGCAATAACACAGGGGATCGACGGATCAATACTTCTCGGAACTGACGGAGCAGGTATAGTTAAAATGAAAGATAACGAGTTCACTGTTCTGGACAGGGAAAGCGGACTCAGCGACAACAAGATCACTGCAATACACAAAGATAGTGAAAACATTATCTGGGCTGGTACTTACGACAACGGCATAAACATAATCACTCCTGAGGGAAAGATATCTCATGTAAAAAAAGAGGACGGGTTATTTGATGATACAATATACTCCCTTGTCGAAGATGACGAAGAAAATCTCTGGATGAGTTCCAATAAAGGCCTTTTCTATGTTGCAAAACAGGATTTGCTTGATCTTGCCGAAAAGAAAATTTCCTCTGTAAGATCAAAAGTTTTTTCATGGAAGGACGGTATGCCTTCAAATGAATGCAACGGCGGATTCCAGAAAGCCGGAATAAAAACCCGCGACGGACGGCTGATGTTCCCTACGATCAAGGGAGTCGCCGTCATGGACCCGTCAATTAAAAAAGAGATGCCGTTTGTTCCGCATCCTGTAATAACTTCTGTAACGGTTGACGGAAAAAGAGTGGAAAATGTTTCACGCATAGTCCTTGAGCCGGGAGTTTCCAAAATAAGGATGGAATATACAGCCCCTTTTTTTTCAACTCCCCAAAAAATAGAGTTCAGATACAAACTTTCCGGGTTTGACAGGAATTGGATATATGCAGGAAAGTCGAGGTTTGCGGAATATATGAACCTTAACCCCGGAGAGTATGTTTTTGAAGTGAGTGTGTCTGATATGGACGGCAACTGGAATGAAGGAACGGAAAAGATCTCAATAATTCAGGAACCTGCATTCCACCAGCACATGCTGTTCAGATTACTGATGCTGCTCATTGCAGGTGTTCTTATCTACATCCCGGTAAACAGAAAGATCAGGAGAATGAAAATAAAGAATGAGGAGCTTAGTGACAGAATAACCGAGACAGAAGAGGAGATCAAGCAGATAAGCGAGGAGCTCGAATCAAAATATGCTTCAAGCAGTCTGAACGAAGAGGACATGGATTTTTATAAAGAGACTCTTGAAAAATATATGAAAAGTGAAAAACCCTATCTTGACAACGAACTCAGCATCAGAAAACTCGCTCAGCAGCTTGAAATGCAGCCGCATCACCTTTCACAGGTCATCAACAGCGGATTTGACAACAATTTCTATACATATATCAACAACTACCGGATAAATGAAGTTATAGACCTGATGAAGGATCCTAAAAGAAAGCACCACACGATCCTTGCCATCGCCTATGATTCCGGATTCAAATCAAAATCATCGTTCAACACAATATTCAAAAAAATGACAGGAAAAACCCCGAGCGAATTCAGGGATGAACTGGAATCATAAAGCCGATTCTTACAATTTTTTATTTTATGCTGATATCTGCAAACCAGACATCTTTATATGTGTGTGCAACATATGAAGAATCCGTGAAAACCCCGCCACTCAACCAAAGCCGGTTGTCATCTCCCAGAATTACAGATCCTCTTCTCTTGCTCACCACATAATTACATTCTGCTTTGTTCCACTTTATTCCGTCAGATGAGTAATAAAGATCATTAAGCTCTCCTTCACGCCCAGCTCCTCCAAAAACCCAGAGCACACCGGACGCAACAGTCGAACCAAACATTCTCCTTTGTGAAAAACCAAGATACGAATCTCTTTCCCAGCTAATGCCATCTTCTGAAGACCATACTTCTGAAGAACCGTTATCCCAACTGTTTCTCATTCCGCCTATCATATAAATTCTATCGTTTAAAACATGAAGTCCGTGAACACCTCTACCCCTGAAATCCGAAACTGAAACTTCTCTTTTCCAGTTTATTCCATCTTCAGAACTCCACACATCATCCAAGCCATTTTCATCAGCGTCAAAACCACCAACAACCCAGATCCTATCTTTGAAAACTACTGCTTTATGATTATAGCGTGGAGTAATCTCCGGACTTTCCACAGCAATCTGCCAGTCTTTTCCATTTTCGGAAAATATTATTTGATTTGTCACGGCTTGACCATAAAAATCAATGCTGTCCGAATTTCCTCCTATTCCCCAAATCTTATCTTTGAAATAAACATAGGCCACGCCTATTTTGTCAAGGAGCACTTCATTTGTTATCAATATTTCCCAGGAAGCACCGTCACTGGAAAAAATCGCAGAATTTTCAATTTCATAAAGATCATCTCCCCAAAGTCTTCCGCCGATAATATAAAAACCGTCATCTGTTTTCAGAAAGCTGTGATCAAATCTTTCTGACGGTATATCATCTCCTGCTGATTTCCATTTTATATCATTGAAATCCGGATTTTCGCTGTCATTTTCAGGAGTTTCTTCTCGTTGCTTTACCGACTCAATTTCAACAACCCATACATCACCGTAATCATGGCTGTTTTCAGCAGATCCGCCTCCACCGAACACCCAAATCTTTGAATCATAGGACAAAATATCAAATTCCGCTCTTGGACTAAAAGCAGCGTTTTTTTCCTGATACCATTTTTTCCCGTCTTTTGAGTACCACACATCATTAAGATCATCTCCGTCTTTACCGGCTATAACCCAGATGAATCCGCCCATTGAAGCAACTCTGTGTGCTCTCCTTGGAGAAAAAACATTTTCTGTTTCAAGCTTAATCCAATCACCTTCGTCGTTTTTCCGGTAAACCTCGTTTCCATATCTATCTTCAGTACAGCCGCCAATTAAAAAAAGAGACCCTTCGTGTACTACCATTTTGCTGTTATCACATTCAGCAAAATCAATATTTTCTCCTTTTCTCCAGTTAACTCCGTCTTTAGAATACCACAATACTTTCTCAGCACTATCCGAAACTCCACCTACAAGCACCATTTCGTCTTCATAAACAACGGCATCATCTATTGATCTTAAATGGAAAGGGGCTTTAACTGAATCTACATTCCAATCAACGCCATCTTTACTGCTCCAAACATCTCCGCCATTGTAAGGACCACTTGAAAAATATCCTCCGAATATCCAAATCCTGTCTTTATATACTACTGAAGCATGTCCGATCCGGCTTCCGAATGGAGCATTAGAAACCACTCTATCCCATTTTCTGCCATCCTCAGAAGAATAAACATCTCTCAGTTCAACACCGTCTTCTGAGTATCTTATTCTTCCACCGATCACCCAGAACTTATCTTTAAATCGGTCAACAGTATGTGCAAATCTATCAGGAAGATATTCAGAGCCCCACTTTAATTTCCAGTTAACTCCATCTTCTGTTGAGAGAATTTGTTTTAAATTTGCTGATTTTTGCTGATATCCGCTTATTAAAAGGACTTCTTTCTCATTTGCTATTACGGTGCTCTTGTATCGACCGCCAAACTCTTCAAAGTTTCCGGTTTTTACCCATTCCACACCATCTTCAGATGACCACACATCGCTAAAATAATTATAATCACTGCCATATCCACCAGCTAGCCAAAGCTTTCCTTTCCACGAATAAAAACTGACACTGCTTCTAGCATCAAAAGGCAAAACATCTGCTATACTTTCCCAGCTTATTCCATCAGTTGACCGCCATACACTGTTTTTTGTGTTTTCATCATGTGTTGCAAATAGCCATAGTTCATTTTTATGTTCTATAAGCTCCTGTGAATACAAATTTCCAAATGGAGCTTCTGACACTTTTATTTCCCAGTTTTCCAGATCGTTTGTTGACCATATTTCAGAACCGCTACACACCTCACAGGTATTATGTACGAAACTTCCTCCTAAAATCCAAAGACTATCCTTAAATTCAATTGCACTTAAATTCGTTCTTGCTCCAAAAGGAGCAAATCTGGTCAAAATATCCCAGACAACTCCATCCTTTGAATACCAGATATCCCCAAGAGATGTGTATACGCCACCTCCGACAACAAGCATGTTTTCTTTAAATTTTACCACAGAATGCCCTTTTCTCGATTTAAAAGGGGCATTATTACAAACTGTCAACCAATTTATGCCGTCAACGGATGAATACACTTCATCACCTGAAACCAGATAATATTGTCCATTTAGAAATGTAATTGATCTGTTGCTATAATAATTAAACTCAAAACCGTCTGAAACTCTCTCCCAGTCAGAAAGATTTACAAGAGTATTGTTATCCACCAAGTCATCGTCATCTCTTTCATCCGCATTCTCAATATCACTATCAAAATACGAATCAGAATCCAGAATAGTATCAGAATCTTTTTCTTCATCATTAATGTCACCGTCATTCGCTGCAGAATTAGAACCGCATCCTGCGAATAAAATAAAAATCAGAAAAAACAAATACTTCATATAATTCCCCATAAAGGTTGACATTATCTCAGATATTCTATTTAAAAATGTTTAAAAATGTCAAATATTATCAGATAATTTTCAGCAGTTCCAGCGGATGCTCTATCAACAGATCGGCTCCCGCATTTTCAAGGTCTTTTTTATTGCCGAATCCCCAGAGACATCCGACTGCAAAAACCCCTGCATTCTTGCCGGTTAATATATCAGCTGTCATGTCGCCGACAAAAATTGTTTCTGTGAGAGGAATCCCTGTAATTTCAGCTATTTCAAAAACACCGGCAGGGTCTGGCTTCAACGGAGTATGCGGTCTGTCACCTATCACCGCTTCAAACCTATGGTCCACAAGAGCTATTTGAGCGTTAACAACTGCATAATCATGCTCCTTGTTGGTAAGTATGGATATCTTTATCCCTTTTGAAACAAGCACTTTGAGCAGTTCGTCAACACCTTCATAGGTTTTTATCGTTGAGACATCCTCGCTTTTATATTTTTCAAGCACTTTTGAAAGAACATCTGTTATTACAACTTCATCGGTTCCCGCAGGAAGTGCCCTCGTTACGCACTGCTTCATTCCGTCACCGACAAAATTAAAAAATTCGTCGAATTTTCTTTCAGGATATCCTTCGCTTTTAAGAACGGAGTTGTTACACTTGACTATCATTTCCATTGTGTTGAGCAAAGTTCCGTCCATATCAAATATCACCGATCTTACTTTCATTATTAGTTCTCCATTTTACGGATGTTTTTCAGTTTACGAGAAATTCCCAGAGCGGTCCCCGTTTGCCGCGGCTTTTCATTTTTTTAAGTATCTTTGAATGGTCCTCATCGGGAAAAACCCATTTTCTACCTGTTGCGACCGCCTGATCTTTAAGTTTTTTCATTGAAAGATCAACACCGTCTGCAAGATAATATTTTGATTCCATAAGATCATCATCAGCTGTTATTACCCCTTCATTAAGAGCAATTTTATAAAGCGGTGTATGAGGATAAATTCTCATCCCGATAAACGGAAAAAAGACTGTCCACGGAAGAAGTTTTGACCTTTCAAAAGTTTGCTCAAGAGTCTCTTCGGTTTCTCCATATCCGCCCAGAATAAGGAAATGTGCATTGTAAATTTTAAGTTCACGACACATCTGAGTGTAGTTTTTTATATCTTCAAAAGAGAACTCCTTGCCGTAACTTTTAAGCACCGGGTCGCTGAACGATTCCGTTCCGAATTCAATGTGGGTAAGTCCGCTTTTCTTATAAAGTTCAAGGTCTTCAAAACTTGTTCCCGCAGGCCTGAAATATGCACCCCATTTGACCTTAATATCATTCTTTATTATCAATTCAGCAAGTTCCCTGTTATATTCCGGGTTCATGTTAAAGACCGAATCGGTGAAAAAGAAATAATCAAGCCCTTTTTCAACAGATCTTTTTATCGTTTCAACAACATTATGCGGCTCAAGGGCTCGCACTTTTTTCCCCTCGATAACGGGATACGAGCAGTAAACACAGTGGAAAGGACAGCCCCTTTTTGTCTGAACATTCATCATCCCACTGTTCAGCCAGTAGAAATCACTGAGTTTTTCATCAATGTCAAATGATATGCCTTTATAATAATTTGTCCTGGGATTGACAATCACTTGACCGTCTTTCAAATAGACAAGCCCTTCAATTTCTTCAATATTACCATTGCCTTTGACTGCATTGATAAGCTTGCAGAACGGCTCTTCTCCTTCTCCAGTCACGCCGAAATCGCAATCAAGATAGGAAAAAAGTTTCTGCGGGTATATCGAAAAACCGGCTCCTCCGACAACTATCACACTTTTTGAAACACTTCTCACTGTCTTAACCAAATCTCTATAATCATTAACAAAATTCTTCTCGTGATAGAGATTAACATTGTCAATGTTCCTTATGCTTATCCCTGTAAAATCGGGATTGAACCGTAAGATAAAAGCAGCAAGGTCTTTATCAATGTTGACATCAAAAATCGCAATCTCTATGCCATTGAATTCATTGCGTAAAGCTGTAGCAAGATAAGTCAGAGCAAGTGGATATACCGGATACGGCTCTGTACATGTGTTTGCTGAAATGAGAAGAACTTTCATTGCTGAATTTTCCAGAAAGAATGATAATTAAACCACTGCAGAGGGAATTTTTTCATGACATTTTCAAGTGAAACCGAATAATCTGCCATCATCTGGGGCAGGTTGTCATAAACTTTTGCCTCTGTAGCATAAAAACTGTATTTTGTCCTTCCTGTTTTCATTACAAACGTGAAAGACGCAGGAACTTTAAATTTCTTTGCCAGTTCAAAAGGGCCGACCGGAAAATCGGCTTTAAGCGACACAAACTCAATTTCCGCAATCCTTGACCCTTGAATAAAACGATCCCCGTGAAGACAGACAACTTCCTTATTTTTAAATGCTTTCACCAGATCAAGAAGATAATCCATTCCCTGATTCATTGCTATTATGTTGACATTCTCGCCACCTGAGGAACTTTTGATGAACTGCTTTATCTTTTCACTTTCGACATCGAGCATGACGATGTTCACTTTGTTTTTATTAAATCTGTTTAGAAACGCCTGGGCAACCTGCCAGTTGCCGACATGGGCACTTATCATCAGGCAACCATCAGAACTTTCAACACTTTTGCGAAGTACCGGTTCATCTTCAAAGTTGAATTCGAATTTATGAGCCATCCCCATAACGACAGCCATTCTGTCGATAATTGATTCCCCGAGTTCAACAAAGTTCAGATAGATAGAAAAACAGCTCCTCAGAAATCCGTATCCATGAACCTTTCTGAAATAAAAATAAAGGTTCTTTACCGATGACG